>Ga0316204_10002307_pt1 | contig 44060 bp, 42 predicted proteins | sample 6monrhotite_MG_2_FD_205661 | JGI IMG/M metagenome (GOLD analysis project Ga0316204, IMG submission 205661) | Microbial mat bacterial communities from mineral coupon in-situ incubated in ocean water Damariscotta River, Maine, United States -... | ecosystem: Environmental > Aquatic > Marine >... | reverse complement strand
ATTGCATACGGTTCATCCTATCATGATTGTGGATGAAGCCCATAATGCAGTAACGGGTCTTTCACGAGAAATGCAACAGCGTGTAAGCCCATCGTGCATCATTGAATTTACCGCCACCCCACGGCTAAACAGCAACATATTGCACAGTGTAACGGCGCAAGAAATTAAAGACGAGCACATGATCAAGTTGCCGATTGTGTTGGCAGAACACCCCAACTGGCAATCCGCCGTTGATGGAGCCATTCAACGCAGGCAAGAGTTGGCTAATGTAGCAGAGAAAGACAGTAAATATATCAGACCCATCATTCTATTTCAGGCGCAGAAAAAGAATGAGGAAGTTACCGTTGATGTATTGAAAAAATATCTGGTGGAAGCGAATGGTATTGATGAAAACAAAATCGCCATTGCTACAGGTGAACAACGTGAACTCGACGGTATTAATCTGTTTGACCCTAAATGCTCCATTGAATACATCATTACGATTGAGGCATTGAAAGAGGGCTGGGATTGCTCTTTTGCCTATGTCTTTTGTTCCGTATCGCGCATTCAAAGTGCTACGGCGGTTGAACAGCTTTTGGGGCGGGTGCTTCGCATGCCCTTTGCTGAAAAGCGGGAGCAACCAGAACTTAACCGTTCGTATGCTCACGTTTCAGAACCAAGTTTTTCACAAGCGGCAAATGCACTTAGGGATAAATTGGTAGCAATGGGCTTTGATGAAGCCGAGGCAGCACTCAACATCGAGCATGAACTTCGTGATCAAGATCAATTGCCATTAGACGGGGGCTTGTTTGGGCAAGCCTCTAAACCGAAACCAGAGTTAACCGAAATTGTAGAAACCGCCCCTGACTTGAGCAGCTTATCCGTGGCGGATCAAGAAGCGGTGTCGGTTAGCGAAACCGATGAAGGTAAGTTTGAAGTCACGGTCACAGGGCATGTTTCAGAAGATGCTTATACCGCTATTTCATCTTCGGTTCCAAAAACAAGGCGCAAGGGGTTTGCTGAAAAAGCCATTGAATTTAAGCACAAGGTGGAAAAAGAACTTTCCCCCGCCGCGCGGCGTATTCCCTTTTCCATGCCAAAACTCGTTTCTGAAATTCAAGGCGAGTTGGAACTTGCCGACTTTGAAGTGTTTGATGAATTTCATGATTGGTCATTGCTAGATTATCCGACCAAGTTAAAGGAAAGCGATTTTCAAATTCGGGACGAAGCGAATATGTGGGAAATTGACCTTGATGGTAAGAAGTTAGAAATTTCCTATGCCTCACAAGATGAACAATTAGCCCTTGATATTGAAGTTGCCGAATGGACTGAAAACAGCCTTGCTCTCGCTTTGGATAAACTTATTGCCGATGTTCGTTTTAGCCAGTCAGAAAGGCTTAAATGGTGCCTAGGGCATGTTCATCATTTGATTAATGAACGGGATATTCCACTAAGCGCACTTTGGCGCGCAAAATTCGTTCTTGGCCGTAAATTGGTGGAGCAAATAAAAGAGCTTAAAACAAAAGAGGCTAACAAAGCCTACCAGCAATATTTGTTTGCCCCAGAAGCCAAAGCCGATGTTTCTTTCGATGATACATTGGAATTCACCGATGGAATGTATGACGGACAAAAACCATACCGTGGGACGTTCCGCTTTAAGAAACATTTTCTTGAAATTGTTCCTGAAATTGACGGTAGAGATACGGGCGAAGAATTCCAATGCGCCATGGCTTTAGAAAGTTTGCCCGAGTTAAAGCATTGGCTTAGAAACATCTCAAGGCATCCAGCATCTTTCAAACTCCCTTTGGCTCAAGGCTGGACATACCCCGACTTCGTGGCCGAACTGAATGATGGTAGGCGGCTTGTTGTGGAATACAAAGGCGCACACCTCCTAAACGACCCCGACACAAAAGAGAAAAAACTCATTGGCGAGTTATGGGAACGGAAATCGAATGGTCGTGGTTTATACATCGTGGCGGTGAAGGATGATGAAGGCAGGGATGTGCGGGCGCAGTTGATGGATAAGGTGATGTCAAAACAGAACTAACTGCAAAGGGGAACGGCCTGAGCTTCTTTGAAGGCGTGTTTATAATTTTCACGTGCATTTGTTTCCCATTATAGTTGCAGTCAATAGTAGAATTTGGTTGCTACATATCATTAAATAGGGACATGGTTAAAGATGTTATTGATTGAAGCTGTAGAAGTCTCTTATTTCAGGTCGATTTATAAGGATACATTAAATAAGTTAAAGCCAACGACTGTGCTTTTTGGTAAAAATGATGCCGGAAAATCCAATTTTCTACGAGCGCTGAATCTATTTTTTCAGGATGAAACCAATCCCCGTAAAAAGTTTGATTTTAATTTAGATTTTTCTAACTCTCGTAAACGAGAAGCTACAGAAGCTACGGATGCTAGGAAGTTTGTTTATGTAAAGGTTTTTTTCAAAACACCTTCTAGCTGGAAGCGCTCATTGGGCGAACGTTTTTATGTTAAAAAAACTTGGGCACCATCTAGTGGCGTGAATTACAAATACGAATACTCTTCGCACATTAAGCCAAACAATATTAAATTTATAACAAGGTTATTAAATAGCATCGAATATCATTATGTTCCTGCAGTTAAGGATAGGGATATTTTTTCGCAACTACTTCTTAAAGTATATTCAATCCTTTCCGAAGATGCTCAATTCCAAGAATCACTAGAATCATTTTCAGAGGAGATAAAGAGCCGTACATTAACCCTTTCTCAGGGTTTAAAAGATTCGATCGCATTATCTAGTTCGATTGCCCCTCCTGCTGATCTAAGTTCACTTTTTAGCGCTTTGGACTTTACTACAATAGATGATGTTTCTGGAGAAGACTTTTCACTTATTCTCCAACGTGGGGACGGAATTCAAGCGCGCCATATTCCAGAATTACTTCGATTTATTTCAGACCATAGCTCTAAGTCATTTCATATTTGGGGCCTTGAAGAGCCAGAAAATTCATTAGAACTTCACGCAGCCCAAACAGAATCAAAACGAATAATTGAGCATTCAAAAACCAATAATATTCAAATATTTGTTACTTCGCATAGTCCAGCATTCTTCAATGCAAAAAGTGATGAATGTACAAAATTCTTTATTTCAAAAGATTTTGATGACTATGGAAATTATAGTGAAGCTACCGATATTTCAAAAAATATTCCTTTAGACAATCACAAGCTAATGGGTGATAGCTATTACATTCGGGAAATTAGCGATACGGTTAGAACATTAGAAGAACAGCTTAATGAGTATGATAAAAATCTAGATTCATTAAATGAACAACTGGCCACTCAAGAAAGGCCAATATTATTTGTTGAAGGACCTACTGATGAAATCATTATCACTGCAGCTTGGGAAGCATTGGATTTTCCCTCCGAAATGCCATTTGATATGCATTGCAAAAGTGTAAGCTATCTTAGCCCATTAGCTAGTCCCGGCGATGCAATCTCAACATTAGCTCCAAACCGCCAAATTTTTGTTTTGATTGATTATGATGGTGCGGGAAGAAAAGCAGTAAAAAAATTCAGTAAACTCAAACCTGATAATAGCTGGCATTCTGCAAACAATAATATTTTCTGGGCATTTTTATATCCAACAGATGAAGCTGAAACTGCCTACAAGAAGATGGGTATTCCAAAAAATCATTGGCCTATTATCATCGAAAATTGCTTTTCCTCTCAACTCAGACGAAATGCCTTAGATGAAGGGGCATATAATGCAAAAAAAATCCCATTCCCTGACATTAGAGACAACTATAATGTTAAATCATTTTCGTTATTGGATGAATTTCCAGATAATTCTCATGATGAATGGTTTTATCTGTGCCAGCCTTCCAATGAGGACAAAGAAGCTTTTTCTGATTGGATTGCATCAAAAGTACAGACCGACTCTGAAATTTTTGAGCACTTCCGACCATTGTTGCAAGGTATAATTGATACATTAGAAGAAGAAACAGAATAGTTAGCCGTATTTTTATTAAATGGAATTTAAAGATTGCCTTTACAGATGGGCAGAACGAGTAACCAGTGCCCATCTTCGTCGTGTTCGGCCCACCATTCGCGATTTTATGCATTGATTTCATTATCTTTTTTCCATTTTTGGCCTAACTTTTAAATAAGGTTAGGCCAATTTGTTCTATTTTTGTCCGTCAACGCGATTGCGAACGCTTTCTGCAAGCTGCTTTCGTTGGGCTGTTTTCGTGTATCTTTGTACTTCTGAAATACTGTCATGCCCCGTGATGGACATGATTTCATGAGCCGTACAGCTAATATCTGCAAGGCGTGAAGCCGCAGCTTTTCGAAGCCCGTGCGCACTACATTGTGGTAAGCCAGCCTTGTCGCATTGAACGCGGGTGTTGAGGCCTTGGTCACGGCCTTTAAATTTAGGCTCAATGCCCAAGGCTTTTTGTTGATGGACAATATATTGATTTTTGGCTGTGTATAAATTGTCACGGCGAGCGTCCAACGTCTTTTTTTTCCGTATCTGTTAAACGGGAACAGTCTTGATTTAATACCCTCTTGTTTTGGGCCTCAAAGAATTGACGCGCCTCGTCTTTAGGAACGCCGCCAACACGGTTTTTTGGACGCTGGATCAGCTCATCAAGTTTTTTATAGGCTTCTGGGTCTTGAACAAGTGCAAGATGCTTTTCCGCCTGGCCTAAATCCAATAAAGCCGATTCAAGGCTGTTTTTCATACCAGGACTATTGCCGTAAAGTCGCAAGTCGTTTGTCAGAATGGATTTTTCGGCCGTTAAAATGGTTGTAATATCACCTGTCTGACCAATTTCCTTTACTGTTTTAAAGATACTCATTTGAGCTTTGCGTAACTTTTCAGCTTCAGATGTACGTTCTAAACGAACGTACCTAGCCCGCTCATCAAGGCGTTTGGTGTTAATGGCTTGAAGTAATTGTGGGGCTTCAGATGGCTTCGTTATAAAGCCAATCTTTTCCGTATTTACGGACACATTCACTGTCGTTTAGGCCCATAGCTATAATTTCTTCAGCTCCCATGTTGTCCCGAAAAGCGAGAAGGGATTCGGCTGGGTAAATAATTTTCTGGCGGACCTTAGCAACAAGCTCTAAATCGCCAGCTTCTTGTGCAACATCAAGCTGATCTAAAAGAACATCATTAGGTGCAAAGCGTTCTAAGTCTTCTTTTGTGTATTCAATCATTTTTCAATTCCTTGATTTTCGATTTAATCTCGCCTTGAGTTTCCCTGATTCTATCAAACAAACTTTCAAGCTCCAAGCCTTCAGGTATAACAAAACCTTCTTCCATTAAAGCCAGACGTAAAAGATTGCCAAGTCGTGCCTGGTCCGCATTGACCTTAATTAAATTAACAATGTCTTTGTGGTGGTTGGCATTAGGAAGCTTGCGACCAAGCGTGCACCTCTTCACAAGCGCGGCTCATCTCTGCCTTTTCTTCTGATTTAAACCAGCCTCCAACAAGCTTTAGTTTCTGCTTTTTGGGTTTGTTCGCCGCCTGAAAGGAGACGCAATCTGATGCATCTCCAAACTTCCGCTAATAGTCATAAGCAGGCAAACAATTATGAAAATCATTTTTTAAGATATCAGTGAGGGGCTTTGGGGCTTTGCTAGTTTCTAATGGTTGGCATTTTAAGCAACAGGCTGACAAGTGCCGCTTGTCGGTTGGTATTCGTCTTTGAAAAAATAATTTTCAAGGTTGAACGCGTTGTGCTTTTCGTCCACTCAAGTTCTTCAGACGCATCACTAAGACTTTGACCATTTACCAAAGCTATAGCTAACCGAGTTTCTGCTGGTGTAAGCCCAAACTGTTGCGAAATGACTTGGGGTAACAAGCTGTGCGGCTTATTCGGGTCACTGATAAATGCGATCGCAACAGCTTGGCCGTTATCGCCAATATCAGCTTGGAGCATTGGTGATATGCAAATGCAGTAAGGCGGTTTTAGGGAAGGGCGGCTCAATCGCAATGAGACCCCGGGATGGATATGATCGTGGAAACCACGGCGGCAGGCCTGCCTCAGCAGTTGAGAAAAGGCAGCCATTTCCTGGCTCAATGAGATAACACACCGCCCTTCGCGATCAATTTCAATGCCATCATTGTTATCCAAAATCTCTTTCGCAGATCGATTGTAGAAAACTATCCGCCCCCAACGATCAAATAAGAGTACGCCGTCTTTTAGGTGTTCAAGCGTGCCAGTGAAGGCTGTTACGGTCTGTTTTTCTTTTGAGAATTTTTGAGTGATACGGGTTGCTTGCCTCAAGTGAGGAATAATGCGTTTAAAATCATTCAACTCATCTAAACTGTATGGTCCCAATTTAGAGCCACGCCGAAACACAATGGTCGTTACGTTTGATGGATCCTTAGAAAGCATTGTTTGAAGAAGGTGCTCAGAATCTGACGGGCGAAAAAAATCGTTATAAGCTTCGCTTTTATGATAGACACTTGAGTCCGGGACCATCTCCTCGGTGAAAATATCTCCAACTCCGTATTCCTTTGCGTAGGGTAAAAGCGGGCTTATTGGCCCGTAATGTTCTTCATAGAGTTGAGTTGAATTCGCATCGATATTTGAAGACGCAACCAATTCGGCAAGGCCCGAATTCGGATCTTGGTGTAGCAGCGTTGAATAAGAACTATTTAATAAACCAGACATTGAGGCGAGGACGCCGTCCAACTTTTGGCTATCGAATACGCTCTCATAGAGCTGTTCGGTAATTTTTTGAAATTCTTGATCGTTGATCATATAACGTTCCCCCCAAACGTTATTACACCACACAAGCATCCTTCCAATGAAGGGAAATGGCTCAGCGATTGTACCAGTATGGCATTTTAAGCCTTTTGTGTCCATAATTCGCGGATATCTTCTGGTCATAATAAAGTCCAGAATTTAACCGTTATTTGGGGGCAAGTTTTTAATGCAACACATCAAAGTTTTGGGCCACAATATTGCCTATCAAGAGGAGGGCCATGGTGAGCAGACTTTAGTTTTTGTGCATGGCAACTCAATGTCATCAAGCATCTTTGACAAACAGCTTTCCAGCTCATTAAAAAACAAATTTAGAATGCTTGCCTTTGACTTGCCCGGGCATGGAAAATCTGATAATGCCATCGATCCTGAAGCCACTTATACTCTGCCCGGATATACAGCAATCATACAGTGCGCACTAGAAAAGCTGGAGGTTAAGGCCCCTATCGTAATCGGTTTTAGCCTTGGCGGGAATATTGCCCTTGAATTATCTGCAACCGGAATAGACCTCATGGGGTTGATAATAATTGGCTGCAACCCATTGCCGCATGATACCGCGCATATCCTTGATGGATATGCCAAGGATATCGATATGGATTTTCTAAACAAAGATTGCGTAAGCGATACGGAAGTCGAAGATTACGCAAAGCTTGTCCTACAGGGGGCTGTAGGTGCCGCTCCAAAATTCATTTTCAATGATGTAAAACGCACAGATGGTCGTTCACGACCGATCCTCATGACGAGCATATTTTCCAGTCATTTCTTGGATCAGGCCGCTTGGGTGAGCACTTGCTCAACACCCCTGGCCATGATTTTAGGAGAAAATGACAGAACAATTAATCACCAACATCTTCGTTCACTGACCTATGGGAACCTTTGGCGTGGAGACATTCAAGTTATCCCCGGTGCCTGTCATGCGCCTTTTAGAGACGTTGCTGATGAATTCAATGCATTGTTAGAAGCTTTCGTCGAAACGGCGTGCGCTAGACCTAAAAAGAGTTTACAGTTTTTACCCCCCAATTGAGGGGTGCGGCGAAGGGGGCCCTATTACATACTTAAGCGAATATCATTCAGGGCTGACGTTTACATCTGCTTATGACTTAAAGGAGACATTATTCACATGCATTCACGATTTAACATATTTATCGTTATCTTCGCCACGTTGATGATTTCGATTGGTTCACCTGCATTTGCAGAGACTTTAAGTTTTAAAAGCCTCGGTAAAAAAGCACAGTCTTTGAGTGGAGAGCTCCATCTCCCCACTGTCGGAAGCAAACCGTTTCCTGCAGTGGTGATGATTCACGGCACTGATTTCTCCGGTGAGCGATACGATTTTCATCGGCCCGCTTTCTTAGAGGCCGGTATCGCCGTATTCGAAGTGGACTTCCATTCGGGCATCTACACAAATGGAAAAAATCGGCCAAAAGCCGGGAAGATGGTGCCTTTCGCTTTTGGTGCGCTGCGGACCCTGCGGGCCCAACCTTCGATCGATGGAAATCGAATTGCCATTATGGGGTTTTCCCTCGGCGGGGCGATAACTGTTAAATCGATGAAGATTGAATTGAAAAACGCATCTTTGAACGCTGACGAGAAGGGGTTTGCTGCGCACGTTGCTTTTTATCCGGCTTGTAAACGACAAAAACTAGATAAAAACGTTATTGGTGCGCCGCTGCTTGTTCTTAGCGGGGAATTGGATAGCTATAGTGATGGCAAATCGTGCAAAAAGTGGGCGAATGATTACGAACAAACAAATCCAGGCCTTGTCACTATGAAAATTTATCCGGGGGCTCATCATGGGTTCGACAAGAAGGGATCGCACCGTGGAAGCGACTCGATTTCTTCAGGGGGAATATCCATTCAAGAATATAACGAGAAAGCCGCCAATGATTCGAGGCGACAGGCCGTCAACTTCATAAAGCAGGTGTTCGAGATAAAGTGAGGGTCGTCCGTGAATGGCTACGCTCCGAAAATTTATCATATGGCGGCCTTTGGGCATGGGCCTTCCTTTCAGTTGCTATCTTATAAAATTAAGGAGTTTTCTGATAAGTCGAATTCTATGAAACAGTGCGCCCGCATGAGTGTACGGAAATTAAATTGTTCAATACACGCCTTTAAATAATCATAATCGGGGAGAATATAGATATGTCAAAAAAAGTAATAATTGCAATTATAGCTTCTATGTCTGTTGTCGGCTGTGTGACATCAAACGCGCCCACTGCCGCACCTTCTGCGTTACCGCCAGCAGCCGAAGGTAAGTACAACGCCATGAGTAATGAAGCTAAAATGGTTGTAGACCTAGTCAATAGCAACTCGGGTGATTTCTTTGCTGCTTGTGAAGGTGGTGAAGCTAGCCTCATACCTAAAATTGAAGAGGCCATTACAAAACTCGCGAGATCAAGGAAGATTAAAGGTAACTATGACGCGGTTGGAAACGAAGCTGGCGATCTTTATGCCGCTGCGTGTGATTCCATGTAGGTTGTGCGAGGGGAGCAATTGAGTACATATTGGCTTCCCCCGCCCTGCGGCTCTTTAGAGAAGATACAAGGGTGCGTTTATGCGATTATTTTTCCGGTCTTGTTTAATAAGCCTCACCACAATATTTCTAGTTTCGGAGTTTGCGCCTGCTTTTTCGGCACAAAAAAGAAAGCTAACCCCCATTACTGAGGCCATGCTGCTTTATCATGTTGATATTGAACAGCAGGACATGAACAAGCATTGGAAAGATGGGACGCTAGATACCGTCCTAAATAGTTTGAAACGTGTTTTTGATGTTTCACCGGTAAGACAGTTAAGGGATGCGTCCAACGGGAAGGCACCATCCGTATCGACAGGTGCTGAGGTTGGTTCTGTTAAAAACATCGTGCGTCATGCTTATGGCACTTTCTCAAACACGGCAAAATCACCAATCTTTGTTCAAGATGTCATTGTGCAAAATGAACTTCTTGAAACAGTGAAGGGAGGAGGGTTGCATGTTGTATTTTCAGATGAGAGCGACTTGCGCATGGGAAGTGATAGCAGGCTACTGATTGATAGCTTTGTTTACGCCCCAAAATCCCCCGGTGAAGCAATGGTGATGACTGCTGTTCTTGGTTCCTTGCGTTTCATAACGGGTAAGGTGGCAAGTGATAAGATTAAGTTGAATGTTCCATTTGGGCACATCGGAGTTCGGGGGACTGACTTTCAAATATCAATAGATAATGGCATCACAACAGTATCTGTGTTTAAGGGGGAGGTTGAACTTTTCGGTCAACACGGAGAAGTAATTTCTGTTCCTGTTGGAATGATGGGACAGATTGCGCCCAACCAGCCACCTTCAATAACAGGTGAGGCGACGAAATTTCCGGATATTCCATTTCTCGTGGATGCTCGTTCACAACAAACATCTCCCTCCGTAAATGAAAATGCCGAAGAAGATGAAGAAGCAGGTAATGTTCATAACTATGTCTTTGTGACCTACGACGCGCCCACGGCGCAGAGAACAAGTGATGGAGGCATGACCGTCGGGGGTGGCGTTGTATCTGTCGGTGGCGGTGTTTATTTCGCATGGAGGCCACCTGAACCAAAGCACTATGCGATGGCGACGTATCATAAAACTTCAAATATGTTTGTTGTCGATGATCTCGCCTATTATGCGCCAAAAATAAGTGCTGAGTCAGTGCTCGCACTGATAGATCACTTTGAAAAGAACCGAAAGTTTGGTGTGGATATTTTTGCAGGTGGGATATCACGGATTATGTCTGACAACACTAGCGCAATCCGTTTAAACAGCAAGCTCATTCGCAATCTTTCTGTTGCAGATTTTTTAATGTCACAAATTATAAGAGGCGGAACGGCTTGGGCTCAGCATTATGTTTTTGTTGATGGTTTTGTCCCTCAAAAGGATGATGACAGACAAACGAAAGAACACAATAATCATAGGTTTGAAAGTTTGGGGTTCTCAGTCGTTGATGGCGTCTATGTTTCTAATGGTATTGAATTTGGAACATCCATTATTCCAACAAAAAGGGCCATCTTCGGGGATGGCACTAACATCTCTCCCGTAAATTTAAGTAGGACTGCTGATTTTCAAAATGCTGGTGGAGCTCATCCTTATTTTGTCAACTATGAGCATTTTGAAAATAACTTTCAATATTACTCAAAGGAACCTGCAATCAAATATGCTTTGGACGTTGCTGATACGATCGGGTTTATTCAAACTATTTATTATAAGGCGGACAATTCTCAGGTCATGGAATAGGTTATATTTTATTTGGGTGTGAACCTTAAACGCAACTGATTAACTGTGGTGTCATAAAGCCCATACCCATTGCTTTCTTTCAATGCATAGAAGCAATAACTTATTCTGCTCCAACCAAGTGATTTAGGCCATTCTAGACAAAGTCGTCCTTCGTCATTTGCGTACCAACGTCCATCACTTTTCCCATCCATAGACAAACCGTCACCATTTGCGGCAAAGGCAAATTGGTGGGTGGCTAGATACCCTTGGACGAATTTCCCTGAGAGTTTTTTGCCGGAGAATTCGGTTCGGATGCCCTCTGCATCCAACTTTACGCCGCCTTGCTCTATTGAACTGCTGACCGTAGCTACGCAACCTGACAGCAGTACCATCAGCGATAAAAGAATAATTGGCCTAGTCATAAAACACCTCTTTCTTTGCGCGATCATGAAGAAGTATACAATAATTGCATGAAGTGTATAGTTGTATTCGATGATAAATATCCCATAAGGCTGGTCAGCAATGTCCGGTTTGAGTCAGAAACAGAAGTTACTCTGATCTCGTGTTTTCCTTATTATTTCCGGTTTGCTCTGAAACTAGACATTAAGTGGATGCTGCTGAGCAATTTAAATGCATGCTGATCTTCTCTAATAACAAAGGAGAACGATCATGCAATTTTTCAAGAAAAGAACCTCACAGTATGCGCCTTGGAATAAGGGCAAGCGGACTGGACAGAAATCCCCGCCAACAAGCAACGCGAAAACTTAAACGCCCTGCACAGTAAACAAGGTTACAGCGTTGGAACCATCAACCGTATTCAGTCCATGCTTTCAGCAAGTTTAAATTACGCCCGTTCGGAGGGCGATATCGCAACCGTCCCGCAAATCATTCTTAGCAAATCCAAAATAGCCGACATTGTAAAAGCACCCGAAAAAGAACCCGAACGCCGCCTGTCTATGAAAGAACTCGCAATTTTCTTAGACACCATCAAAAGTGAACATGTTTTTAGATACACCATGATCGCCCTAACGACATCCGCCCGACCAGATGCAATCACGGACCTTATGCCGGGGCCGGGGCAATTGAATTTTGATGATCGTCTTATCAGACTAAATCCACCGGGAAGATATCAAACAAAGAAATTTCGCCCCGTCATTCCAATGGCAAAGACCCTTGAACGATGGCTTCCAATTTGGACCACTCAAGATGTAGAAGACCAAAAAAAACGGGATGTAATTGCTCCCATTCCAATTGTAAATTATTTCGGCAAGCCCGTGGATAATCCAAAGAAAGCCGTCCGACATACCGCAATCAACGCCGGGTTAATGAAGTCATACACAAACGACATGCGACGCAACGTGACACTCTACACTCTACGCCGCACGGTTGGCAGAGTATTAAGGCAAAAGCATGTTCCTATGGCTGATATTGCCGCTTTCATGGGGCATAAAATGCGTGGCTTTGACACCACAGAAATCTACGCCGACCCATCACCGGACTATCTGGACAAACCGCGTGACGCTGTAGATGAAATGATTTTGGAACTTGATCAATTAACAAATCGCGCTCTATTGCCCCAACCAAAAGTCGTAAAACGGACCAAAAGCGGACCAAAAACCTAATGAACAACATACACACAAACACCTTAGAAACAGAAAAGGCCTTGGTTTCCCAAGGCCTTAACATGGTGGGCACGACTGGGATTGAACCAGTGACCCCCTCGATGTCAACGAGGTGCTCTCCCGCTGAGCTACGCGCCCGATATGGGTAACGCCGACAAGTGGCGGTGGCGATTTTTTAGTCTCTTAGCCGCGTCAATGCAAGCCCTCAATCAAGGTTTTATCTAGTTTAGCGTTGCCACGGCGGTGCGTGCGCGGTAACACCATTAAAACAAACGTGAATGAGGCCCAGTATGCAGCCCGGATCAAAACCACCATCGGACAAGGCCGTCGGCGAAGTCGACAGGCCATTTGACGTCTTGATGCCTGATGACACAACCGCGCCCATCGTGTTTGCATCTCCACACAGCGGTTCAAATTATCCAGCATCTTTTGTCGCCGCCAGCCAATTGGATGCGGTAGCGTTACGTCGATCCGAAGATGCCTTTGTGGACCAGTTGTACAATGCCGTCCCCAATTACGGGGCACCGCTGTTGCGCGCCCATTTCCCCAGAGCTTACGCCGACCCCAATCGTGAACCGTGGGAATTAGACCCCGCTATGTTTTCTGGTGATTTACCTGATTGGGTGGATACGTCCAGTCCTCGAGTTAGGGCCGGGCTTGGCACGGTCGCCAAAGTCGTCACGGATGGTTCGGAAATTTACAAGGGAATGCTCACTTTTGATGATGCAAAAATGCGCATTGAAAGCTGTTACAAGCCATATCATACGGCCCTTGAAAAATTGCTGGATCAAACGCGCAACAAATTCGGCCAGTATCTTTTAATTGATTGCCATTCCATGCCGTCCATAGGCGGGCCTATGGATTTTGATTCAGGTACCGGTCGGGTCGATATGGTTTTGGGCGATGCCCATGGCAAGGCGTGCGCTCCCGAAATTACGAGATTGGTCCAACAAAGCCTTGAAGGGATGGGATACCACGTTGTTTTAAACACGCCGTATGCTGGGGGATTTACGACGCAAAACTATGGCAAGCCAGTCTTGGGAGGGCATGCCTTGCAGATCGAAATTAACCGTGCTCTGTACATGGATGAACAAACCATTGTTCCCAATGATGGTTTTGCAAAGCTCGCCTCGAATTTAGAAAACATGATCAAAGACATTTGTGCCATTGACCTTAAAAGCCTTTCTTTTGACCAACCTTTGGTCCGTGATGCGACAGCCCACGATGCAACAGCCATTCAACGCATTTATGCCCATTACGTTCAAAACAGCACTGCCAGCTTTGAAGAAATTGCGCCCAGCGTAGATGATATATTAAATCGCAGACAAGCCGTGTTAGATTTTGAGGCCCCTTATATCGTTGCGGAAATCAATGGTGAGGTTTGCGGTTTTGCTTATGCCGCACGGTTTCGCCCTCGGTCGGCTTATTGCTATACGGTCGAAGATTCCATTTACGTTGACCCCACTAAAACCGGTATCGGCATTGGTCAACGTTTGCTGGAAAGTCTGATTAATCGGTGTACAAAAATGGGCTATAGGCAAATGGTGGCGGTTATCGGGGGCGCGCAAAACGAAGCCTCTGTTAGATTGCATAAACGCCTTGGCTTTGCTCAACAAACTATTTTGAAATCGGTTGGTTTTAAATTTGGCGGTTGGGTCGATACCGTTATCATGCAACGGGAATTAGGGGCTGGCGACCAATCTTTGCCCAGACATCCCGGATCTTCATGATCCTCCTTGATTTGGCATGCCTTTTGCAATGAACAGGGTATGAAAAAGAAATTTTACAATCGCGCTTTTAAGCGTAATGCACGTCCAATCCTCGCTGGATTGGCGGCTGGACTATGCTTCATTTGGGCTCAAAATACATTTGCAGCATCTGATCAACACATTGGAAAAGAAGCAAAAACTTGCTCTCAGGCTATTCAATACCAAGAACGGCGACAGCACATCCCCAAGGGGCTTTTAAACGCGGTTTCCCAAGCTGAATCTGGGCGTTGGGATGCCACGAACAGGGAAACTTTTGCCTGGCCATGGACCGTTACAAGCGGCGGCGTTGGGCATTTTTTGCCTAACCGGGCCGATGCAGTGGCCTTTGTAAAGTCTTTGCAAGCCGATGGCGTTGAAAATATAGACGTCGGATGTTTGCAAATTAATTTAAAATACCACCCTCAAGCCTTTGTCAGCTTAGAGCATGCCTTCGACCCCGTTGCCAATGCCGCCTATGCCTCTGATTTCTTAGCCGAACGTTTTGCTGTTTCTAAATCTTGGCTAAAAGCCGTTGGGGATTATCATTCCACCACGCCTGCTTTAAATAAATCATACCGCAAACAGGTTGCCAAAATTTGGCACAAAAACAAACACAAAAACAAAAGCGCCATTACGTCACGAACAAAGATGGCATCTTTGAAACTCTACCCCCCCTCGCACGTTGCGCTAGATGCGGGTCTGACAAAACGTTTCAATCAATCTTTTCAAAATCGAGCTTCCATGGGGCGCCCCGGACAAGTCATTGCTAATCGGGTCAATGCCTTAAAGCCAGGGGCACGTTTGAACCGAACTTCGGGGAAAAAACAATCTTCAGCCTTTGCTGCTAAACGCCAATCTCAACTGATGGCCTGGCGAAACGCCAACGGAGGGCTTCCCCTTATGCCGGTAATTCCTGCCGCAATCAAAGTTCAATAGGATTCATAGCTGATTAATCTAAAGCAAGGTATACTGTTGTCCTGTTGAACGATTCGAGGTGTTGTCGATGGATGACAATGAAGAAGAACACAAAGCCATACTAGATGTCCCCCTTGAGGTGACTGCCGTTTTGGGAACCGCTGATATGAAAGTCAGCCAACTGCTTAAAATGGGGCGTGGGGCTGTGGTTCAATTGGACCGTACCGTTGGCGAAGACATTGAAATCAAAGCCAACGGAAACTTAATAGCCCGTGGCGAAGTGGTCGTGGTCGAAGACCATTTAGCCGTCACTATGACTCGCATATACAAGACCAATATCAACAGCGAATAATTTACGCACTGACGGCAATCATCCACACGGCGTTGACGAAAGCTTCGGCGCATCAGGAGATGCCCTTGAAGCAGAAGTAGCTATTCATACCGGGCAAACTTGTCCCTTGGCAGTAACGCCGTAAAAGGCGCCGTAGGTACGGGGATGGGGATAACGGGAACTCTGCTGAAACAACATGGTCAGGGAAAAAAGACAATGTATCGATCAAACCGTTAGCAAAGAGAGCGAATCTTGATGCCGCAGGTGTTACACGCTTTCTCCCCTTGGCCTTCCTCGTCCCAATTTAGAACAAAAACAGAACAAAATGACTTTACACCACAGTCACTAGGTGTTAAATTCCCTTAATGTCAAAAAATGACCCAGATTAATGGGCGGGGAAACATTTATGCAGAACATGACCTTTCGTGAGCTTCGTGAGCACAATGCCATGTCGATTGCCGAAGCCGCTGAATTAATGGGTGTCACCATTAAAACGGTTTATCGATGGGAAAATGGGGACGTTGAACCGAAGTCTCATTGTCTTGAAATTTTGCGCAATAAACTTTCTTACAAACAAAGTTTCCGCAACCCAAACCCTGACTTTACATTCATCGATCTGTTCGCCGGCATTGGCGGTATTCGTCGCGGATTTGAAGCGGTGGGCGGCAAATGTATTTTCACCAGCGAATGGGACAAATATGCTCAGCAAACGTATCGGGCAAATTTTCATGATGACCATCATATCGTGGGCGACATCACCAAAGTCGATGTTCGTGAAATCCCAAAACACGATGTGCTATTGGCGGGGTTCCCTTGCCAACCTTTCAGCATCGCAGGTGTATCGAAAAAGAATGCCCTTGGGCGCGCTCACGGATTTGAAGACAAAACGCAAGGCACCCTATTTTTCGATGTTTTGAGAATTATCAAACACCACAAACCCAATGTCTTTTTACTCGAGAATGTGAAAAACCTAAAAAGTCATAATAAGCGTGACACGTTCGCAACCATCACTGCGGCTTTGAAAGCTGAAGGGTATACGCTGAGTATTCGTGTGATTGATGGCCAGGGATATGTCCCCCAACACCGAGAACGCATTTTTATTGCTGGCTTTAAAGAAGAATGTGATTTCAATTTTGATGATCTGGATTTTGCAGACCCTAAAACAGGACCTGTTCTGAAAAGCATTCTGCATGACGAAGGAGAAGACCCCGAAGAACATTACACGCTCCCCCTTCCCAGAAAGAAGACAAACATCGCTTCTCTTGTGAATGACAAATATACGCTGACCGATAAGCTTTGGGCGTACCTGCAAGCCTATGCTGCCAAACACAAAGCCGCTGGAAATGGATTTGGGTTTGGCCTTAACGGACCTGAAGGGAAAGCCCGCACGCTATCTGCACGTTACTATAAAGATGGCAGCGAGATTTTGATCAAACAAGAAAAGAAAAATCCTCGTCGATTAACACCAAGAGAATGCGCCCGACTGATGGGCTATGACAGTACGCGCAAACCTGAAATGATTATCCCCGTATCAGACACACGGGCCTACCAACAATTTGGTAATTCTGTTGTTGTTCCGGTTATCGAAGAAATTGCCCGTTACATGAAACCTTACATTCGTTCCAAGGTCAAAACTCAACGTAAACCTAAATCTGTCGCGGCTGAATAAAATGGCAAATGATGGGGGAACATTTGATTCAGCTCTTGCACAAGGTGTGAGCCTTGAAACGATTTTGTCGATTTTTAAACATCTCGGCACGCAGAAAATTTATGTCAAAAAGCTTGCCCCAAATGACAACAGTAAAAACCAACCCTACTTTGGGCCTCACTTAACAGACCTATCATTTCTGCCCACTGGCGAACCGATTGCTTCCGCTTCAAAATCCTCGAAGACATCTAACCCTACGCGCCAAGTCAAATACCAAACACCCTTAAAGCTGTCTTGGGTTGATGCAAGTGGACAAATCTATGATGCCCCTCATTCTAAACTGATCTATTACCCTCAATATCCTGAAGTTCGATTTTCTGGTTTCCTAAAAGATTCAGCCGTCAACGCAAGTGAATGGATGGACCCGTACAAACAAGGCCGAAATGAAGGCCGTTGGCTAATCTTAGGTGTGTGTCCCGATGAAACAATTTACGCCTATTTGGCAGTACCCACCTGCAACCTTTCAAAAGAACTGAGCGAAACACCTTTCGTAAAAGTCAGTGAAATTTTTAGACAGATTGACACAAACCAATCTGCTTCAGATGCATCAACAATAGATCAACTCAAATCCAAACTATTAAGCATCCATCAAATGGGCTGGATCCCCAGTCAAAAACTTAACTCTGACCTGACCTCGTCTCCGTACAAAGCTCAGAACGGCGGCGGGTATACTTTGGAAGCCCAACTGGGTGTTTCACCTAACGGATTTTCTGAGCCTGATTTTCTGGGTTGGGAGGTCAAACAATTTGGCGTCACCAAATTCCCAAGAACAGGTGCAAAACCAACAACCCTAATGACCCCGGAACCGGATGGCGGAATATACGTTGATCAAGGTGTTGCTGATTTCATTAAAACCTATGGCTATCCTGACAAATCTGGAAAGCCAGATCGATTGAACTTTGGTGGCAAACACGTCGCCGGCTCAATGGCAGTGGCAACCGGATTAACACTCGACATCCTCGGCTTTGATAAAGAAACCGCAGACATTACAGACGCAGAAGGCTGTATCGCTCTTATCGATGACGCACAAATCATTGCCGCCAGCTGGAGCTTTGCAAAGCTCATGGGTCATTGGAAACGAAAACACAGCAAAGCGGTTTATATCCCCTGCCTCAGACGAAACACTGATTCCGGCGAACATGAATATCATTATGGAAATGAAATTGAACTTGGTGTCGACACAAATTTCAAACTCATTTTATCTGCGATGTCACAAGAATTTGTGTATTACGATCCCGGCATAAAAATGGAAAATGCACCTTCTGATCAACCAAAAATAAAACGAAGAAGCCAATTCAGAACCACCCACAAAAACTTACAATCTCTCTATAAAAATTTCGATATTGTGAATTTAACATCTCACTAGAATTGAAGCTCTTTTCCACTGGACTTCCATCTCGAATGGAGCGTCACTGTACATGTGTAGTGACGCTCTTTTTGTATCCCCCTCCGCCACCCCCGGCCTTGCCGGGTTTGGAGGTTTATCTAGTCTGGCTGTCGGTTCGTATGAGAGGGAATGGTGGGCGCGCTAGGCGCACACTCATTATAAAACATCATATGGTTAGTAAAAAGTTTGGGTAAAAAATCACACATGGGAACTCATAGCCTCGCCGCGTTGTCATCGGTCCCAAATATCAGCCTTCTGCTCGCTCGTAAATTAAATCCGACGCTTTCTGTACCTCATAACAACACTCCATTTCTATCCTAAAGATTATAGTGTTGCGTCGACCGATTGAGATCGCCACCCAAAGCGGACATAGGGCATCAACTCCTACAGCTGTTCATACAGTATATGACAGTCACAAGTTGCCTAGCAACACGGAAACAAACTCCTCTTGACCGTATCGATCATTATTTAAATTGACCTAACCTATTGAAAAAACCTAATAATATATTTGGCGCAATTTTTGCATGATTATAATTCCACCGTCATACCTTGCAAGGAAGGTTCTATTGCCATGACCATTGATCTCGATCGTCCCGCAAAAATTTCTTATACGGCCCTAACGCACACTGAACGGACCAAGACCGAAAACACTGACCAAACATTTGCGGAGCATATCGAATCCTTAAAGGTCGATTCTGAGACAATGAATCAGATCACGGACAGGGCGTTTGGCCTCTGGCGAGAGACGGATCATGGGGTGTCAGATCAGAAATGGCTGGAAAGCCCAATGGTTGGTCGTCTATCTGAGTTCTTACAAATTTTTGAAGCCTACTTGAAAGATCACGGTGCCGAGCAAGGTACTAACGGTGACGACACCATCAAGGCCTACAACAACGCTTGGATCAATGGCGGCAACGGCGATGACACCATCACTGCACGCAACAACGCTCATATTGTGGGCGGCGTCGGCAACGACACCATCAATGCAATGAACGACAGCACCGTTGCTGCAGGGGACGGCAACGACGTGGTGTCGGTGTACAACAACGGCACCGTGTGGGGTGGCAACGGTGACGACACCATCAACGGCTACAATAATCTGTTCGCCAGTGGTGGCAATGGCAACGACATAATAAACAGCTACGCCGGTTCTGAACTGCACGGAGGCAACGGCAACGATACCTTATCGGCTTATGGCAATTCGAAATTAGACGGTGGCGACGGTGACGACAACATCAGCGGTTACGCGAATTCCACCGCCCATGGAGGCCGAGGCGACGACAACATCTCCGTCTACAGCGACAGCACCATCTGGGGCGGCGATGGAAATGACCAGTTAAGAGGCTACGACAATCTGGCTGCCAGCGGAGGACGCGGCAATGATTATCTAAGCGGCTATGACAACGCCAAGCTTCTCGGCGGATCAGGGAATGACGTTCTTAGGGCCTACGACAACGCTTACATAGATGGCGGAACCGGCGATGACCGTATTGATGCCTATAGCAACGCCGTCATCAACGCGGGCAGCGGCAATGACGTTATCCGCACCTATCATGGCGCGACGGTCCAAGCTGGTGACGGTCATGACGACGTGCGATCCGATGGTTATTCTTGGCTGAACGGCGGCAGGGGAGATGACCACATGATGGCAGGCAGCAACAGCTTATTGCTTGGCGAGAGCGGTAATGACTGGTTAAGCGGTGGGGAAAATGCTCGAATTTCAGGTGGCATAGGCAATGATACTATTTATACACGCGGAAATAGTGTTGTATCTGGCGGCTCAGGCAACGATGCCATCCAAGTCGCCGATGGATCGGCCATTTTATTTAATAAGGGCGACGGCCATGATACGGTGCGTGCAATGGGTCCAACGGACATCTCGTCGGGCCAATTGAAAGATAGCGCAATCGTATTTGGTCCGGGTATCGCACCAGAAGACTTGAGCATCGAACCCAAAGGCGATGAATTGGTTATCAACATTAACGGCGGTCAGGATTCCATTACGCTCAGCAACATCGATGATATGATCGCCAGGCATCAAGTTCACTCTGCCGATCCGAACAACGATGCCTTTGCCCAACGTAACGAGGATTTGAAAAACAACGCGGAAATCACCGACGACGGAATCAATATTTCGCAGATTCCGACCCTTCGTTTCGCCGACGGCACAGTTATGACCAGCTCCGACGTTGCCAACCTACCCCGCACCGATGCGGAGAACTAAGCAAAGCCCCGCCACAAGGACGGGGTATTTGCTTGAATAGGACCCCCGTATTCGCGGCAAGCCAGCTTTGATTTTGAATGTCCGCTTTTGTACGGCGGCCTCAATCGGGCGTTTCCGTTGCTTGATCCTAACGGGCGGTCAGGCCCATGACAGCCAAGTGATGACGATTTTTTGGATGATGCGGGAAAACCCGCTGCTGTGGTGGCAGATAGGGCTTACAACTTAAACGCAATCTGAAACGGCATCTCAGATCAAGGATCACTTGCCGTTATGCCAACCCAATCAAATGCTAAAACCGATCCCTCATGGCAAGCCCCTTGATCGCATGCGCAACATCGAAAAGCGGTTCCTTTGTACACTGAAGGATTTGCGGAAATTGATGACGAGATATGAAAAACTCAGCTCAAACGTTCTGGCAATGGGACACATCAGACCGCTTAATAAAAAGCCCCAGCAGCAATGAATTGCCTCCGGGGCCCGGAACAGTGTTGTGGTGCAACAACAATCCCGTAAGCAGGCTGTAAGCCTCCCATTTTTAATTTTTGCGCGCTTTTGAGCAAAGCGTCAACATCCTAAGAAAAAGAGCGGCTATGGTTGCTTATTATTTGAGCACATCACACTCAATGCCTAAATAATATGCAACCATAGCCGCTATCGACGTTCTACGTTTTTCAAGAACTATGCTTAATATGCTGTTAATAAAAGAAAAAAGAAAAACCCTCCTTTTCTGCAAAGTTTGGCACGCGGCTTGCAAAATACGTGTCGGTGCAACAACAAACCTAGTAATTGGAGTTTATAATATAATGAAATTTTCATTTCGCAGCGTCGTAGGAGCCAGCGTACTTGCAGCGGCAACTGCAACATCAAGTTTTGCTTATGCCGCCGAAACCATCAAAGTCGGCGTCCTTCACTCTTTGTCTGGAACCATGGCCATTTCTGAAACAACACTTAAAGACACTGTGTTGATGATGATTGATGAGCAAAACAAAAAAGGTGGTCTTTTGGGCAAAAAACTTGAAGCTGTGGTCGTTGACCCTGCTTCTAACTGGCCATTGTTTGCCGAAAAAGCGCGCGAACTTATTTCCAAAGACAAAGTTGATGTGATTTTTGGTTGTTGGACTTCGGTTTCTCGTAAATCTGTATTGCCCGTCGTAGAGCAATTGAACAGCATGCTGTTTTATCCGGTTCAATACGAAGGTGAAGAAAGCTCTCGCAATGTGTTTTACACAGGTGCGGCGCCAAATCAACAAGCCATTCCTGCGGTTGATTATCTGTTGAGCGAAGACGGCGGTGGCGCAAAACGCATCGTATTATTGGGCACAGATTACGTTTATCCTCGCACAACAAACAAAGTGTTGCGTTCCTATCTTCACAGCAAAGGCATTGCTGATGCTGATATCATGGAAAACTACACACCATTTGGACATTCCGATTGGCAAACCATTGTTTCAGACGTAAAGAAATTCGCATCAGCTGGCAAGAAAACAGCCGTGGTTTCCACCATTAACGGTGATGCGAACGTGCCATTCTACAAAGAATTGGGTAATCAAGGTATCAAAGCCGAAGATATTCCCGTGGTGGCTTTTTCAGTTGGCGAAGAAGAACTTGCTGGTCTTGATACCAAACCATTGGTTGGTCATTTGGCGGCATGGAACTATTTCATGAGCGTTGATTCTCCTGAAAACGCAGCCTTTATCAAAAAATGGAAGTCATTTATCAAAGATGATAAACGCGTCACCAATGACCCTATGGAAGCAACTTACATCGGCTTCAAAATGTGGACCCAAGCCGTTAAGCAAGCTGGCACCACAAATGTTGATGCTGTTCGTCAAGCTATGTATGGCCAAAAAGTTAAGAACCTGACCGGCGGTACGGCTGTGATGAATACAAACCATCACTTATCCAAACCTGTACTGATCGGCGAAATTCAAGATGATGGTCAATTTGATGTTGTTTGGAAAACCGAAGGCGAAGTTAAGGGCGATGCATGGTCTGATTTCATTCCTGAAAGTGCAAAGTTGAAATCCGATTGGACCTTCCCATGGGCTTGCGGAAATTGTGAAAAGGCAAAATACGCAGCCGAATAAACAGGGCTCATTCTTTACAATTGACGACCCGGAGCGGGTCTGTGTTTTCCCACAACCTGCTCCGGTCTTTTTTACGCACACTATTTATTTTTAGACTTTGATCTATTTGGGGCAACATGTTTTATAAAATTTTCAAATTGCAATGTTTGTTAGCGGTCATAACTTTACTCGCCTGTGTTACGACGTTCCCCGTTTCAGCCCAGCCCCAGTCCGTTGATTTTGCCCATGCCGTCCAAACCTTAAATGCTAAAAACAACAAAGCCAAAAGTAAGGCGATTGATGCGTTAGCTGCCCTTAATGATGAAAGAACATTTTCTATTCTGCAAGCCTTTTTGAATGGATCTTTATTTTATAGAAAAGCCGATGGCATCGTTATTGTCGCAAGAAAATCTGGTGGTGTTTATGTCCTTAGCGACCCTGTGACGTCCAAAGAAATCGGTGAAGCCACCAAAAAAGATATCAAGAAAATTCGCATCAACAATCGTTTAAGAGGCCAACTAAAGGGTATCCTTGGGGCGATGAACTTGCTAAGCCACGATCCTAAAACAAGGCTTAAAGCCGCTGACGAAGTTTTCAATGCCCATGCTCCAAGCATGTTGCCGATGCTTAAAAAGGCATTGGCTAGAGAGGATGACGCAGATGTAAAAGCGCGTATGATGCGTGCCCAAGCTGGACTTATATTAGAGTATGGTAAAGACCAGAAATCGCGCCTCAAGGCCATTTCAACATTGCGTGAAATCACAGACCCAGACATTTCATCACTGATGGGAAAAGTCGTCACAAAGGAAAATGACCTAGTTGTGAAAACAGCAACACAAGAAGCATTAAAGGCCATAGAAAAACGTCTTTCAGCATGGGCATTTGTTGGCAATCTATTCCAAGGCGTTTCGTTGGGTTCTGTTCTTTTGCTCGCCGCCGTTGGGCTTGCCATCACGTTTGGTGTGATGGGGGTGATCAATATGGCGCACGGGGAAATGGTGATGCTGGGCGCATATACAACGTTCATGGTTCAAGATATTTTTCGCACATACTTTCCCAGCGCTTTTGATTGGTCGTTGGCCGTAGCCGTACCTGCGGCCTTTTTGGTTACAGGTGCGATCGGCATCGTTGTTGAACGCGGTATTATCCGTTGGTTGTATGGAAGACCTTTGGAAACGTTGCTCGCAACGTGGGGTTTAAGCTTATTCTTACAGCAAATGATCCGTACAATTTTTGGCCCAACCAACCAAGAAGTCGGCAACCCCAGCTGGATGTCAGGGGCTATCGAAACGTCCACCGGTTTGGTGCTGACGTATAATCGTATTTGGATCATTGTATTTTCATTGGCGGTTCTTGCCTTGTTGGCTGCAATCACGCGCAAAACAATGTTCGGTTTGCAAATGCGGGCCGTCACGCAAAACCGCCCAATGGCGAATTCAATGGGCATACGTTCCGGTTGGATTGATGCGTTGACCTTTGCTTTGGGTTCTGGCATTGCCGGAATGGCGGGTGTGGCGCTCAGCCAAATTGACAATGTTTCTCCAAACCTAGGCCAAAATTACATCATTGATAGTTTCATGGTGGTGGTATTCGGCGGAGTCGGGAATTTGTGGGGCACACTGATTGGGGCATTCTCTTTGGGCATGGTCAACAAATTTCTAGAACCTTTTGCGGGAGCCGTGCTGGGTAAAATATTTGTTCTGATCGGCATCATCTTGTTCATTCAAAAACGCCCCAGAGGATTATTCGCCTTAAAAGGTCGGTCGGTGGAGAATTAAAATATGACACATCAACCGATTTTCATGCGCATAGCCCAAGACCGAATTGCAACAGGTGTCTTAAGCCTAATTGTTCTTGCGGCCTTGTTGGTCCCCGTTTTAAATTTGCTGGTGGGCGAAACATCAGCTCTTCATGTCCCAAATTATGTTGTGAGCTTATTGGGCAAATATATGACTTACGCTTTGTTGGCGCTCAGTGTCGATTTAGTTTGGGGGTATTGCGGCATTTTGAGCCTTGGCCACGGAGCATTTTTTTCGTTGGGTGGTTACGCCATGGGCATGTATATGATGCGCCAAATTGGTGACCGGGGTGTTTATGGGAACCCTGAACTTCCAGACTTTATGGTGTTTCTCAATTGGCAAGAATTGCCTTGGTATTGGCATGGTTTCGATAATTTTGGTTTTGCTATGTTGATGGTGATTTTGGTGCCCGGCGTATTGGCCTTTATTTTTGGCTGGTTTGCTTTTCGCTCACGAGTCACAGGTGTTTATCTCTCGATCATTACACAAGCCCTAACATATGCATTGCTGTTGGCTTTCTTTCGAAACGATATGGGGTTTGGCGGCAACAATGGCCTGACGGATTTCAAAGACATTCTTGGTTTTGGGCTTCAAACCGATGGTATGCGCGTGGCCCTATTTTTCTTATCGGCTATGGCTGTTGTCGGCGGTTATCTTATTTGCCGGCAAATAGTTGATTCCAGATTAGGCCGCGTTGTCATTGCAATCCGAGACGCGGAAGGTCGTGCGCGGTTTTTGGGATATCGCGTGGAATATTACAAACTCTTTGTTTTTGTTGTTTCTGCGATATTGGCAGGAATAGCTGGCGCTTTGTATGTGCCTCAAGTGGGCATCATTAATCCTTCGGAATTTTCGCCTGCAAACTCAATTGAAATTGTGATTTGGGTGGCGCTTGGTGGCCGAGGAACTTTGGTTGGCCCGATCATTGGTGCGCTGGTCGTGAATTATGCCAAGACCTATTTTACGGGGGCTCTTCCCGAAGCTTGGCTGTTTATGTTGGGCGGCATGTTCATCGCCACCACGCTTTTTTTGCCCAAAGGTATCGTCGGTACGGAAGCCATAATTGATGAGTTTGAGACGCAAAGACTAAGGCTTGCAAAATACCTAAGGCCCTATGATTACGTCGAAGGAGGAGACGGACGATGACCCAAGCTCATCTTCGCGATACCATTTTATATTTAGACGGCGTGTCGGTCAGCTTTGACGGATTCAAGGCTTTAAATAACCTGAGCCTTTACATCAAAGAAGGTGAACTTCGCGCAATCATTGGCCCAAATGGGGCTGGCAAAACAACCATGATGGATGTGATCACCGGGAAAACTCGCCCCGATACAGGGGATGTCATATTTGGTGGTAATGTCGATTTGACCCAATTGGATGAAGCCGCCATCGCTAACCTTGGTATTGGTCGTAAATTTCAAAAGCCTACAGTGTTTGAAAATCATACGGTTTTTGACAACCTAGAACTCGCTTTAAAGGGTAATAGACGACCACAAGATAACTTGTTTTTTCGCCTAAAGAGTGACCAGCTAGACCGCATTAATGAAACTCTTGGCATCATTAATTTAACAGATAATCGTGTTGCCGAAGCGGGTTCATTATCGCACGGTCAAAAACAGTGGTTGGAAATCGGCATGTTGCTGATGCAAGATCCAGACTTGTTATTGGTCGATGAACCCGTAGCCGGCATGACCGATGCAGAAACAGCAGAAACAGCAAGATTACTTACGGATATTGCAAAAACCAGATCTGTTGTCGTTGTGGAACACGATATGGAATTTGTAAAAGCGTTGAATTGTCGCGTGAATGTTTTGCACGAAGGGTCAGCTCTTGCCGAAGGTAGCCTAGATGTTGTGCAAAAAAACGAACAAGTTATAGAAGTTTATTTGGGGCGCTAAAGAATGTTAAATGTTCAAAACTTAGACCTTCATTACGGAGCCTCGCAAGCTTTGCGAAAAGTTAACCTTAAAGCTGAAATTGGACAAGTTACGTGCGTCATGGGACGCAATGGCGTCGGAAAAACATCTCTGATGCGCGCCATTGTTGGTCAACATAATATTAGTGGTGGGGCGGTTCTTTGGGATGAACAAAACATTTCAAAGGCCAGCCCAAACGAACGTGCGCGCAAAGGCATCGCTTATGTCCCTCAGGGACGTGAAATATTTTCATTGATGAGCGTAGAAGAAAACCTGCGCACCGGTTTTGCTCCACTGCCACGTGCTTTGCGTCATATGCCGGATGAAATTTTTGAACTGTTTCCCGTTCTCAAAGACATGCTTCATCGTCGGGGAGGCGACTTATCAGGTGGTCAGCAACAGCAGCTTTCCATTGCCAGAGCTTTAGTTACACGTCCTCGTCTTTTGGTTTTGGATGAACCAACTGAGGGCATTCAACCCTCAATCATCAAAGACATCGAACGGGTCATTCGTTTGCTGGCTTCGCGCGGGGATATGGCCGTGTTGTTGGTGGAACAATATTTTGAATTTGCGCGTGATCTAGCAGATACGTTTTGTGTTTTAGACCGTGGTGAAGTGGTTCTTTCGGGAACCAAGGAAAATATGGTGGAAGAAGATGTACGCAGCCACCTTACCGTCTAATTTGGACTTCAATGATGATGCAGAAATTGCTGAGCAAACTGTATGTGGGATGCGCGGTTCTGCAATACTGTCGTTTAAGGACAGCCCCAACGGGACGTGCTTAAATGATCTCTATCAAAGTTCACCTTTGCGCGTTTTGTTCCCCAACAAAGTAAAAGGTGATATTTGCTCTGCTACCCTTGTGGCAACATCAGGCGGACTCGTGGGTGGCGATCACTTAAACGTAGACGTATCTGTGGGCAAAAAGGCTTCCGTTCAAGTCATCGGTCAAGCAGCAGAAAAAATTTACAAATCAAATGGCCCGGACACGTTTTTTGAAATTTCGCTCAATGTAGATAAAGACGCTTACCTAGAATGGCTCCCCCAAGAAAGTATCATTTTTGATCAAGCCCGATTGCGACGAAAAACCGCTATAAATGTGGAAGCAAACGGCACTTTTTTGGGTGCTGAAATATTGGTTTTTGGCCGCAAGGCTATGGGGGAAACTTTAAATAAAGGCCTTGTCCGTGATGTGTGGGAAGTCCGCCGTTGTGGCAAGTTAATCTGGTCCGATGCATTACATCTGTCCGGTGACATCAAAACCCAACTAGACCATCCCGCAGGGTTTAATGGGGCATCCGCAGTAGCAACCAGCGTTTTGGTTTCAGATGATGGCGAAAAACATATCAAGTTTGTTCGTGAAATATTTGAAACATTTTCTGATGATTTCAAATGCGCTGCTACAATCACAAACGATATTTTAGTAACCCGTTGGCTGGCTTCAGATGCACACAAATTGCGTCAAGGTTTTGGCGAATATTGGTCGGCGATGCGCCATGAAATCAAAGGTCTGCCAAGGGTAATGCCTCGGCTATGGCATATGTAAAAGGAATACATACATGAAACTCACCCCCCGTGAAAAAGATAAATTATTGGTCGCTATGGCTGCTGAAGTTGCGCGAAAACGTCTGGCGCGTGGCGTAAAACTCAACCATCCAGAATCTATTGCTTTGATCTGTGACTTTGTTGTCGAAGGCGCACGAGATGGAAAAACAGTCGCAGAGCTTATGCAATCTGGGGGCAAAGTTTTAACCCGCAATCAAGTCATGGAAGGTATACCAGAAATGATTCATGACATTCAGGTCGAAGCAACCTTCCCTGACGGCACCAAACTTGTCACCGTTCATGAACCCATTCGTTAAAAGGAAATGACATCATGATACCCGGAGAAATTATAACCACGGATAAAGATATCGTTTTGAATGCCGACAGAGAAACATTGAAACTTAGCGTGGCCAATGCTGGCGATCGCCCCGTGCAAGTGGGAAGCCACTATCACTTTTTTGAAGCAAATGCGGCGCTGACCTTTGATCGAGCCAAAGCAAAAGGGTTTCGGCTAGACATTCCTGCGGGAACGGCGGTGCGATTTGAACCCGGTCAAACGCGCGATGTGCAATTGGTGGCTTATGGTGGTGATCGCATAGTCATCGGATTTAATGGTGCCGTAGATGGCAAAGTAAAGGACTAACCCATGGCTTATACAATTGATCGACCATCCTATGCCGCCATGTTTGGCCCAACCAAAGGCGATAAGGTGCGCTTGGCAGATACAGAATTATTTATCGAGGTCGAAGAAGATCTTACAACATACGGTGAAGAAATTAAATTTGGTGGCGGCAAGGTTATCCGAGATGGCATGGGACAATCTCAAGCATCGCGGGCACAAAATGCCGTTGATACGGTTATTACCAATGCTTTGATCATTGACCACTGGGGCATTGTGAAAGCTGATATTGGCATTCGTGATGGACGCATTGTCGGCGTTGGCAAAGGGGGAAATCCTGATGTTCAGCCGAATGTAGATATTATCGTTGGTCCGGGAACCGAAGTTATTGCCGGTGAGGGGCGCATCGTGACCGCAGGTGGCATTGATGCTCATATCCACTGGATTTGCCCTCAACAGGTGGAAGAATCACTTCATTCCGGGATCACCACAATGTTGGGCGGCGGTACGGGTCCAGCCGAAGGTACCAATGCAACAACCTGCACGCCCGGCCCGTGGCATATGGAACGGATGATTCAAGCCGCCGATGGGCTTCCGATGAACCTGGCCTTTTTTGGGAAGGGGAACGCATCAAGGCCAGATGGTTTGATGGAACAAGTGCGGGCAGGGGCCTGTGGATTGAAATTGCACGAAGATTGGGGAACCACACCAAGCGCCATAGATACTTGTCTAAGCGTTGCCGAAAAAACTGATATTGGAGTTGCTATTCACACCGACACGTTAAATGAATCTGGTTTTGTAGAAAATACCGTTGCCGCGTTTAAAGACCGTACAATTCACGCTTTTCATACCGAAGGTGCAGGTGGTGGACATGCACCAGACATCATCAAACTTTGCGGTGTGCAAAACGTATTGCCATCGTCAACCAATCCAACAAGGCCCTATACAACAAACACCATTGATGAACATTTAGATATGTTAATGGTTTGCCACCATCTAGATAGCCGAATTCCAGAAGACGTGGCCTTTGCCGAAAGCCGCATCCGCAAAGAAACCATTGCCGCCGAAGATATACTCCATGACTTAGGTGCATTTTCGATGATTGCCTCAGATAGCCAAGCCATGGGCCGCGTCGGGGAAGTTATTATTCGCACGTGGCAAACCGCCGATAAAATGAAGCGTCAACGAGGACATTTACCAGAAGAGACCGGTGATAATGATAACTTTAGAATCAAACGCTATATTGCAAAATATACAATTAACCCAGCGCTCACACACGGAATTGCAAAACACGTCGGGTCTATTGAAACGGGCAAGCTTGCCGACCTTGTTTTATGGAAACCAGCGTTCTTTGGTGTGAAACCAGATGTTGTCGTCAAAAGTGGTATGATTGTTGCCGCCGCAATGGGCGATCCCAACGCATCCATTCCTACGCCACAACCTGTTCATTATCGAACAATGTTTGGTGGATTCGGCAAAGCCTTGAGCGAAACATCTGTAACATTTGTTAGCAAATTAGCATTAGATGACGATGTTAAAACGCGTTATGGCACGAACAAGAAAATGATCGCTGTGGAAAATTGCAGGTCGATTAAAAAGTCTGACATGGTGTTAAACCATTACACGCCTACTATGGAAGTTGATCCTGAAACTTATGAAGTTCGTGCTGATGGGAAACTGTTAACCTCAGAACCTGCTAATATTTTACCTATGGCTCAACGCTATTTTTTATTCTAAGGATGAACAAAATGCGCCGTGCGACATCTGTCCGATCAAAATTGAATTGGAAAGCACAAGAAGCCAAAAGCACAGTGACTTTAAAGTTTGAAGATCGCTTTCGCCGTCGTGTCCGTCTGTTGGATGATGACGGTGTGGCTTTTCTCTTAGACCTTTCTCACGCAACCCACCTTAATGATGGCGATGCCCTAAGCTTGGATGAAGGTGGGATTATTTTGATCTATGCGGCAACCGAAGACGTTTTGGAAGTGTCGGGTGATGACGCCGCTCACCTTGCCAGGCTCGCCTGGCACATTGGCAACCGTCATACCCCAATGGAAGTCTTAGGCAATGACCGTTTGCGCATTCAATATGACCACGTTCTCCAGCACATGCTTGAAGGTTTAGGGGCCGTGACAACTCGATCAAACGCAGCTTTTTCACCGGAACACGGAGCCTATGACAATCAAAATCAAACAGGAGCAGACCATGGGCACGTCCATTCCCATCACGGATAGATCACTTCTCCGCTTGTTGACGTGGTTGTCTCCGTCATTCCCCGTGGGGGCATACGCCTATTCCCATGGCTCTGAGTTCGCGGTTGAAAGTGGGCAAGTGACGGATCGGGAAAGCGCGTTGTCTTGGACAAGGTTCATTCTTGAATTTGGCACTGGCCGCATAGAAGCGGATCTCTTTATTGCGGCTTTTCTGAACGCAGAAGAAAACAATTCTCAAAAATTTATTGAACTTTCACGAATGGCGAATGCCTTAAAGAGCACCGCCGAATTGGGGTTAGAATCTCGAGCCCAAGGCGAGGCATTTTTAAGCACCGTCTTAGCGGTTTGGCAGGATGAAAATCTGATGCAATTTGTGAATGAACTTAAAAACAATGCCGTGCCGCCATCTTATGTAACCGTGGTCGCCGCCGCCGCTGCATGCGCCGGTATTGGATTGCATGCGGCGCTGGGCGCTTATCTTCATGCCTTTGCAGGGAACATCACCAGCGCGATTGTGCGCCTAGTACCCCTAGGTCAAACCGATGGCCAGAAAATTATTGCGGCCATCGAACCCGTTATCGAACGGGCCATCCAAAATGCATTTGAACGCGATCCAAATGATATGGGATCAGCTGCCTTTAATGTCGATTGGATGTCTATGAAACATGAAACTCAATATTCAAGGTTATTCAGATCATGACAAGTAATCCGCTTAGAATTGGAATTGGTGGGCCCGTTGGGTCTGGTAAAACGGCACTGTTGAAAACATTGTGCAAACGCCTTCGTGATGTATATGACATTGCCGCAATCACCAACGATATCTACACCCGTGAAGATGCTGAATTTTTAACCCGTGAAGGTGCGTTAACGGCAGATCGTATCGCTGGGGTTGAAACAGGTGGATGTCCACATACGGCCATTCGTGAAGACGCCTCTATGAATTTAGCCGCTGTTCGGGAAATGGCGGAAACCTTTCCAAACTTGGAAGCCGTGTTTATTGAATCTGGCGGCGACAACCTATCGGCAACTTTTTCACCAGAACTCGCCGACATCACGATCTATGTCATTGATGTGTGTGCTGGCGATAAAATCCCTCGCAAGGGTGGACCCGGCATTACTCGATCAGATTTGCTGGTGATCAACAAAATTGAATTGGCTTCGCTGGTGGGCGCCAATTTGAGCATCATGAAAAGAGATTCTGAGAAAATGCGCGGAGAGCGCCCATTTATATTTGCCAACGTGCAAAAAAATGATGGGGTGGATGACATCATAGACTTCATTGTAGAAGCCGGCGGCCTTGAAATCAAAACGGTACCTCTAAGGGATGCCTTATAGACAACGATGAAGCTAGGTGGGGTGTTGAATTGTATTATCGCTCTCGTTTAAGCACGTCGGTAAAAGTGATTTAGGCAAAAAAAGCCGCCCATTTTGGTGAGCGGCTTTTGTTTAATTCCTTTAAATTCGATCAAGAATTGCTATACGGGATTGCTTTGTCACCGAACAAGGTTTGCAATTCACCAGCTTCAAACATTTCGCGAACGATGTCGCAACCGCCAATGAATTCGCCTTTGACGTACAATTGAGGAATTGTCGGCCAGCTTGAAAAAGCTTTGATACCTTCGCGAATTTCTGCATCTTGCAACACGTCAACGCCTTTGAATTTGACTTGCATTTGTGTCAAAGCCCCAGCGACGGCGGCGGAAAAACCACATTGCGGAAACATGGGGTTGCCCTTCATAAATAAGACGACATCGTTGGTGTCTATTTCGGATTTGATGCGATCGAATACGGGATTGTCAGTCATTAATTTGTGTTCCTTATTTGACGCGGATTAGACGTCTTCGGGTATGGATGTTTGTAAGCCCAAGGCATGAAGCTGTTGATCCATGCTACCTTTTAAGGCGGCATAGACCATTTGATGTTGCTGGACGCGGTTTTTGCCGACAAAAGATTTCGAAATAACGCGGGCGGCATAATGGTCGCCATCGCCTCGTAAATCTTCGATGTGAACGTCGGCATCAGGCAAAGCTTGTTTGATTAAGTGTTCAATTTCTTGAGCTTCCATCGCCATGTGTTGGTTCCTATTGCTTAAACTTCAAAATCTGGGTGGGCCATAAATTCAGGCATCCACCCTTCAAAGGCTGCCTTCAACTTGGTTACGGATATGGTCCCGGCGTTTTCAATATTCAAGTCCTTAGCGGTCACTTGGCCAATTTTTATAGCTTCAACGCCAGCGGCCTTGGCTGCGTTCAAAAACGCCTCAACATTTTTGGTTGTGACGAGGTATCGTGCTTGATCTTCGCCGAACAGCCACCCGTGCAAGGGCACATTTTGGCTGATGTCCATAATATCGGCCCCCAATCCTGAAGCCATGGCCATTTCTGCTACCGCCACGGCCAAGCCACCATCAGATAGATCATGGCATGCGGTGATGTTACCTGACAATATTTCAGCCCGCACGAAATCGCCGTGTTTGCGTTCAAGTTCTAAATTAACGGTTGGAGCAGGGCCATCGCGTCGGTCTAAAATATCTGCTAAATACTGGGAACATCCTAAATGGCCGATGGTTTCGCCAATTAAAATTAAGCTGTCCCCTTTTTCAACAAAAGCCATCCCAACCGTATTCGATACGTCTTGGATCAAACCCACGCCACCGATGGTGGGGGTGGGTAAAATGCCTGTGCCGTTGGTTTCGTTGTAAAGCGATACGTTGCCTGATACCACAGGGTAATCCAACGCGATACAAGCTTCGCCGATACCTTTGCAAGCCCCAACAAATTGGCCCATAATTTCGGGACGTTCGGGGTTGCCAAAATTCATATTGTCTGTGATCGCCAGGGGGGTTGCCCCCGTTGCGGTAATGTTGCGATAGGTTTCCGCAACCGCTTGCTTGCCACCTTCAACGGGGTCAGCAAAAACGTATCGAGGGGTCACATCCGATGTTGTTGCGATGCCTTTTGATGATCCGTGAATGCGCACAATTGCCGCATCGCCACCGGGGCGCGCAACAGTGTCGCCCATAACCATATGGTCGTATTGTTCCCAAACCCAACGTTTGGAACACCCGTTAGGGGAACTGACCAAGTTCTTGATCGTATTCATATAATCGTCTGGTGCGGGCACATCTTGGGCCGCCAATGGGCCACGCACCGGCGTTGGCACGTGTGGGCGGTCATATTCTGGGGAAGCATCGGCAAGCGGGCTGATGGGCAAATCGCCAACAATTTCACCACCATGGAACAACCGCATCCGGCCCGTATCGGTGATGGTGCCAATCACCGCGAAATCCAATTCCCATTTTTCGAAAATAGCTTTTGCCATGTCTTCTTTGCCGGGCTTTAACACCATCAACATGCGTTCTTGGGATTCAGACAACATCATTTCATATGGCGTCATGTTTTCTTCGCGTTGAGGCACATTGTCTAAATTCATATCGATGCCGACGCCCCCACTGGACGCCATTTCAAAAGATGATGATGTCAAACCTGCGGCCCCCATGTCTTGAATTGCGACGATGGCATCGGTTTGCATTAATTCAAGACAGGCTTCTAATAATAATTTTTCGGTGAACGGATCCCCGACTTGAACCGTGGGGCGTTTTTCTTCGGAATCTTCGGTAAATTCAGCCGAGGCCATGGTGGCTCCGTGGATGCCATCGCGTCCGGTTTTTGAACCGACATAAACAACGGGATTGCCGATGCCAGCAGCTGCACAATAAAAAATATTATCCGCATCTGCTAAGCCCACGCACATGGCATTGACCAAAATATTGCCGTCATAGCTGGCATCGAATTCGATCTCGCCTGCCACGGTGGGGACCCCCATGCAATTACCGTAACCACCGATACCTTCGACCACGCCGTGGACCAAATGCCGGGTTTTATGGTTTTCAGGAACACCAAAACGCAAAGCATTCACGTTGGCAATGGGTCTAGCCCCCATGGTGAAAACATCGCGCATGATGCCGCCGACGCCCGTGGCCGCCCCTTGATACGGTTCGATATAGCTGGGGTGATTGTGGCTTTCCATTTTAAAAATAATGGCGTCGCCATCTCCAACGTCAATAATGCCAGCATTTTCGCCGGGGCCACAAATGACCCAAGGCGCCGAGGTGGGCAGTTTTTTAAGCCATTTTTTCGAAGATTTATAAGAACAATGTTCAGACCACATGACCGAGAAAATACCCAGTTCATTGATGTTCGGTTCTCGTCCCATAATGTCTAATACCATTTGGTATTCTTGTTCATTCAGGCCGTGTTCTTTTACGATTTCGGGAGTAATGTCGCTCATGATTAATCTCTAGCTCCCTAAGCCGCTATGCGTTTATTAAGGCCATCAAACATGGGCTTGCCATCAATTCCACCCAAGGCCATTTCGACCAAACGTTCTGGGTGCGGCATTAGTCCTAAAACATTACCGGTTTCGTTAAACACGCCGGCAATATCTGCGGCTGAACCGTTCGGATTATCGACATAACGAAAGGCCACTTGGCCTTCACCTTGGATACGGTCCAAGGTTTCGTTATCTGCAAAATAATTGCCATCGTGATGGGCCACAGGGTACGTTACGGTTTGGCCCGATTTGTAACCAGAGGTAAAGGCGGTATCGTTGCGTTCAACCGTTAATTCAACATCTTTGCAAATGAATTTTAAATTGGCATTTCGCATCAATACGCCGGGCAAAAGCCCGCTTTCGCATAAAATTTGAAAACCGTTACATACGCCTAAAACGTGACCGCCACGGTTGGCGTGTTTTACGACTTCGTTCATAATAGGGGAACGCGCTGCCATGGCTCCGCATCTGAGATAATCACCATAAGAAAAGCCGCCGGGAACGGCAACTAAGTCATATCCGCGAAGGTCTGTTTCGCGGTGCCAGATCATGTCGACGGGATTTCCAGTTGAAGCTTCCAGCGCAACTTTCATGTCGCGGTCGCAATTTGATGCGGGAAAAACAATGACGCAGGCTTTCATGGTCATAAATCCTTAGCCTTCAATGTCGATGGTGTAATTTTCAATCACCGTATTAGCGAGCAGTTTTTTGCACATATCGTCAACTTGGGCACGGGCTTTGTCAGCATTTGTTTCGGCTAAATCCAATTCGATGAATTTCCCTTGGCGGGCTTGATTCAAGCCTGAAAACCCAAGCGAGGCCAAGGTGTGTTCAATGGCTTTGCCTTGGGGGTCAAGGACGCCGTTTTTCAAGGTGACGTGGACTTTCGCTTTCATGACGGTCTTCCCGTGTTTTGTTTGTATGGTTTGAAAAGCTCAACCCACATGTGGGGCCAAACGTTGAATTTATTGCAAAGTGTCAGGTCCTGGCATGTCGCCGGGGCCGCTTTCGGGCAAAATGCCTAAACGTCGGGCGACTTCTTGATACGCTTCTTCGACATCGCCCAAATCACGACGGAATCGATCTTTGTCCATTTTTTCATTGGTTTTGATATCCCACAAACGGCAATTGTCGGGGCTGATTTCATCGGCCAAGACAAGATGCATTTGGTCTTCGTCCCAAAGCCTTCCGAATTCTAATTTAAAATCAACCAAACGAATGCCGATACCCAAAAACAAACCACATAGGAAATCGTTAATGCGTAACGACATCGTCATGATTTCATCCAATTCAAGGGGATTAGCCCAACCAAAGGCGGTGATGTGTTCTTCGGAAATCATCGGATCGTCCAACGCATCGGATTTGTAATAATATTCAACGATGGATCGGGGTAATGGCGTGCCTTCGGGCATGTCAAACCGTTTAGCCAGCGATCCTGCAACAATGTTGCGGATCACGACTTCGACCGGAACAATTTCAACTTCGCGCACCAATTGTTCCCGCATATTAAGGCGGCGTATGAAATGTGTAGGGATGCCAATTTCTTGAAGACGCAACATCAAATATTCGGAAATGCTGTTATTCAACACGCCCTTGCCCGTGATGGTGCCTTTTTTCTTGTTGTTAAAAGCGGTGGCGTCATCTTTAAAGTATTGAACGACCGTTCCTGGTTCTGGACCTTCAAAGATTACCTTTGCTTTGCCTTCATAGAGCTTTCTGCGTTTAGCCATGTTTTTATTCCCGGTGGTGTCGTTGGTTAGAGAATCGAGATGTCTAACACTGTAAAATGAAGCCCGTGATATAGCACCCTCGGCAAGACAAAACAATCATTGCAAGTTGTTTTGCTGTGAATTCTTAGTGGAAAAAACATCCTTTTTGGGCGACAATTGAGGGCTCAATTGCATTTGGAGTCATAAAAGCCTTTCCCTTTCTTTCACAAGGTGGCAAATTGCCCACGAAATTTCACGGGTCGAGTTGCACTTTGGTGCATATCTCCGTACATTAAGGGAAGGGACTTCCCGTCAATATTAGCCCAAGGATCAAGGGAACTTAAATTATGTCAGACAGCTTTCACGATCGTGAACAAAGTTTTGAAGCAAAGCACAAACTTGATGAAGAGCTAAAGTTCAAAGCGGAATCGCGCCGCAACAAGCTTGTGGGCTTGTGGGCTGCTGGAAAAATGGGCATGACTGGTGCCGATGCCGACGCTTACGCCAAAACGGTTGTTTTGTCCGATTTGGAAGAACCCGGTATTGAAGACGTTATCCGTAAAGTGTTGGGCGACTTTGCCGAACGGGATGTGTCCGTTGACGAAGAAAAAATTCGCGCTGAAATGGATCGTCAAATGGGCGTCGCGATTGAACAGGTCCAAGCTGATTTTGATCCCTTGGGTAAAGATCACAACTAATATTTTTGCCAAATACATTTCAAAAACCCCGGTGAGCTTAGTCTTGCCGGGGTTTTTTGTTTTGAATTGTGTTTACGTGCAGATAAATTTAATAATGGGTTTAAGGTCTCCCGCAATCTCATTTAATCGTTCTGGTGTATGGTTTCCGTATTCATTATGAGAATTACAGTTAAGGTTATACAAATGTTTCCTTTGGTAAATGAGTTCGATTTTTTCATTTAATTGTTTTGGCACAAAACATTCGCCACCTAGCCCCTTTGCTCGACCTAAAAGATCTGTGACGGAATAGTTTTTGCCTTTTTTCAGCTTGTCGATCATCGTTAGGTGAAAAAATAAAGCTTCTTCAAATGTTGCTCTTAATAAAAAACTTGCCGCATATTTAAGGGTGTCATATTTTCTCCATACAGTGCGGAGTTCGTACACGAGTTGGGTTAAACGTTGATTGTCCGTGTGAACGCAATTCAAATCATCAAAAATCGTAAAGTTTGGCTTTCGCAACCTGATATTGGGTATATCTTCAGATGCTGTTGCATCTGAGCCTTGGGGCACAGTGCGAGTTGCGGGTTGCTTGCTGGCATGCGAATTGATTTTAACGTCTGAGACAGGCTTAATTGGCGTTTGATTGCCGAGAAGATCAAGGGTTGTTGGACGTTCCGATGAAACCATTGGGAATGCACTGTTTAGATATCTCCCTATATTTGATTTTTTATCGACTTTTCGGTCAGTTTTTAAGTGTTGTGAGATTATCGTATCGATGCATATCTGCCGTATGAATTTATTTATTCCGTAATGTTGCGGGTTAATTACGCCCGAGTTAGTAAATAAATTATATCCAAAATGATCTCGACATTCTGTAGAATCTACAATCCTTGTGAAGGGCGATATTTTAATAAAGTCATCCCAAATGACATTTCGTTCTTCATCTGACCAAGTCGAACTTGTATGATTTTCATCCCAACTAAGTCCCCTTAGTATGGATAGCATTTTTTCCCAACGTATCCTTTCCATAACCTCCATAGTTGATATGTTTAGCTCGTCGGCAATAACTTCATAGCTGTATTTAAGGGCTACTCTGGTCGTTATAAAACGAATTTGTCTGATTTCACTCCAATTTTTACGTAAGTCATGGAGATGAATTTTAGCAATCACTTCATCGACAACTTTCCTATTTTTGACGAGGGAACAACGTAATTTAGAAATGTTTTGAGCAGTATTTTCATCTATTTGTGGAATTTTTTCTATGACCTTAGTGTCAATTATGGACATGGGGTTTAAAAGGATCGAACAAGCGCATACTCGACGATTTCCTTCGGCAACGATTACGCTCCCGTTTTCTTTAAAAACAATAATTCGCTCATGCGGGAAAAGACCGTTGTAGGCAGAAATTTTTGAAGCTAAAGGGACGATGCCTTCGTTTTGGATCATAAAATCACGGATCTGGTCTTGAGAGCCTCTTTTGCCTTCAGGAATTCGAGGGTTTTGTATGTCTAAACTTATTTCTGCTGTGTTGATTATGCATTCTTCCCAGTCATCATAATGTAATGTCATTCTGTTTTCCTCAAGGCGTGTTGCGCAGCTGCTAAGGGTAGCTTACATCAAGGGAAATGCATTTAAAACGGCTTTGGATCAAAGTCCTTGAAACACCACATGGATGATGTTGCTTGGATCATCATAAATCAGTTTAGTGGTGATGATTAACGACATAACCACCAATAACGGGCGGATTAACCGGGTGCCGTGTTTCATGGCCATATTGGCGCCAAGCCTTGACCCGATCAATTGCCCAACCGCCATAATCATGGCCGGAATCCACAGTACATGCCCGGCGAAAGCAAAAAACAGAAATGAGCTGATATTGGATGTAAAATTCACGACTTTGGTATGGGCGGTGGCTTTCAACATGTTAAAGCCCAACACCGAGACAAAAGCCAACGCCCAAAACGATCCAGTGCCGGGGCCAAAAAATCCATCGTAAAAACCGAGCAACAGCCCAAACAAAAAATAAAAAGGCGTTGTTTCCATCAAATGATGACGATCTATGTCACCGATTTTTGGGCCAAAAGTAAAATATAATGCCGCCCCAATCAGCAAAAACGGAATCACTTGCATCAATAAATCTTGGGGCATGATTTGGGCCATTAACGTGCCAGCCGCCGACCCTAAAAAAGTAAACGTTATGGCTAATTTCATCGCGCCAATATGAACGTGGCCTTTTTTTGCATAGGTCCGCATGGCGGTGAACGAACCAAACATGGCTTGGGCTTTGTTGGTGGCCAGCGCCGCCACCGGGGGCATGCCCGTTGCCAAAAGAACAGGCACCGAAATCAATCCCCCTCCGCCCGCAATGGAATCAACAAATCCGCCTACAAGCCCGGCACAGAACAGCAAGGCCAAGATGTCTGTGGTTAAGGTTTCCATTGTTTGAGCGGCCTAAACGTTATTCAGCCGCATCGGTTTTGATATAGACCTTGCCACCGTTTTCGCGGAACTTTTGGCTCATCTCATCCATTCCGGCTTCGGCCACATCTTTGATTTCGTGACTAATTTTCATGGAACAGAATTTTGGCCCACACATAGAACAAAAATGCGCGCTTTTGGCGCCTTCGGCGGGCAAGGTTGCGTCGTGGTATTGCATCGCCGTATCGGGATCAAGCGCCAGATGGAATTGATCCCGCCAACGAAATTCAAACCGGGCACGGCTCATAGCATCATCACGGATTTGCGCTCCCGGATGTCCCTTGGCAAGGTCGGCTGCATGGGCCGCCAGCTTGTACGTCACCACGCCGACTTTGACATCATCCCGGTCGGGTAGACCTAAATGTTCTTTGGGTGTTACGTAACACAGCATGGCACAACCGTACCAACCGATCATCGCCGCGCCAATGGCAGACGTGATATGGTCATAGCCCGGGGCAATGTCGGTGGTGAGCGGGCCAAGCGTATAAAATGGGGCTTCACCACAGACGTCTAGCTGTTTGTCCATGTTTTCTTTGATCTTGTGCATGGGCACGTGACCCGGACCTTCGATAAAAGTCTGTACGTCTTTGGCATACGATATTTTTTGCAATTCACCCAAAGTTTCAAGTTCGGCAAATTGGGCTTCATCGTTGGCATCGGCAATTGACCCCGGACGTAAACCATCACCCAAGCTTAGGCCAACATCGTAACGCGCACAAATATCGCAAATTTCGTCAAAATGTTCGTATAAGAAGCTTTCTTTGTGATACGTCAAACACCATTTTGCCATGATGGACCCGCCTCGTGACACGATCCCCGTGGTGCGATTCGCGGTCATAGGGATATAAGCCAAACGCACACCCGCGTGAATAGTCCAATAATCAACCCCTTGTTCAGCCTGTTCGATCAATGTGTCTTTGAACATGTCCCACGTTAAGTCTTCGGCAATGCCTTTGGCTTTTTCTAACGCTTGATAAATTGGAACGGTACCGATGGGCACTGGAGAATTGCGAATGATCCATTCACGAGTGTTGTGGATGTCGTTACCCGTGGATAAATCCATTACGGTGTCGGCTCCCCAACGGATAGACCAGACCATTTTATCGACTTCTTCGCCGACCGAAGAAGCCAGCGCCGAATTGCCAATATTGGCGTTGATTTTGGTCAAAAAATTCCGCCCCAAAATCATTGGTTCGGATTCTGGGTGGTTGATGTTGGCCGACAGCACCGCACGACCGCGCGCAATTTCGTCACGTACAAATTCTGGCGTGACGTGGACGGGAACGCTGGCGCCAAAATCTTCACCGTCTTTTACTATGCCTGTGGGGGCTGTGCGGCCTTCGTTTTCGCGAACCGCAACGTATTCCATTTCGGGGGTGATAATTCCGCGCTTGGCATAGGCCAATTGGGTCACGGCTGTTCCATCTTTGGACATCAATGGGCGGCTTGTGGCAGCGGGGCAATCGGGAACGGAAGCTTTTTCACCGTTGTCTTCGGGTTTGATTTCGCGCCCGTCATAGGCTTCGACGTCACCGCGTCCCATGATCCAATCAGCGCGAAGTTTGGTTAAACCCTTGTTAATGTCAATTGTGACATTTGTATCTGTGTAGGGACCTGAGGGGTCGTAAACAACAACGGGATCTTCGCCGCTTGTGGGCTCCAGGGGGATTTGCCGCATGGCAACACGAAGGCCGCTCAAAGTATTGACGTAATGCTTTTCCGATCCCTGAATAGGTCCGGTTGTTACATCAATGCCAGACGTTGTGTTTGAATTATTTTGTGCACCCATAAGGATAGCCTCCGTTAAAAGTTGGGGCGTTATGGCGCGTGGGTTTTGGTCAGGCTTAATATGTTACAATACATAGCCTTTCCGTTCCTACGCCGGAACAACCCGGATCAGGTTCAAAGAGTGCATCTCAGGCCTTTTTTTATTTAACAATCAAGGCCGCCCCTCGGAATAGCTCTATATTTGGCCTCTGAAGGCCTAGACGTCAAGCGATCATCATTGATTCCTGTGCATTCTTTATTTTAATCAGCATAATGATATGAGTAATCGTGAATAAAGGCACCGCAAAAACCGGGATCATCACCAACGGCAAAACGCTCATATATGTCATGGGCGCGCCGACAACGCTTATGCCCAAAACCGTCGATAATGCCCCGCTTGATAACGCTATAATAAAATCAACCAATCCAAACATATTCCAAATATAAAAACGATGAGACGTGATAAAGGCAGAGTTTTTCCATAGGCTATAGCTCATGACGGGGGCTGATAACGCGACGGCGATATCTCCAAGACCAGCGGGAAGGGCAAAAAACCAAGGTAAGCTCCCGATATTAGCCAATACAAGGAATGAAAACCCAACGGTCCGCAAGGCATGAAATCCAACGACCAAAGACGCATCAAGGTTCAGCACAAATGCTTTGAAATTTTGGGATGTTCCATAAAACAAAGCAAAAAGGCTGATCGGTATAATGAGGGATATAATGATGTTCACGGGTGGTTGACCAATGGTTTCGTGGTAGAAACCAATCAGCGATAAATACAATACAACGGCAAACCAAAGGCTCACGGTCAAAATGACTCGTCTAGCCATATGATTGTCCCGCAATCCATTCTTTGTATTTTCCAATGGTATTCGTGGTTTTCTCAACGCGTTTTTATCGCCATTGTTTTTTTGAAGACCTTTGGCTGTGTCCGTATTCGGCAAGGTATCTAAATTCATTGGTTAGCCCTTTCTTTGTGTGTATATACACTTAATTAAATTGAAATTTATGTGAACGATGTTGTCGCTTTGAGCCGCAAGCGGGGCATGTCGGCCGTTTATGTTAAGGATCGGCGCGGGCGTAATTTTGTAAGAGATTTAAATTATTGCGTAATTCATCCCATTCATTGGCACCATATAGATTTAACAACCTATTTTGCGCGCGTTGCCATGCGGGCAAGGCATTTTGCAAAGCGACAGAGCCGGATGGTTTAATGATGACTAGCCGCGTTCGCCCATCGTTTCCGGGCACCGTTTTAACAAAATCCTTGTTTTTAAGCGGTCTTAAGTTGCGCGTCAGTGTGGTGCGATCCATGACCAATGCTTCAGAAAATTTACCCATGGGAACCGGCCCAAGCTGTTTTAAGGCTGCAAGAATTGAAAATTGTGTCTCGCTTAAATCGGTTTCGGCCAGAAATTTTGAATAATTTAAGGCAACCGCGCGTGCGGTTTGGCGAAGATTGATGCAAATACAATTTTGCGTTTCTAGCAAGCTTGGCAATGGTTTTGTCATCATAGACTTCCTTAATGTAATGCTTTGGTACATGCTTGAGCCTTAGTATCACTTAAATCGGACGTCGCCCAGCGCTGCTATTTTCAAAGCATCAATGCTCACAATGCCCTGCTTGCGCGTTGACAGGCGTATTGCGTCTTGGGCGGGCTTTAATATTATGCGTGGCTTCGTGGGCCTGCTTATTTTAGATATTCAAAATATACTGGAACCAACCCGACCCTAAGCAGGTAAGTGTATATACACTTAAAATAAAGGCGTGTCAATTTTGTGTTTTGATTGTGTAAGTCTGTGTCTGTGTCTGTGTCTGTGTCTGTGTCTGCGCCGTGCGTCCTGTGTTGTGTGTCTTACTTGTTTCTGCTGTTGTGCTAGGCTGAGAACTCATTAACCTTTATATGCTTCAATGGCTTGAATTTCAAATATGGAGGTTTCAGGCTATGATGCGTGGTTTTTGGTTTACAGACGAGCAATTTTCACTGATTAAGCCGTATTTTCCGTTTCGGGCGGCGGGTCGACGGCGCGAAGATGATCGGCGCATTATCAG
>Ga0316204_10002306_pt1 | contig 44094 bp, 45 predicted proteins | sample 6monrhotite_MG_2_FD_205661 | JGI IMG/M metagenome (GOLD analysis project Ga0316204, IMG submission 205661) | Microbial mat bacterial communities from mineral coupon in-situ incubated in ocean water Damariscotta River, Maine, United States -... | ecosystem: Environmental > Aquatic > Marine >... | reverse complement strand
CGCAAATCAGGACACCGGACAGCGCAGGCATGGCCTCCGAACAGAGAATACTCAACCAACCGTGCCAACCAACAGAAATTAACTCAAAAATCAGTTATTACGCGGCTTCATGAAATATCCGGGCTAGTTGATATCCCCGCAAACCCACGGTCGCGAATGAACCTATTCGCTCCGGTTTTGCTCTAGGTGTTGCAGTTTCCCTGTCGGCGACCCCAGCCTTGTCCGCCCCTCCATCGCCGTCACCATCGTCCACACTTCCGCCGAAAATTGACTGGAAAGACTTTCTCGAACACCTGGGGGACGACCCTGAAAACGCTGTGGGAGAGCAAATGTGTTGACGCCTCCCTGTGCGAAAATCGCCGGTCATTGTCCGTCAAGAATGGTCCGTACCTTGGTCAGCAAGTCGGCCTGACGGTAGGGTTTGTTCAATAGTTTCGTCTCAATATCTGAGACGTCGTTATGCGCCGCAAGGATCTCCGTATATCCAGTTGTATACAAAACTTTGATATGCGGCTGGATCTTCACCGCCTGTGCCGCGACGTCGATACCGCTCATCCCTCCTGGCAAGACAACGTCGGTAAAGAGAAGGTCAAATGGCAATCCGCTTTCCATTAGACTTACCGCTTCGTCGCCGTTTCTCGCTTCGAAAACCTCGAACCCATGGTTACCGAGGATGCTGACCGGAACTTTTCGAAGCGCATCATCGTCTTCAACAATCAGTATGCGTTCTGACCCGGAAGCGAATACCTTAGTTTCTTCCTCAAGTCCCCGGCCTGATGTTCCGTCAGTCGCCCGTGGCAAATAGAGCGTGACGGTTGTCCCAGACCCAACCGTGCTATCAATCATTATGTGGCCCTTCGATTGTTTGGTAAAGCCGTAAACCATGCTGAGGCCAAGGCCGCTGCCGTTACCAACATCTTTGGTCGTGAAGAAGGGTTCGAACACCTTGTCCTGGGTTTCGGGCGACATCCCGGTTCCGGTATCACCGACCGCGACTTCAACATAATCGCCTTGGCGCATGCCATCAAAATTTTTGGTATCGTCTTCGCCGAAGGTAACGTTTGTCGAACTGACGGTCAGAGTTCCACCACCTGGCATGGCGTCCCGTGCATTAATCGACAAGTTGACCAGTGCGTTCTCGAACTGATGAGGGTCAAGTAACGCAGGCCAAAGACCATATTCGGACCTGACTTTCAATTCGACGGTTTCACCCAGCGTCCTGTGCAGCATGTCTTCAAGACCGTTAATCAACGAGGAAACATCCGCAGATACAGGCGACAGGTCTTGCTGGCGCGAGAACGCCAATAGACGGTTCGTCAGCGACGTCGCCCGATCTACGGCGTCTTTGATTGCCTTGATCTGGGGCTGGGCCTTCTTGTCTTTGCCGACATGATCTTCCAGCAATTCCGTATTGCCCACCATGACCCCAAGAAGATTGTTGAAGTCATGGGCGACGCCGCCGGTCAGTTGCCCAATCGCCTCCATGCGTTGCGCCTGCAACAATTTCTGTTCAAGGTTTTTCAATTCGCTGACGTCGCTTAAAGTGCCTACAAATGAGCGGGCACCGTTTATAACCATTTCCCCGATGCCCAGTTGCATGGGGAACTCCTCACCGGTCTTGCGACGCCCGATAAGCTCACGACCAACCCCGGCGGAGGCAATTGTTTCTGTGTTTAGATTGGATCGAATATCGCTGTTCAGTTGGCTACGGCCTGGTTCCGGCAGCAGGATACCTACATTTTGACCAATAATCTCATCCGCTGAATAGCCGAAAATCTTTCCGGCGGCAGTGTTGAAAGTCTCGATGATGCCACGGTCGTTGACAACGATATTGCCAAAAGAAACAGTCTCGAAAGCCAGACGGAACCGTTCTTCACTTGCTTGCAACGCCGCTGCGAACCGTTTTCGCTCAATGATTTCGCCTTCCAATCGGGCGTTTGCAGCCTCTAGCACGCCTTCGCGCTCCATCCGTCCGGTAGCCCGATAAATCAGCAATACGGCACCAAGGCCAACCAGCAGCTGAATGGCTGCCACCAGCGACATGGGGTACCAATTTTTCGTCGCTTTGGCTTCAATGGTTGAGAAATCGATCTCGACGCTGACATCGCCAATTTTCTGACCGTCGTGCTCTACCGATCGCGTCCGCCTAACCACGCTTTCAGTCGATACGGGCGGGCGTCGGAAACTAAGAAACATCCCCTGGGCAACGGACGTGACTTCAACGCTAACAATTCTAGGATCGGAAGAAAAGGAGTCCAGAAGGGGCTTTCCACTTTCGGGAATCAAATTCCAGATCGGGGCGTCCATACCAACCGCCAACGCGTGGACTAGATTTTCAAGCTCCGCTGCCGTCGCCGCAATCACAGCATCCCGGCTCACGCTTTGCGTGAACCAGGTCATGAAAATCAGCGGCCCAATCAGCCCGGCGATGACGGCCGACGCAATCATCAAATGAAATCTGCGCTGCCTCGGACGCGCTTTGACTGCTCGATTACTAATGTCTCTATCGGTCATCGTCTCAAAACCCGGCTAGCTTTAATCGCGCGTGGAATGTGAAAGCGCGGTAAATGTTATGCCGAGAGCCCGTTTGTAAATCGCATCAACGATGCCTTCTTTTGTAATCGCGCGTAGGCCCTCGTTAAGCCGCTCGTGGACGTCTGATTTTTGCAAATTGAACGAAGGGTAAAGTCGGTCTACCGAGTATGACGGAAGTATCGGCCTCAGGGACAACCCATTTTTATCCGCAAATGACCGGGTTCCCACGTAATCACCAATGATAACATCAATCCGACCAAAGCTGAGTTTGCGGATATTCGTCGTATCGTCCTTTGAATATTCCTTCTTCAGGCGGGCATCCGCCAAAATGCTGTCCAAGGGTTCGGCATATTTGTAGCCGGCAACTAAACCGATTGACCGACCATTGAAATGTTCGATGTCGATCTCTTTCACCGGATCGTCTGCCCGCACCCAAAACGTATTGGTATACACGCTATGGGTGATATCACCTTGAAGATATTCCTTGCGTTTGGCGGCGTCGATGACCGCATCGATCTCACCGGCCTTAACCATTTGCAGACACCGGTTCCAGGGCAATTCTTGAAACGATGGTTTCAAGTCGGCACGCTGCGCCGCTTGTTTCAGGATTTCGATAGAAACACCTTGCGCTTCGCCATCCTTCATCATCGAGTACGGAGGCCAGTCACTAAAGCAGAAACTGACCGTTCCGGCATGTGCAGCTCCCATCGAAAGCAGTAGTAAAACGACGAATTGAAATCCTCCAAACAGTGATCGACAGATGACGTATTTGTCAAAATTCATCAAAATCTCGCCTTATTCCGTAAATTCCCAGATTTCACAACCAGATGCTGAACTATAAATGTTACATTAAATTTCCGACTGTGGCTATTCTTTCAATCAACCTCACTCAGTTGCAATTCACGGTCACTTTCTACGTGTCACTCTCCCCAATTCCGTACACCAACGGACAGGCCCCACAGCCGGTACTGTGACGCGCAGGTTCCGACGAGGAAGGCGATAATGAGATTTTCAGAAAATCAACCAAAAGGAATCCTTGAGCACAAACGAGACGGTCGCAAGCGGTCGCGCTCAGCTACGGATCAATGCTTCACCACGGTTCACCAGTTCCAGCGTCGACATCGCCCATTCCGCCATTTTATTAAGGCCGCTTTGGTTAAAGCCAAAGGCAACGGCGATATCGCTGATCAATTGCGATTCGGCATCGGCAAGAAAATCATCAACGTAGGCAATGCTAAGCAACTCCATCATGGCGATGGTTTTTGATTGCTGCGTATCGAAGGCGCTGACGTCCAGGGCACTGGCAACGGCTTGCATGTTTGGGCCATCCGGCAACCCCAACCTGAACTTCAGCTGATTGAGCATGCTAAGCTCGCTAACATCTTCTTCGCCATCAATCATGGAAAGCCGTTGCGCGAGATCAAAAAACGCCTGTTTTTGCGGTTGACTGAGAAGGTGGAGGAACATGCTTTTAACCTTAACAAGAGAAATGCCTTACCGCCCGACCATAGAGTAAATCCCAAAGGATAAACATCTTTTTACCGGGCGATGCTTGCCCATTCGTCGGTTTTTCGTTACCAAATAGACAGTGCGACGTAAGCGCGCACCAATCATTTCACATTTTCAATCCGTCGGTCAGAAACGTCAACCATGAACGAACCAGAGAACAAAGCCCTCCTGCCTGCCGGAATGTCAGACACACTGCCGTCGGACGCCGCGTTTGAATCCCAGGTCCTTGACGAGTTGTTGTCAATATTTTCTGGATATGGGTACCAGCAAGTCACCCCCCCCTTGATCGAGTTTGAAGAAGGCCTACTGACCGGCCTTGGCGCGGCGATGTCTCCTCAGACCTTCCGGCTGATGGACCCGAACTCGCGTCGCATGATGGGTGTGCGCGCAGACATGACACCACAGGTCGCCCGTATCGCCGCCAGCCGCCTGAAAAATGCACCACGCCCGTTGCGCCTGAGTTATGCCGGTCAGGTGTTGCGCATCACCGGGTCTCAACTTCGCCCGGAAAGACAACTCTCCCAGGTCGGTGCCGAACTTATCGGTGTGACCGAAGCGACGGCCGATGCTGAAGTCATTGTCATGGCAGCGGATGGCCTGTCCAGATTGGGCGTCACCGAATTGTCTGTCGATCTCGGCATGCCGACGCTGGTACCCGCTGTTTGTCGTGATTTAAACGTATCCGAGGACGGAACCGGAAAACTACGTCTGGCACTTGATCGTAAAGACGCGGCTGAAGTTGCCGCCCTCAGCGACGAAGTCGGGGACGAAGGCAGCAAAATCCTCAGCGCCATGCTGCTGGCGGGCGGACCCGCCGACAAAACCATGGATGTGCTGAACGGACTGAACCTTGGACCGATTGCAGACCAAGAGCGGCACGCCTTGGCTGAGGTCGTTGACCTGGTTAAGACGGCCGCCCCCGACTTAACAATCACAGTTGACCCAGTTGAAAACCGGGGGTTCGAATACCACAGTGGCGTTACGTTCACATTTTTTGTCCGCGGCGTGCGTGGTGAACTGGGCAACGGGGGCCGCTACATCGCAGTCACGGCAAACGGCGTTGAAGAACCGTCGACGGGGTTTAATCTGTTCATGGATACGGTATTACGCGCCTTACCCGACTATACGCCACAGGCTCGTATTTTTGTCGCGCTTGGGACAGCGAAAGAGTGCGCGGAAAAGCTTCGGTCCGAGGGCTGGGCGGTTGTTTCCGGTCTGAGATCGGTTGAAAATCCACGGCACGAAGCAACCCGTTTGCAGTGTTCACATATTTTCTCTGAAGACGCGATCGTCAAACTATAACCTGAAATGGAAAGTCTGAGCATATGGCCAATGTAGTTGTTGTCGGCTCCCAATGGGGCGACGAAGGAAAAGGCAAGATCGTTGATTTATTGTCAGAACGCGCCGATGTTGTCGTCCGTTTTCAGGGTGGACATAACGCCGGTCACACGCTGGTTATTGATGGCACCACCTATAAGTTGAGCTTATTACCATCTGGAATCGTCCGCCCGAACAAACTCTCCTTGATCGGCAACGGTGTCGTTCTTGACCCCTGGGCATTCCTCGACGAAATGGACAGAATTCGCGCGCAAGGCATCCCCATCAGTCCCGATAACCTGCATATTTCCGAGCAGACGACCTTAATCTTGCCACTGCATAGCAACCTTGATCAGGCCCGTGAAAAGGCCGCCGGGAAGGGAAAGATAGGCACCACCGGACGTGGTATTGGCCCAGCTTACGAAGATAAAACCGGACGCCGCTCGATCCGCGTTGGCGACCTGGCCGACCTTGATGTGCTGGACGCAAAAATCGAACGCCTCTTGAACCACCATAATGCCCTGTTGCGAGGCATGGGGATGGAAGAAATTTCCGGCGAAAAACTGGCTGCCGCCCTCAGAGAGATCGCACCGAAATTGCTGCCCTATGTCTCAACCGTGTGGCAAGAACTGGACCGCGCTCGGGCCAAAGGCAAACGCATTCTTTATGAAGGTGCGCAGGGAACCATGCTTGATGTTGACCACGGCACCTACCCTTACGTAACCTCGTCGAACGTTGTTGCAGGCATGGCCGCAGTCGGTTCCGGGCAAGGCCCCGGCGCCATCGGCTATGTCCTTGGCATTACCAAGGCCTATACCACGCGGGTCGGCGAAGGCCCCTTCCCAACCGAGTTGTTTGATGAAATCGGCCAAGGCTTGGGCGAACGCGGTCACGAATTTGGCACTGTCACCGGACGGCCCAGACGGTGTGGCTGGTTCGATGCGGTTTTGGTTCGCCAAGCGGTCAAGGTTAACGGCATCAACGGCATTGCCCTGACCAAGCTTGATGTGCTTGACGGGGTCGAGGAGCTAAAGGTTTGCACCGGCTACCTGGTCGATGGTGAACACTATGATCATCTGCCTGCCTCGACTGTGCGTCAGGCCAAGGTTGAACCCGTGTACGAAACCTTGGAAGGATGGAGCGAGACCACCTACGGTGCCCGTTCGTGGGCCGACTTACCCGCCACCTGCATCAAATATGTGCGGCGCATCGAAGAACTGATCGAGGCACCGGTGGCCCTACTGTCAACCAGCCCCGAACGCGACGACACCATTCAGGTCCAGGACCCGTTTGCCGACTGAACCCAAGCCTGATCACCGTTTTATTTGCAATTCGACAAACCATCGGGCCCGTCTCAGCGGATGCAATTAGCGGTTTCTCGGATGATTTGATGCTGGGGTTGCTGGCAGCAGGGTTGATTCTGCTGGCGGCAGCAGCCTTATCGCTATTTCAAAAATCAATCAAAGACTGAAATTGGTGCCTGATAATTTAACAAATGAACACCCGAGCATTAACCCGCATCCCATTGAAACCACTACAATTCCCTTGTTTTCCGCCAACAATCTAGATAGTATTCTTGCTTGAAAGCTATGAAGGGCGTGGAAGAAGCCGCGCCCCCATAAGCGTTGGGACATGTGACCATGGCAGAATTGCCTTTGGAAACGGATGACGCTGCGGGCCTTATGCCGCCTGCAGATGCTGCGGGGACATTGCCACCCGTGGATATGGAATCACCGACCGATATGGCGAGGCTGGAAGAAGAAAACCAGTCTCACCGTGTGTCCGCGCGTGGCCCAGTGGTCTTGCATGATCGCTATTTGGTTGATACGGGAACGCCGCTTTCCGCCTTTGATTCCCCGTCCGCCAAAGCCTTCAGCGTCGAAGATCGCCGAGATCTCGGGCGCGAAATGTTTGGTCTGGTCTGCAGCGCCGACTTGCCCACGCGCATCGATACGATGCGCCATCTAAAACGCGATTATCAGGCGGGCCTCATTCCCTTCGAAGACTGGGATGTCGTCTTCTGGCCACCGTGGGGGCAAAATACGCTGATCGCTATTTTTGAACAACCGCTCGGCGGGCGTGTTCTCAATCGACTTGCCCATAAAGACGCCCGTATCACTGAATACGATGTGCCGCGTCGGCTGGTTGAGCCTTTGATCACACCAATTCAGGACCTATCTGATAACAATCAGACGCATCGGGCCATCCGGTCTGACAATCTATTTTTTATGGACGAGGACATGACTGAAATCGTCCTTGGTGAACATGTTACATCGCCGCCCGGTTACGACCAGCCATTGATGTATGAACCGCTTGAGCGCGCCATGACCTCACCTGAGGGCCGTGGTATCGGCAGTAGTCGCGACGATATTTTTGCCCTTGGCGTGACCATTGGCATATTTGTGTTGGGCTACAACCCACTGGAAAAAATGAAAGATGAAGAGCAGATTCTGCGGCGCCTTGAGCAAGGGAGTTATGCAACGATTTTTGGTGATGCACGTGTTCCACTACCGCTGATGGAGCCGTTGCGCGGCATGGTCAACGACGACCCCGAACTGCGTTGGGATTTCGAAGAAATCGCCAATTGGCTGGTTGGAGAGCGGACCGGCTCAACCAAGAAAAAGGCATTCGTAAAAGCCGAAACGCCGTTCTCCTTTAAAGGTCAATCCTATTTTAATCCCAAAACCCTTGCGCTTCATTTTTGCAATCATGTCACTGAAGCCGCCAGAGCGATCCGTGACGACGCTTTTTTAACCTGGGTATCGCGCGGGTTGGCGGAAAAAGAAAAGGCCAACGCCATCAACAGCACCATTCTCGCGGCGCAATTTCACAAAGAAGGATACCAAGGCTCAGACGACTACGTTGTCACCAAGGTTGCGGCCATTCTCGATCCAGCAGCCCCTCTTCGTTACAAAGGCTTCTCTTTGATGCCGGATGGGTACGGCACGTTTGTGGCAATTCAGGCTATTCGCAATGGCAATTATGAAATTGCCGTTGATTTATTGTCCCATGACATACCAGCACTGTGGCTCAGTCATCAGCAACCGCCGTTCCCTGGCGCCGCAACATTGACCAAGGAATTCGCCAAACTGAAAAGCTATCTCTCAATCGATGCTCCGGGCTACGGCATCGAGCGGCTTCTTTATGAAGTCAGCCCGGGCCTACCCTGTCAAAGTCCCGTTCTCGATAAAAATTGCGTCATTACCATTAAGCACCTGTTGCCCGCCCTGGACGTCGTCGCCAACCATACCGACACCCAGAAATCACCCATTGACCGACACGTCGCCGCCTTTATCGGCGCACGGTTTGATCAGGACATTCAACCCCACCTAAAGGCATTGGCGTCACCTAAGGAAGATACCTCGGTGGTTGGCATGGTTAGTCTTCTCGCCTTCCTGCAATGGAAACTTAAAATTTCTTCGATGCTCGGGTTATCAAGCTGGGTCGGCGGATTATTGGGCCCCGCTATTAACAGCTATCACAACCGTGGCACCCGAACAGACATTGAGAAAAATATTCCGGCACTGGTTCGTAAAGGAAGTCTACCTGAGTTGTTTGACTTGATCGACAACGCTGAACGGCGTCAGGATGATCGTGATGGTTATGCCGAAGCTCAGAAAGAGTGGTTGGCCGCCCATGAAGAAATCGAAGATATTGAAGGGTCCGGCGATGAACGCCTGACCAAGGCCGAGCGTACCGGCCAGCAGGCGGCGGCGATGATTTCGATTGTCACGGCAATGACGACAGTGACTGTGCTTTTTCTGACGGCGATGTGGTGATGCTGATGAACGACAACAGAAAGGCCAGGGCCCGTGGCTAGACAAGCAACACAGCAGGGTGGCGCTTTTAGCAAAATCGGTCTCTGGCTATGGGTGTCGGCAATTTTTGCCATGATCGTTGTCATCTCGCCGGCGACCGTGATCGTTTTCCTGCTTGGCGCGCTGCCGACCGCCGTTGCTTGGCTGGTTGATCGTTCCAAGGAAAAATTTGCGACCTATTGTGTCGGCGGCCTGAATCTCTGCGGCGTCTTCCCTTATTTATTGAAAATCTGGTTTGAAGACGATTCCATAACGGCGGCATTGAACATTGTATCCGACGTATTCGCACTGGCCGTGATGTTTGCCTCAGCTGGTTTTGGCTGGGCGATGTTTATGTCTATCCCGCCAGTTGTTGCCGCGTTTCTAAACGTGATCGCGCAACGCCGGGTCATCTACTTGCGGTCCATTGAAAAAGCTATTGTCGACGAATGGGGGAATGCCGTCGCCGAGCAAATCGACCCGCCCGGCCAACCCTTAAACGCTAATCAAGCGCCCTCCAGTCCCAGCGCAGGTTAATACGCCTTCAGCCGTTAGAACACGTCCGGCGATTTTTGGATCACCGAAAGTGTTCTAACTAGTTAATATCCCCGAAAACCCATGGTCGCGAATGAACCTATTCGCTCCGGTTTTGCTAACAAACATACTGCTGTTGAATGGCTGAGTTTTTCACTGATTTTTGCAGTTTTTCGAAGGCTCGAACTTCAATCTGGCGCACCCTCTCGCGCGAAATACCGTATTCATGGCTAAGGTCCTGCAAGGTTGCAGGTTGCTCCTTAAGGCGCCGTTCGACAATGATATGACGCTCTCGATCTGACAGACGGTCCATGGCACCATTCAAAAGCGAGCGACGTTTGTCGAGTTCTTCGCTGTGCCCGTAAATTGTTTCTTGATTGTCACGGGTGTCTTCCAGCCAGTCCTGCCACTCACCGTCGCTTTCGTCACGAACCGGCGTGTTTAAGGAACTGTCTGGCGCTGCCAGACGACGGTTCATTGACACAACGTCTTTTTCCGGCACGTTCAACCGGGTGGCGATTTCCGCGACATTTTCCGGGTTCAGGTCGCCCCGCTCAATCACCTGCATGGCGTTTTTCAGTTTACGCAAATTAAAAAACAGCTTTTTTTGCGAGGCCGTCGTGCCAATTTTAACCAGCGACCACGAATGCAGGATGTATTCATGAATAGCCGCCCTGATCCACCACATGGCATAGGTAGAAAGACGAAACCCACGATCCGGATCAAACCGAATGATGGCCTGCATCATGCCGACGTTACCTTCCGCAATCAGGTCGGAAACCGGCAGGCCATAACCGCGAAATCCCATGGCGATCTTGGCAACCAGGCGCAAATGACTGCTGACCATGCGCTCTGCCGCATCAGCGTCCTTATGCTCCCGCCACCGTCGCGACAAGGCGACCTCTTCATCTGCATCCAACATTGGAAATGTGCGGATTTTTTGCAAATAACGCGAAAGGTTCTGATCTGGAGAAAGGTCAACAGTCTGGGCATCGCTTGCCATGGGGCACCTCTTTTAAAAAATACGCCCCACAGCTACGGTCTCGCCCGCAGGGAGCTATTTCGGATAGCCCCATAATACCTAACTGTTTTACTATAGTATAGATATTTGTTTATATTTTTTCCAAAACTGATATTAACTCATTGATATATTTCGATTTATTAATTTCAAACCTAACAGCCTCGCCGGTCTTTGGATGCAAAAACCCTAATAAAAATGCGTGTAATGCTTGGTTTTTATAGCTCAATATCTCGGCACGCAATTGCGGATCAGCCAGACGAACACGTTTTTGGTTTCCGCCACCATACAAGGGGTCTCCGACCACCGGATGCCCAATGTTGGCCATATGAACGCGAATTTGGTGCGTTCGCCCGCTCGACAACCGACATTCCACCAAAGACGCCCCACCGCCAATGACTTTTTCCACCTGATAGTGGGTCAGCGCTGTTTTTCCGCCCTGGGTAACGACCGCCATCTTTTTACGATTTGCAGTACTGCGGCCAATATTGCCATTGATTTCGCCGCGTCTTGGCGACGGGATCCCCCAGACGACCGCCTTATACGCCCGTTCTAAGGAGTGGGCCGCGAACTGTTCCGACAGATATCGGTGGGCATGATCATTTTTGGCAGCGACCATCAAACCGCTGGTATCCTTGTCCAGCCGATGGACGATCCCCGGCCGAGACACCCCACCAATACCCGACAAACTGTCACCGCAATGGGCCAACAAGGCATTAACCAGCGTCCCATCCAGATTTCCGGCCGCCGGGTGCACGACCAGACCTGCTGGCTTATTAATCACGATCAGATGTTCGTCTTCAAAGACGACATCAAGCGGGATATCCTGCGGTTCGGGGGTCGCGGCGATCACAGGCGGAACGTTGACCGTATAGGGCCCTCCCTTAACCTTGGTTGACGGATTTGTCAGAACATCGCCACAGCTGGAAACATGGCCCTCCAAAATCAGCGCTTTTAATCGTGAGCGCGAGAATTCCGGCAGTTCTTCGACCAGAAATCGATCAAGGCGCATGCCAGCCTTGTCTTCGGCTACGGGCACGGTATATGTGGTATCTTCACTCACGGGACTATGGCTTCCTTCTGTCGCTAAAGTCGTATCGGGACACTATCATGCGTTTGCTAAAATCCATTGTTACCCTTTTGGGGCTTTTAATTGTCGGCGGCGTCGTCCTATTGGCATATGGGTTTTATAAAAAATCGACAGAACCCGAGTGGAAACTATTTGGCAATAGCGAATATTCCCCACCACCGGCGATATCATCACCGCCAAGAGCAAAAGACCAGGCCCCTATACCAGCATTTGGCGATCTGACGATCAAAATTCCGCCCGGATGTTTCATCAGGACAGCCAGGCCACAAGGCAACCGCCTTTTTATCACCCTAGCGCCAAGAGATACCTGCAGCAAAATCTTTGTGATCGATCTTACTGACGGGCGTATGCTTGGAACAATCTCTCCTGCGCCATGATATCTCTACCCCTACCCTTCCTGAAAGCCATCACCGACGCCGCTGAGGCCGCCTACCCAAATGAATGTTGTGGCCTACTGGTTGGTCGGGACAATGGTGCTGGCGCGGTGGTTGTCACCCGCGTTGTCGAAAGCCGGAACCTGGCAATTGATGCGATTAAAGACCAATTTGAGGTTGACCCGCAAGTCCGCTTCAACCTGATGCGTGAACTGGATCAGCAACGTCACACAGGATTGTCATCGCATCGGATCATCGGCCATTACCACAGTCACCCCGATCATCCGGCCCAACCCTCGATGACTGACCTGGAAAATGCCTACGAACCCGACTTGGTTTGGTTGATTACGTCAGTTGTTGACGGCCAAGCCGTCCACACCACCGCCCATGCCGTTGATTCACAAGCGCGACAATTTCGCGAAATTCCATTGCGGACCACCGACTGGCAGCCTTATCCTATGCGCAACACCGAAACCAACTAACCAGAACTTATATATCAAAGGACAGACCATTGAATTTCGCCAGCGACAACACCACCGGGGCCTCTCCGGAAGTCATCCGTGCCATCGTTGATGCTAACGACGGACAAACCATGCCTTACGGCAACGACGATTACACAGCCGCCGTAACTGAGCGGATCCGCGATCTGTTCGAGACCGACGCCGACGTCTTCCTCGTCGCCACCGGGTCAGCGGCAAATTCGCTGGCCCTATCGACCATGACGTCAAGCTACGGTGCCATTCTTTGCCACTGGCTTGCCCACATATACGAAGACGAATGTGGTGGACCCGAGTTCTACAGCGGCGGCGCAAAGCTGATCCCGCTTGACGGTGAGGGAGCGAAGGTTGACGTGCAGCAACTCAAAGCCCACGCCGGACGCGGTGTTGGCGATGTTCACATGGTTCAACCAATGGCCGCCAGCATCACCCAACTTACCGAAATGGGAGCTGTTTATTCAGTTGACGAGGTTGGCGCCGTTTCACAAATTTGCAAAAGTCATAACCTGAAGCTTCATATGGATGGTGCGCGATTTGCCAATGCCTTGGTCGCGCTTGAGTGTAGTCCAGCGGATATCACCTGGAAAGCCGGTGTCGATGTGATGTCCTTCGGCGCCTCAAAAAACGGCGTTTTATCTTCCGAGGCAGTTATCTTCTTTGATAAATCAATGGCCCGGGAGTTTGAATTTCGGCGCAAACGCGGTGGTCATCTGTTTTCTAAAATGCGCCTGCTGGCCTGTCAGATGGAGGCCTATCTGAAAGACGACCTGTGGCTTAAAAACGCAACCCACGCCAACGCCATGGGCCAACGCCTGAAACAAGGCCTCAGTGGCCTTGCGGGCATCGAGTTCTCAGGTGCCTTCGACGCCAATATGTTGTTTCCGAAAATGTCACATGATCTCATCGCCGCCCTGCATGCAGACGGGTTTCAGTTCTATGATGACCGCTGGAGCGACGGTGTTGTTCGTCTTGTCACCGCCTTTAACACGCCGGAAAACCATGTCGATGCATTTATAAAAGCGGCGCAAAAGCACAGCGGAGCTTAAAACCAATGTCGACCAAGCGGCGGACATTCAACAAACTATTGCTGGCATCTGTCGGCGCGACCCTCGTCCCGTCTTTGCTGGCACCTGCCGTTTTGGCCCTGGGCAAGGCCCGCGTCGTTATTATTGGTGGCGGTGCCGCCGGAGCAACGGCGGCCCGAAAGCTTGCGGCGACAGATAGTGGCATTGACGTTGTGCTGATTGAGCCCAACCGCAATTACGTAACACCGTTTTTTACCAATCGGGTGCTGGCCGACCTCCAACCGCTGGACGATTTCACATTTTCTTATGAAAAATTGGCCGCAAGTGATCGTATTCAGGTCATCCACAGCAAGGTTATTGACGGCGACCCGGTCAAAGGCAGCGTTCGCCTGGAAGACGGCTCGACGATTGCCTATGATCGCTTGATCGTCGCCCCCGGAACACGGCTGATGACCGACCCGATTAAAGGATATACCGCTGAAAGCACGTTGATATTCCCCCACGCCTACCAGGGCTCATCCGCCGATCAATGGATTCGCCTGCATGATCAGGTGCACAACATGGACGATGGAGGAACAATTATCATCACGGCCCCTGTCCGGCCTTACAAGTGCACACCGGCTCCCTATGAACGGGCGTCGTTGATCGCCGGTTACCTGCAAAAACACAAACCTAAATCAAAATTGCTGGTGCTTGATTCGAAGATGGAATTTCCCTTGATGGACGCCATGCTTGAGGTTTGGGAAGAAAAATTCGGCGATTTGATTGAATGGGTATCGGCCGATTTTGGCGGTACTATTTCCGCAGTAAACAACGACACCCGGTCCATTCTGGCGGATGGTGAAACCTTCACTCCCGACGTCGGCAATATCATTCCGGGCCAACGCGCCGGTGATATCGCCAACACGCTGGACCTGACCAACGACGACGGGTGGTGCCCCATCAACCCGAGAACATTTGAATCAACCCGTCAGAAAAACGTCCATGTCCTTGGTGATGCCATCGACGGCGGCGACATGCCGAAGTCGGCCGCCGCCGCCAGCCAACAAGCGCTGTCCGCCTCAACCGCGATTATTAATGTGCTGACCGGGTCCTCGACGCCAATCCCACCGTTGGCAAACGCCTGTTATTTCTTAACAGAAGCCGGGCAAGGATTGGTTGTCAGTGGACGCTACCGTACCGACGGCGAAAAGATCGTCGGCACGGAAGGCTATTCCAGTGACCCCGGTGAAACCCTCGATGTGCGCCAGTATACTGCGCAAGAAGGCGACAAGTGGTACCGACAGGTAACCCAGGCGATGTTCGGTTAGGCAGCGCGAACGCTGGCGACGAAGCTATCGACTTCTGATTTTAGAATGCTTGATTGATCAGACAATTCATTTGCCGCCGTCAACACCTGCCCGGCGGACTCTCCGGTCTCAACCGCAGCCGACGTCACGTCTTGAATGCTTTCCGATACCTGGGATGTTCCGGCCGTGGCCTCGGCGATATTGCGGGCAATTTCCTGCGTCGCTGCCCCTTGTTCGCCGACTGCTGCCGCAATTGACGAGGCAATACCACTAATTTGGCTGATCGTTTGAGAGATGCCGCCAATAGCCTCTACGGATTGGCGGGTTGCGGATTGAATGCCACCAATCTGGTTGCCGATTTCATCGGTTGCCCGGGCGGTTTGATTGGCCAGATTTTTGACTTCCGACGCAACGACAGCAAACCCCTTGCCAGCTTCACCGGCGCGGGCGGCCTCAATCGTCGCGTTCAATGCCAGTAGGTTCGTCTGCTCGGCAATATCGGTAATAAGGGCGACGACTTCGCCAATTTTGTTGGCCGCATCGGCTAATCCCTGGACCATATGGTTGGCCCGCTCAGACTCAGAAACCGCGCCGTCAGCAATCGATGTCGACTCCTGTACCTGTCGGCTGATTTCGTCGATTGAACTGGTCAGTTCTTCTGCCGCAGCCGCTACGGTTTGCACATTGACGGACGCCTGCTCTGAAGCTGCGGACACGGACGAGGCTTGATTTGCTGTCTGGTCAGACACAGACGTCAGGGATTGGGCCGACACCTGCAATTGTGTGGATGCTGATGATACGGTCTCGACCACACCGCCAACAGTGCTCTGAAACCGATCCGCCAAATCGTTTAAAATACGGCTCGCCTCTTCCTTGGCCCGTTGATCGGATAGCGCTTGCTCTTTTTCCAATCGACGTGCCGTTTCGGCGTTTTCCTTAAACACGATCACGGCACCCGCCATCGACCCAAGCTCATCAGCCCGGTCTCGCCCCGGAACGTCGGTTTGCAAATTGCCCTCGGCGATACTTTTCATTGATGTTGAAATATCAGTGACCCCACGCGATATATTCCGGCCAATCGCGATGCCGACACCGATACCAAAAATAACCCCGATCGTGCCGACAATCAACATCAGGCGCACGCCGGACTGCTCATCGAGCAACGCCAATTCGGCTGATTTTCTGGTGAAATTCTCCAGATCCAAAAGCAAGCTTTCGAGGTCGTGATCCAGGGTTTCCTGGTCGCGCTCAATAGCTTCGACCAAATCTCCTGTGCCGTTGATATTGCCCTGTTCAATGGATTTTAAGACCTGAACGGCCTGCTTTTCATAGTTGTTTTGCTTAACCTCGATTTTTTTCAGCGTTACCAGAACCTTGTTGAACTGTGTGCTCGCCTCATCGGACTGGGCATAGGCCAGCGCATTGGTTGCCAAAACCTCACCGGCCTTGATTTCCTTGGAAACTTTGCTCGCCAGTTGTTCGAATTTTTTCTCGTCCCGGGCAAAGTCGGTGCCGGCTTTTACGCCTTGGGCACGCAAGGACCGTTCCAGTAAAATCGCCTGCCCTAGCTGATGCACGGTGATCGCGGTAACGGCCTCTGTTAAGGGAATGTCTTGACCCGTAATTTCCTCAAGCTCGTTTCCGACCATGCTCATTTTGTAGATGCCGACAGACGCGACAGCACCTCCGGTAAGGGCGATCAAGGCAACAATCAAATAAATCTTACGCGCAATAGACATGTCTTCGTCTCCCCAAGGACCAATAATCAGAAATTAGATTCACGACCAAACAAGTTATCAAACCGAGAATATTAGAACGTTTCACCCTAAATCTTAGGGTGATAAATCCGATACATTCCATTATGTCAATGAGGATTGCCCTTTGACTTGAATTTAGAACGACATAAAGTCGCATAATATTCCCTGCCTATTTGCAGGCATAGGGCCAAATACGTTTTGCACCAGCAGGGAAAATACCGCCGTCTGCCTTCTTATATGCAACCGGGACGTTTTTTTGATTTTGTGGCAACGCCAGCATTGATGGTGAATCGTACGGCGGCTGTTGCCGGTAAAAGGCGTTTGGGTCCATGAAATAGCCGTCTTTTGGAGTTACCACGCCGCCATCGTTAGACCATTCGGGTCGGACGCTGTAAAACACGGCAAAATGAAGTGCGTCGCGGCGTATTCGCTTACCCATTTTTCCGGTGTTGCTGGTTTTGCCAATGGCCTCGCCCATAGTAACGGTTGTGCCGATGGCGAGTGGCGACATCTCTTGCAGGTGGGTGTACTGAGAATAGGTCCAGAATGTCAGGCCGGTTTGGTCCGGTCTGTGCCGTAACATGACCTCAATGCCTTTTTTGTTGCCGTCGTTCTCAAACCGACCCACAACCACCCCGTCAGCAACCGCCAATATGGCCGTTCCCTGCGGTTGAGGAATGTCGATGCCCTTGTGCAAAGCCGCCTTGCCACGTTTATAGCTATAATCGATGGCCCATTTTTCGCTGTCGATTTCCGGGCAATCAGCGCCACCGATAAATTCGGGATAAAGACCGGTCTCGATAACGCCTCTGGACTGCTGGATTTCGACGTTCCTAGAACCACCACCGCCCTTATACTTGCCGACCATTCTACGGATCTTATCGTCAATCTCTCTGGGAGGAACAAATCCATCAACACCATCACATTCTGAGCAGGACCCGATGAGGGCAACAATCCCGTCGCCGTTCATTTTTTGTTTTTGCTGACGATCCGCCCCTTGCCGTTTGCCACCACCGCCTTTCGCCAGACGCAGGAACGGTTTTTGTTGGGGTTTTAAGCGACCACCGTCGAGCTTTCCAATGGACACCGCCGGCGGTTGATTACTGACCGTGGCAAGCACAGGTTCGCCACCACTAACAACACCAGCGCCAATAAAAATAACGACCGGCCAAAACCGTGAACGGTGGATCATTTTAATATCGCCCTCTGTTCGAACCCGACGTGTCGCCCACCATGGGCGCACGCACTCGCCAAGCATAGCCGGTTCAGCGAACTGTTGCGAGAAAGAACGCGCCCGACAAAAGGCAAAGGACGCTGATCGGTAGAAGGTCTTTAAAGTTAGTCGTTAAGCCGCCCGAGAAAGAGACGTCGGACACCCGGCATCTTTCCAGGCGTTCAGACCGCCGGACAAATTGATGACGTCACCATAACCCGCCTTTTGCAATTGTTTAGCGGCGGCCATTGATCGTTTCCCGACAGCGCACATCAGGACGACCCGCTGAGCGGTGAATTTCGGGAACAAATCGGGCTCAAACATCGACAGCGGACTGAGTATCGCCCCTGAAATATGGTCTTCAGCAAATTCATCGGTTTCGCGAACGTCGACCAAAACGGCGGCGCCAGCGCTCAACCACTGAAGCACCGTCAGCGGATCGGCATCACTGATACCCGGTGATTGCGGCCCGATGGTTAATGATTTTGTCGAGGCGATTAACCGGTCAGTCATCGACATCAAACCCGGCAGCGGTCCAGCCCCCAAGTCCCCCTTCAAGGGCGTAAACATTTTCCCAACCGGCATTGATCAGGTTATCCTTGACCACTGGTGCTAGGAAACCATTTTGACAAACGAGAACGGTTTTCAAGCCTGACGCGCGTGGAAATGTTCGCACGTCAAGACGTGACATAGGAACGAGAAACGCACCGGCGATGCGGGCCTTTTCATAGTCGTGCGGTTCGCGCACATCGATCAGCAGAACATCGCCGTCTTCGATCCAGCATGCCAACTGATGTGCATCGACGCTTGAAACCCGCCCCGCAGCGTTCGAAACAACCGTGTGCGTCAGACGATGATCTGTTTGCTGAAGCGTGTGCATGTCATGTCTTCCTATCTCAAAAGCGAAATATCAATTTAATTTGTTATTAATATTTATAATACTTTTTATTTTTGTCAATTAAAATTTAAATACATTTTTTTATTGTGTTTATGCGCAGTTTCTACGACTATCAAGTCATCAGCACCGTTAACGCTTACATATTCGCTTTTTCTAAACTAAGGTGATAGAATTCAAACTGGAGATGATCTTGGGCGGTTTGGTGAAGGCAGACGGGAGCAGATACATGCGTTTCGGTGCGGCAATAGGGCTGGTTCTAATGTTTGGTCTTGCAGCCGTCGTCAGTTCAGTCAGCAGGCCTGTACGCGCTGCCGAACTGGTGATGTTTGATGCGCCGTCCTGTGAATGGTGTGAAGCCTGGGAAGAAGAAGTCGGCGTGATATACACCAAAACTGACGAAGCCCGCTCCGCCCCTCTACGGCGCATTGATATTGATGCACCAAGAACCGGTGCATTGACAAAAATTCGACCTATTATGTACACACCAACGTTTGTCTTGATGGACAACGATAAGGAAGTCGGCCGGATAATGGGCTACCCTGGCGAAGAGAACTTTTGGGGATTATTGGGTGTGCTTATCGCCAAGGTTAAAACTCCTGTAAGTGGATGTGCAACAACGCACGTCGCCTCAAACGATAGCGCAAAAACGCCAGTATGCTGGCATTAATGGTGATTACATCGGCGCAAGATTTTGTCTTGTCGCCCTTGTTTACAATCCGGTAACAGGGTATTTACCGGCAACTTTAAAGTTAATCGTTCCTGAATATTCGGGAACACTTTGAAATACAGGTTCGGTATTATGGAAGATTTGCAACTGGAAGACCCCAAAAAAGCGAGCAGCTTTTTGAAGTCTTTGGCCAACGATAACCGCCTTGTCATCGTCTGCACGCTTGCCAATGGCGAACGAAACGTCAGCGAGCTTGAGAATATTCTGGGTATTCGCCAACCAACGTTGTCGCAGCAGCTTGCGCGCTTGCGCTCAGACGGTCTGGTTGCCACCCGGCGCGAGTCCAAACAAATTTATTATAGCCTCGCCAGCAAAGAAGCCGAACGGGTCATTCGCATGTTATGCCTGCCAAGAAAAGCCCAGGCAGCAATGACCGAAAACGACTAGAGCACTTCCGGTGATTTTTGACTCACTGGAAACCCTAACTCATTGATATCCCAGCAAAGCCAAGGTGATACCCAAGCAAAGCCAAGGTCGCGAATGACCCTATTTGCTCCGGCTTTGCTTGTCAGCTTTTCCAGGTTGGTATCGGTTTGCCTGCGTCCTTGTAGGCGGCAATCTTTGATTTCAGATAGGCACGAAAATCTTGACCTTCGTAGGCCTTTTCTTTGACGAACTGAAACATCGACAAGAAATAGAACGGCTTGAAATATCCAGGAATTCTGGCGATTTCCGGTTTGGCGAGTGCCGCACCTGACAAGCCGTCCAGTGTTTCCGGGAAAAACTGGAACGTCGGTGAGAACCTGACGCCGCTGGCCCGGGCAAAGGCTTTTTCGCCCATGCTTTTACCATCAAAGCCGACAACCTGGCGTGCGCCGATCAGGTCCAGCTGGATAATCACGAAATTTTCCTCAATGAACTCCCTGATTTCAGGAATGGCAAAATTGACAAAATGGGTTTCTCGGCAATAGGGACAGCCTTCTAATTCCCACATAATGGCGAACCGCTTGCCCTGATCAGCGGCTTCTTTCAGATCATCTGCGACTTCAAGAAAGCTTTCGAGAAAAAACGGTTCATGGTAAAGACCGTTTTCCGCCAGAACGGGATCCTCATATTTGCCCGCTGCAAAGGCCGAATAGGGCGCAATCGCGGTGCCAAGTGCCGCCCCGGCCGCCAAACTGTTAAACCGCCGTCTGGTAATCATATCCTGCGTTCCTTGTTGTTTTCACCTACCGCCCCACCCGCCGACCTTGCCAATAAATAACATATTCGACTTTAATATAATACTATATTTCGTTACCATTGATGATCACATTCAGGGCAGCATACATGGCTGTTCACACGTTTTATCCGGGGGTCGGCAATCATGTTTAAATTTCTGCTTGCAGTGCTTTTACTCACCAATATCGGGTTAAGCTCAACGGCAACAAAAGCCGCACCCGTGCACGATTTTCATAATGCCGTTGCCAACGCTTACAAGGATTACCGCGAAGCAAGATACTACCTGCGGACCGGTAACGGTATGGTCGCCGCTTTCGGATTGCAGGACATGAATGATAAGTGGCAAACCATCATCGGCCAATTTGCCAAATCCCCGCCCGGTATTTATTCGAACGACAGCGAATTTTCGGCCTCCCTAGAAGACATCGCCACGCGCCTTAAGGATGGCATCAAGGCCGTCGATGACGGCGACCTGGACGCCGCGAAAAAGCACATAAACCCGGTCCGCACCATCCTTTCCGATCTGCGGGCGCGCAACGGAGTGTTCTTGTTTTCCGACCGCGTTGACCGGGCCAACGCCGCCATGAAGGCGATCTGGGTGTTTCGCAAAAACCCACCGGATTTTTCCAACCCTGACAACGTCAACGACCTTCGCCGTAAAACGGCACTGATGACCTACTGGTATGAACGCTGCCGCGACACGGCCTCGGACGAGGTTAAAAACGACCCGCAGTTCAAGCGCCTGGTCGATGTAACACTGCACTCGTTGGACGTCATGTGGGACGCCATTGAGGAAAAGAACAGCCGTCGGGTAATCAACATTCTTCGCGAAATGATTTCATCTGACGACTTGCTTTACCTGCATTTCGGTTAGGCAACAAAGAAAAGTGCAAAAAGGCCGGGCGGGCGCATACCGCGTCCGACCCTATCCAACCTTGCCGAGGGCCGGAACATTTTCCAGCAGCCAATAACTGAGATCAGAAAAGCGTCCCGTCAGGAACAGAATACCGGTCAAAACCAGCAACACGCCAATGATCCGTTCCAGTGTCTGCATATGACTGCGGAATTTTCTCATAAATCCCATAAACGGTTTAACAGCCAGCGCGGCAATCAGGAACGGCACGCCGAGGCCGGCCGAATACGCGGCCAGCAGACTGGTGCCGTAGGTGACCGAGTCTTCGCTACCGGCAACAAATAAAATCGCCGCCAGGACCGGACCGACACAGGGCGTCCAGCCAAAAGCAAAAGCAAGGCCGATAATATAAGCGCCAAACAAGCTGGCCGGTTGGGTATTGGTCTGGACGCGGGTGTCACGGTTTAAAAACGGGATTTTGAAAATACCGATGAAGTGAATACCCAGGATGATAATGATAACCCCGGCGGCCTTCGATAAAATATCAAGGTAGTCGGCGACCATTTGCCCCAGCGCCGAGGCCGTCGCCCCCAGGGAAATAAACACCGTCGAGAAGCCGAGAACAAAAAAGATCGCCGCCGCAAACACCCGCTTGGTCATCGCCCGCGATTGGTCGTTTTCGTCATCGGTCATTTGGTCGATGGTGACACCGCCCAAAAAGCAAAGATAGGGCGGCACCAGCGGCAACACACACGGCGACAGAAAACTCAATATTCCTGCCCCCAACGCACCGGCATAGGTTACGTCAAAACCACCCATTATGTCCTCCAATGACTATCGTACAGATCAGCTTCCGGTGATCTTGATACTGTTATTTTCTTTGACGCTAATCTCGCCAGCATTTTTAATGTAATCGGTCAGCAAGTCATAAACTGGCGGCCCTTCGGTGCCTTCATTGACTGACGCCCACCCGGCAACGACATAAGACGTGTTGGGGTCAATCGCCTTTCCAGTCGCCAGATGGGTCATGTCCGATACCCGTTGGCCCATGGGTTGACCAATATCGAAGCTATAGCCCATCCCGCCGACGCGCACCATGTCCCCACCTTGTTGATAGTAGGGGTCCGGGTTGAACAGATTATCGCCAACGTCTTCAAGAATTTCGCGGATAAACGCGCCGGTCATTTCGGTCCGGTAGACGTTGGGATAGGTGATCGCCGTTTGGTTATAAACATCTTCGACGGTAATATCCTGGCCGGGCAGGATGCTCGATCCCCAGCGGAATCCGGGAGACAGGGAAATTTCAGCATCACGTTGTTTTAGCAACGCCTGACAGATCAAATCATCGAAGGTGCCGTTGAAGTTACCGCGTCGGTAAAGCAATGATTTTGATTTGCCCAGCACGCGGCTCAATTCGGCCTCGTGCGGTGCGCGAATGTTTTTGATCACGGCGGCCATGTCCGGGTCCGGCGCGATGACGTCTGAAAACACCGGGATCAGCTTGAACGCATAATCCGTCACCTTGCCGCCATCAACCTGAAGATCAAGACGGGCGAGGAATTTACCGTGCGAGCCCGACGCCACCAGCAAGGTGTCGTTGACCTTGATGACATCAGGGATCGCGTCATGGGTGTGACCGGTCAAAATGACATCAATGCCATCAACCCGTGACGCCAGCTTACGGTCAACATCAAAACCATTGTGGCTTAACAACACCACCAGTTCAGCCCCGTCAGCCCGTGCCGCCTCAACCCGTTTGCGGACCAGGTTTTCGCGAATACCAAACGACCACGTCGGCATCATATAACGCGGATTGGCGACCGGAGTATAAGGGAAGGCCTGTCCGACCACCGCAATCTTGACGCCGCCGCGCTCATAAGTGGCGGTGCTTTCAAAAACTTCCTCTTCCCATTCCGTATCCTGAACATTGCCCGCCAGAAACGGAAACTTCAATTCATCAACCAGTTCCTTGACCCGGTCCTGACCGTAGGTGAATTCCCAATGGGCACTCATGGCGTCTACGCCCAAGGCGTTCATGGCATCAACCATGTCCTTGCCACCACTTTTCAGGGACGTATAAGACCCCTGCCAAGTATCCCCGCCATCAAGCAACAGCGTTTTGTCGGGTCGTTCCGCCCGGATCGCCTTGATCAGTGTCGCCATGCGGTCTAGCCCACCAACCCGGCCATAGGTCTCGGCAAGGGCCGAAAAGTCTTCATAGGTAAAGGCGTAAGCTTGCGCCGACCCGCCTTCCAGACCGAACCGCGCCATCATGTCTTTGCCGGTCAAATGCGGCGGCAGTCCGTTGACATCGCCAACGCCTAAGTTGACTGACGGCTCGCGGAAATAAAGCGGCATCAGTTGCGCGTGACAGTCGGTGAAATTAAGCAGCGTCACCTGTCCCTTCGGCTCAAACGCCAGCAGGTCCTTCTGACTTAGGCTTTGCGTGGCGGCGGCCTTGGCAATATTCCCGCCCGCAGCGGAAAGCGCGGCGGTGGCGGCGGCTACTTGAAGAAATTGACGGCGGTCAAGCACGGTTGCAGTCTCCTAAATTAAAAAGGGGGATGCGACTCGCGCCCGCATCCCCCTGTTTTATGTCGTCGTCTAACGATTTAGTTGCGAACGGCTGGTGTCTCTACCGGCAGACCCCGTCCACGCCAGGCAACGTACAGTTCGAGATTATTGTACTCGTCTGCGCCGCGCCCATAGGGTTTCGCCCGAACGTTTTTATTACAGCCACTAAACCGACGGTGGATCGATCCCGGTTTCTGCCATTTCAAACGATAGGTCGGGAAGCCGTTGGACTGACCCTGTGACAGCAGATTGGCCCGCGCCATTTTACCAGGATTGTCTTCGTGGCAATTTTTGCACGATAAATCCAGTTGACCTCGCCGTTGATTGAAGAACTTTTCGCCCTTGGCAAAAAACGGTGCCGCATTACCGTCAATGGCAACGTTCATCGGCATGCCAAAGGACTGATTGCGAACGTAGATCATCGTTGACAGCATTTGCGATGAATCAAACTTCCAGGCTTTGGCTTTCATGTTGTCCGTGCGGCAACGGTTGATCCGCTGCTCCAGACTGATCAACTTCTTGGTTTTGAAGTCATATTTTGGGTAGACAGTGCCAACACCCTTCATCGACTTGGCCGCATCAAGATGACACGACATGCAGGACTTTCCGGCTTCGCCCTCGGTTTTGCTCCACATGGCTTCGCCTTGATCCAACCAGATAATCGCCGGATTGGAAAAGTCGTCGTCTTGCATATCGCGTGTTTCGACGGCGGCGTAAGTATACCCACTACGGCGATCGCCGACTTCATACTTACCCCAGTTTTCAGCTGCGGATGCCGCAACCGGTACCATCAGTATAGAAAGAGCCAACCCGGCAAGGGTCAGTATTCTTGCTTTTATGTTCAGCATGATGTTCCCCTGTTTAAGAGACTTTAATTTTGGCCGATTTTTTAAAGACCGCGCCGGAGTCATCCGTCCACGTCATATCCAGTGATCCGCTGGCGTCAGCCTTCACATAGAACGCCGTGTAGGGATTGGCCGAGATCGCCGGGTACCAGTCGCTGGTAAAAACGTCTTTACCATTATAGCTACAGGCGAACTTGTTGATGATCAAACGGGGAATTTTTTTGCCAGTCTTCTTATCTTTGCGCTGACCCGATTCCATTTTGTGAGAGATCAAAGTCTTAACCTCGAACACCTCACCTTTCTTAACTTTTTTTGGCACTTTCACGCGTGCTTTAGCTTTTGCCATCGATTTTCTCCCTTATCCGCTCAGCCGCCGCAGCCGCCAATGGTGACTTTCACTTCCGACTTCGCCATGTAGACAGTCCCATTACTCATCTCCGCAACGGCGATGACGTTCTGGGTTTTTGCCATCCGCATACGGGTTGAGGCCTTGGCCCGCCCGCTGCTTGGCGTGAAGTGGAATACGGCAACATCCGGCTCCGGGTTTTTATCGGCGAAAATGTGCACTGTTTTGACGTAATCGCTGTCGCTCATCGGGCTTTCAACTTCAAAGCCGATTGGCACGGTGTTGCCGTTTTCAGCGATTTGCGGCAAATCAAGGGTAATCTTGCCATCTGCCAGCGTTTTGCCGCCAGCAGCTTTCTTGACGGCGGCTTCCGCCGACGCCGCATCGGCTTGCGCCAAATTGGGCAGCAGACCAGCGATAACACCGGTAATGGCACCAGCGCCTACAATTTTCATCATATCGCGGCGATTAACCGGTTGCATTTCGATTTTCCTGACCATGGAAATCTCCTAGACGTATGTCTGTTGGTGTGTTGCCGACTCCAACCGGACCCGACATGTGACGATGTAAAGGGTAGCGGGTGGTTATTTAAGCGTCATCAGGTAGGCGACAATATCTTCGACATCCTGTGCGCCGATGATGGTCTTGCCCTTGAACTTTTTCAAAACCCGATGGAAACCATCTTTTTTATAAAATGCGGGCATGGCCGTGTCCGGATTGACGACTTTCGGGTCAACGATGCGCAAACGAAGCTCACCTTCGGTATAACGTTCACCGACCCCGGCAAGGTCAGGACCGACGTTCCCATGAAAGGCCTGTTCCGGAATGGGCATTTTGTGACACGCCAGACAATTGCCCTTTTTGCGATGAATCGCCAGTTTACGCCCGTTTTTCGCGTCACCGGCGTTGCCGGTCAACGATTTATCGATACTGATCCCATCTGTGACCATGTACTCAACAGCACCAGCACTGCTGACCCCGATGGCAACACTAAATACAACTCCTAGTGCGACCTTGCTTAAGGTTGTTTTGCTCAAAATCCTCTCCTCCTTCTCCCGTGGGACCCTTCCCCTGCACATCTGAGTGACCGTTATCGGTCTTGTTTTTAACACGCTCAGAGACCAGGGAAACATTCCCGTTCATGCATCGTATTCAAAAAATGTAGAATATCAAGGGTCAAAACGATTTTTAATTTCTTACAGCTCCAATTTCGCGCATTCATATTACGCAGCTCATCGCGCAACCACCTGATATTCCTGAGCCTATGGACAAATTTCCAAATGTCAAAAAAATAACCCCATTCCCATCACGGACATTCCTCCAGCCACCCATGGTCATTCCAACGCCCACATTTTTCAACGCCGCCTGCATGACCGTCACCGCCAGAACACCACAGCGCCGCCCGCGCAAAGCGCAAAACATGCCCGACAATTTCAAATTTTCACATTCACCCGCATACCGGGTTTTTCGACCCGCCCGCAGCAGCTCACTCAAAACAAAGCCCGCCGATTCGACAGCCCCCGCTCAGTTCACCCCGAATCCCATTCAGAGTTTTCAAAACATTCAGGCTATGTGGATGCTCCGCCTCCTTTAATTTCGTCGTGGCCGGGCTTGACCCGGCCATCCACGTCGTCCCGCCAACTCCAATCCCACATCCGTTCACCGTCCCCCCAATACACCCCGTATCCCATTCAAATTTCCCAAGACAGTTAAGGTACTCGGATGCTCCGCCCCCAATGACGCCTCAAAAATCTTCAAGGCCCGCTCCATCAACGGCTCCGCCTCAGCACGGCGGTTGGTCGCCTGATACAGCGTTGCCAGATTGTTGAGGTCTGTCGCCACATCCTCACAGCCACCGTACTGATCACCGGGTCAAGCCCGGTGATGACGAAGGAGGAGCAATCAGGCACTACACATCCCCTAACTCCGTCATGGCCGGGCTTGACCCGGCCATCCACGTCGTCCCGCCAACTCCAATCCCACATCCGTTCACCGTCTCCCCAATTCACCCCGTATCCCATTCAAATTTCCCAAGACAGTTTAGGTACTCGGATGCTCCGCCCCCAATGACGCCTCAAAAACCTCATAAGCCCGCACCATCAACGGCTCCGCCTCAGCACGGCGGTTGGTTGCCTGATAAAGCGTTGCCAGATTGTTGAGGTCTATCGCCACATCCTCACAGCCACCGTACTGATCACCGGGTCAAGCCCGGTGATGACGATAGAGGAGCAACCAGGCACTACACATCCCCTAACTCCGTCTCAGCACGGCGGTTGGTCGCCTGATAAAGCGTTGCCAGATTGTTGAGATCTGTCGCCACATCCGCGTGAATGACGTTCACAGTCACCGCACGGATCACCGCGCCCGACCCGGTGATGACGATAGAGGAGCAATCAGGCACTACACATCCCCCAACTCCGTCATGGCCGGGCTTGACCCGGCCATCCGCGTCGTCCGGCCAACTCCAATCCCACATCCGTTCACCGTCACCCCAATTCACCCCGTATCCCATTCAAATTTCCCAAGACAGTTAACCGCCCCCAATGACGCCGCCTCAGCAAGGCGGTTGGTCGCCGGTACCGGCATGGGGAATGACAGATGCGGAAGGATTAACAGGCGCAGGTGTATCTTCGGGTTTTCGCGAGAACCAGCCTTGAATTATGGCGACGCAAATGGCGCCAGCACCGGTGAGCAAAGCGCCGATGGCGGCAATCGTAATTTCCTTATTGGCACTCAACCACGCCAGAATTTCTTTGACCATTCATACCCCCGCCCATATGCGCGGTATCCTCGCATAACGGAAAAACCGAAACAAAACGATTGAATATCCGCTTACTCGCCCTCTAAATCCACTGGCACTTCTTTTTCCATAAATATACTGAGCGGGTCCCGGGCATAGGCGCCATATGGGCCCCGCTCCAAAAACCCGAGAGCCTTATATAAATGCAGCGCCTCCGGCTGCCGGACGCCGGTCTCCAACCGACAAACTCTCACGCCTTGGCGGCGCAGACCATCCTCCAGCGCCGCCATGATCAGTTTCGACAGTCCGCGCCCGCGATAACCGGGCAAAACAAAAACCCGTTTGATTTCACCGTAGGTCATATCATCGGTCAGAACCCTAACCGCCCCCATGCCAACCAGAACGTCCCCATCAAACGCCCCGACAAACAACCCAGTCGCAACCACCAGTTCGCCCGCCGCAACCATATGATTGCTTTCCGCCGGATACAGACCGGCGGCGTAGTCATCCGACTGCTTGATCAACTCGGCAACGCCAGTATCCGAGGGCAATATTTCCCGAATGTTCATTTTTTGACCGTTAATTTTCCCAATTTCCAGTCCTCACCCCCATCATAACCTTCCCCCATCAAGGGGGAAGGAACAATCTGGGGGGCGGACAGTGCTACACTGTGCTGCCGTACCACTTTAGTTTGTCGGCCAGACTGACCACATGGCCGACGATAATCAGGGCCGGGCCGGGCAGTTCGGCGGCGTCGATGTCGTTGGCTAAGGACGCCACCGTGCCGGTGATGACGCGTTGGGTGACCCGGGTGCCGTTGTCGATGGCGGCGGCGGGGGTGGTGGTGGGGACGCCGTGGTCAGCCATCGATTGCATAAATTCGCCAACCGAATTAAGGCCCATGTATACAACCACGGTCTGGTTGGGCTGGCTTAACATCGTCCAGTTAAGGTCGAGTTTGTCGTCTTTGGTATGGCCGGTGACAAACACGCAGGCCTGGGCGTGGTCGCGGTGGGTTAGCGGAATACCGGCATAGGCCGCACACCCGGTGGCGGCGGTGACGCCGGGCACAACCTGAAACGACACCCCTTCCTGGGCCAGCATTTCGATTTCTTCGCCGCCGCGCCCGAAGGTAAACGGGTCGCCGCCCTTGAGGCGAAGCACACGTTTGCCCTGTTTCGCCAGCCTGACCAGCGTGCGGCTGATTTCTTCCTGGGGCATGGCGTGATCGCCGCGTTGTTTACCGACAAAAATACGGTCGGCATCGCGGCGCACCAGATCGAGAATTTCATCGGGGACCAACCGGTCATGCAAAACGACATCGGCCTGTTGCATCAGACGGATGGCGCGGAAGGTCAACAAATCGGGGTCACCGGGGCCACTGCCGACCAGATAAACCTCACCAGTGCTATTACCACCGAGGTTTTGGCTTTCGGCGTTGATCAAATCACTGATCATGCGTTTGGCCCCGTCCATTTCACCGGACAGCACCCGTTCGCCAACGGCCCCGCGCGCGATGTCTTCCCAGAACCGACGGCGACGGCCAAGGTCGGGGATGGCGGCCTTGACCTGGGCCCGGTACCCGCCGGCAAATTCAGCCAACCGCCCGAGGGCCGCGGGCACCAGGCTTTCCAGCTTTTCACGCAACATGCGGGCCAGAATTGGGGCCTGCCCGCTGGACGAAACGGCAACGATCAACGGCGACCGGTCAACGATCGACGGCATGATGAATGATGACAAATCCATGCGATCGGCAACGTTAACCAGAATGTCTTTGGCCTTGGCCGCAGCGGACGCCTGTTGTTCCAACGCCGGGTCATCGGAAGCGACAAGCACCAGACGCATGCCGTCAACATCGTCGTCGTCAAATTCTCGGGCGATGTGCTCAAAGCCGCTCAGGTCGTCGAAGTCCGGGCTGAGGCTGGGGGCGACAACACGCACAGACGCGCGGGTGCGGATCGCCAGCGCGGTGCGTCGAAACGCCATCGGGCCACCACCAACAACCAGAACCGGGCGGTCAACGACATCGATGAAGGCTGGGAAATGTTTCATGTCATAGGGCCTTTATCGTCCATTGTGGTGAGGGCGGAAAAGAACACGAGAGGGGGCGCACCTGATCTCACCAACGGTCATTCTGTGGTGCCTTCAAAATAGCTTTCCGCCCAGGATGTCATCAGGTTGCCCCAATGCAGCGCCGTCGCCGGGTCCAATTCGAGATCGGTAAAACGACTGCCTTCCTTAATGCGCACCCGCAACAGTTGGACATCGTTGTCGGCCAGAACCTCGATCAGATCGACATCTTTGCCAAACGGCGTTTGGAAACGGTCCAGTGACCTTGTTTCGCCTTCTATCATTGCCCCGCCCTTCCGTAACTGTGTTTCATTCTAACGCGCACCCCAGGTGAAGGCTTGTTCCACCAGGGTTTCCCAATTGCGGGGTGTATCGGCAAAGTCGGGTTTGATATCAACCTGAAGCATGGTTGCCCCCTGTTTACCATGATTGCCAACCGCCGTCATCAGGTCGGAGAAGGTCATCACATCTGGGTTGCGGATGATGAAGTCGCTTAGTCGTGTCATATTGTCAGGCATGGTTTGCGTCTCCGTGAGTATCAGATACACGATCTTTGAACCGTGCTCTATAGAATAGGCGCCCAGAATCAGCACTGACGCCATCACTGGCGCGGGCACTGACGCCATCACTGGCGCGGGCACCATCTTTAAACGCGCTTCGGGTATGAAGCACGTTATTACAAATCAGCCCCTGGCCCGCCGACATCCGGTGGTGAATCACCGGCCCGTTCGGATCATCAAGCAAAGCCGTCAGGGCGGCGCGTGCCCGTTCAAGGGTGGCACCGGGCTTCCACTCAATATAGCGTTTGCGGGCGGTGAAGCGCATGTGCAAATGTCCGTTGATGATGGAAAAAACCGGCCCGGTCTGGGCCGGGCGAATAAGCACACCGTTTTCGACGTTTTCCGGGATGGTCAAGGCGTCTGGCTGGCTTAACGCGGCGATGTAGTCAGGGTTTTCATCGCGTAACCTCAGATAGGCGATTTCCGGATCGAGCAACGATGACACACCACCGTCCTTGGCAGGACGGGCGCAGTGCAGCAGCATTCCACGCACATAATTGTCGGGCGCATTATAATAGCCGTCCGTATGCCAGCTTAACGCCCGATCCGTATAGGGTGCATATTCGCCCTGCCGTCCGCCGTCAATATTCTCGATTTCAGTAACACCGGGGTCTTTTGTATATAGCGGCACATCCAGCGCGCTAAGGCCAAACTGATTGGCCAACGCTAAGGCCGCGTGTTTATCCAGGGGCTGCTCAACCTGATAGAGCGCCATATTGGATTTGGCACAAAGCCCAACAACCGCCGAAATCTCGGCCCGACTCGGTGCCGCCGGGTCTTTGACCGCGACGCAAAACTGTTCGAGCGTGGCCGGATACCCGTCCAGTTTTTGCCGCCGCCAGGACCCATAGGCGGTATCATCCGCCACGTCCCGCAACAGGTTAAAGGCCGGGGCATCGCTTGGCTGGATGTCACCTGATGCTTGAGAAACCATTGCAGACCTTGCCTTGTTCATGATACAACCATAGGAGAATTCAATGCCCTCTCAACCGAAAAACGAGGATAACTCCAAAGTTTGTTGAGACGGGCGGCATTCTTCCCCTTGTACATTATACAAAAAGTGAATATGATGCCATCTATCGGTTATGTCCAGTAAGGACATGTAAGTTACAAAGGCCTCTAAGGGTCTGAAAATAAGAAATGCCAGCAAGGCATGTATCGACACGTCGCACCACGCTAAGGTGCAGAACGGCACATGGGATGATGCCGTGGACAGGGACTGCAACACAAAGTTTTTGGCGCAATGCGCCACCGCTGGAGAATTGGAGGACGTCGTGACTAAAAAAATGCCTGAAACCAAGATGCTGGACCAACTTGAGGACGGCCCTTGGCCTAGTTTTGTCACCGGGCTGAAGCGCCTTGCTAACGATGAAGGCAAGCGTTATGCGCCAATGATGAAAGACCTGATGGGTCAGCTTGAACATTCCTACGAGACGCGTCGTGGGTATTGGAAGGGCGGCACGGTCAGTGTGTTTGGTTATGGCGGCGGCATTATTCCGCGGTTTTCTGAAGTGGGCGACAAATTCCCGGAATCAAAAGAATTCCATACCCTTCGGGTACAGCCACCTGCGGGCATGCATTATAATACCGATGTTCTACGCAATATGTGCGACATCTGGGAAGAGCACGGCTCTGGCCTGATCGCCTTCCACGGTCAAAGCGGCGACATCATGTTCCAGGGCTGCTCCACCGACGACACTCAGGGCGCGTTTGATGCCCTGAATGAAATCGGCTTCGATCTTGGTGGTGCCGGACCGGCGCTTAGAACCTCAATGAGCTGTGTCGGTCATGCGCGCTGCGAACAATCCTGTTACGACGAAGTCCGCGCCCACCGTGGTGTGATCAATGCGTTCCTTGATGAAATGCATCGTCCGGCGCTGCCTTACAAATTCAAGTTCAAATTCTCCGGCTGTGCCAACGATTGCGTTAATGCCATTCACCGGGCTGATTTTGCCGTTATCGGCACCTGGCGGGATGATATGAAGGTCAATCAGGACGAAGTTAAAAAATACGTCGCGACCGCCGGGCGCAAATACACCATTGATAACGTCATTACCCGCTGCCCGACCAACGCACTCAGTCTCAATGATGACGACACCCTTGAAGTCGACAACCAAAGCTGCGTGCGCTGCATGCACTGCATCAACGTTATGACCAAGGCCCTGTCGCCTGGTGATGACAAGGGCTGCAGCATCCTGATGGGTGGCAAGCGGTCGTTGAAAATTGGCGATCAGATGGGATCGGTCATTGTTCCGTTCATGAAACTTGAAACGGACGAAGACTACGAAAAACTCGAAGAGCTGGCAGAAACCTGTATCGAGTTTTTTGCCGACAACGCGCTTGAGCACGAACGCATTGGTGAAACCATTGACCGTATTGGACTGCCCGCCTTCCTTGAAGGCATTGGTGTCGATATTGATCCGAATATGATTAACCACCCGCGCACCAACTCCTATGTCCGTACGGACAACTGGGATGAGGAAGCTGAAAAATGGCGCGAGCGCCAATCGGCTCAGCAAGCTGCGGAATAAGGGGGGAAACCATGAACGAAATAAAAACAACGCCACGCCGGGCAATTGAATGTGGTGTTCCGGACCCGTTCCAGTACATGCACCCAATCATGGCCAAGAACTATGGCAACTGGGACTGGCATGACCGTCTGCGTCCTGGTGTCCTGCACCACGTCTCAAAATCAGGCGAGGAAATATGGACCGTACGCGCTGGCACCCAGCGTCAGATGGACGTGTATACCATCCGCTTATTATGTGACATCGGTGATGAATTTGCCGACGGTCATGTCCGTTTCACCACCCGCAGCAACATCGAATTTATGGTCGGTGATGTTGCCAAGGTTGAGCCGCTGGTCAGCAAGCTGATCGAAGAGGGCTTTCCCGTTGGTGGCACCGGCAATTCGGTATCGATGATTTCCCACACGCAAGGTTGGCTGCATTGCGATATTCCCGGCACCGATGCGTCGGGTGTGGTCAAATCGTTGATGGACCGCATGCATAAAGAATTTATCACTGAAGAAATGCCCAACCGGGTGCGGATCACCACTTCATGCTGCCAGATCAACTGCGGTGGACAGGGTGATATTGCGATTAATGTTCAATACACCAAACCACCGGTGATCAATCATGATCTGGTCGCCAACGTTTGTGAACGCCCGGCGGTTGTCGCCCGGTGTCCAGTGGCCGCCATTCGGCCCGCTATGGTCAACGGCAAAGCGACATTAGAAGTAGACGAAAAGAAATGCATTTGCTGCGGGGCCTGCTATCCGCCCTGCCCGCCGATGCAGATCAATTCTGATGAATCAACCAAACTGGCGATCTGGGTTGGTGGCAAGCACTCCAATGCCCGCTCCAAACCAACATTCCACAAGCTGGTTGTCGCCAATCTTCCCAACAACCCGCCGCGCTGGCCGGAAGTTGAAGAAGTGGTGATGAAGATTCTTAATTCTTACAAAGAGGACGCCCGTGACTTTGAGCGCGTCGGCGAATGGATCGAACGCATCGGCTGGCCACGGTTCTTTGAGATGATCGATAACCCCTTCACCCAACATCACATTGATGATTTCCGGGGCGGGCGGTCTTCGCTGAACCAGTCAACCCATATCCATTTCTAGTGCTTAGTGCGTAAGCTTGGGGATCTGAACATGAAGTTTGGACTATTGGTTAACGAGGGACCGTTTACCCATCAGGCATCGGATTCAGCCTATCAATTCGCCAAGGCGGCGATTGAAAAAGGCCATTCGGTGCCACGGGTGTTCTTCTATTTTGATGGCGTCAATAACTCTAATGCCTTAAGCGAACCCCAATCGGATGACCGCAATCTGGTCAAGCTCTGGGGCGCGTTGGCAACCGACCACGACATTGATCTGGTCGTCTGCGTTGCGGCGGCACTTCGCCGGGGCATCAAGGATGAAATTTTAGCGGCAGGGTTTCGCATTTCCGGCCTTGGCCAGTTGATCGAACTGGGCATGGCCATGGACCGTACCCTGACCTTCGGAGATTGATTTATGGCTGAAGTGGAATTCGATACCGAAGGCGTTAAAAAGCGGTTTGCCTACATTAACCGCAAAGCCCCTTACGGCAGCATTTACGCCCTCGAAATCCTGGAAATGATTATGATTTCTGCGGCTTTTGAACAACATGCCATCATCGCCTTTGTTGACGATGGCGTTTACCAACTCAAAAAAGGCCAGAACGCCAAGGTCCTTGGCATGAAGAATTTTTCACCGACGTACGGCATCCTGCAAATGGAAAAAGAAGATGCCGATGAAGATGAAGATATCGACATGGAATGGCGGATCGTGGTTGAAGAAGAATCAATGACGGCCCGTGGTTTAACGGCAGACGATCTGGTTATTGACGTTGAGGTCCTGCCCAGCGTTGAATTGGCCGATTTGCTGGACGCCCAGGAAGTGGTGTTGTCAGCATGAGCACGGAAAATAAAATGCTTCACACAGTGAACAAGTCGCCATTTGAGCGTAATGCGCTGGACAGTTGCCTGCGCCTTGCCAAAAAGGGCAGTAGTATTCTTCTCATCGAAGATGCGGTTTATGCCGCCCTTGCCAACACGGCAGTGGCTGAAAAAATCTCATCACGGATGGATGATTTTAGTTTTTTTGTACTGGGCCCCGATGTGGAAACACGCGGCCTTTCTGAAACACCTTTAATTGAAGGCGTTAGCGTCGTCGATTATGGTGATTTTGTTGACATGGCCGCCGCCCACAGCGCGGTCAATTCCTGGCTTTAAAAACGACGACTTTATAGGAGAAAGATTGTGGCATACGAAATTGGTGGAACGACGTTTGAAGCTGACGAGGAAGGCTACCTCATCGACCTATCGACGTGGAACGAAGAATTGGCCGGACTGATCGCCAAAGATGAAGATATCGACATGGGCGATGATCATTGGGAAGTGGTTAATTTCCTGCGTGATTACTATGAAGAATATCAGGTTGCGCCGGCAATCCGCGTCCTGACCAAGGCCGTCAAGAAATCCCTTGGCGCCGATAAGGGCAACAGTGGTTACCTCTATGAGCTGTTTCCTTATGGCCCAGCCAAACAGGCTTGCAAAATCGCCGGTCTGCCGAAGCCAACTGGCTGTATCTAAGCAAGTACCAATAAAAAGGTGAAACCGCCGGGAGACTTCTTCCGGCGGATGGGAGAATAACGTCAAGCCGGGAGGTGCAGCCACGTGGCAACCGTATTCGCAATTCTGCTTTATGCCGCAGCGGCGGTTTTGGTCGTTGGCGTTGCCTTAAAGATTCGCCAATATTCGCGAACACCTGCGCCCCTCAAGATTCCGACGACACCAGCGCCAACAACCACCGGCGGCGTCGTCTTTCGCCTGTTCCGGGAAGTTGCGTTTTTCGAAAGCCTGTTCAAGGCCAGCAAATGGACCTGGATGTTTGGATATTTGTTCCACGCGGGTTTGCTGCTGGTGATCCTGCGTCATTTCCGCTACTTCACCGACCCGGTCTGGGGTTGGGTCGCCCTGATCCAGCCGTTCGGCATTTATGCCGGTTTTGCGATGGTGATCGGCCTTGGTGGGTTGATGGTGCGGCGCATCACCGTTGACCGCGTACGCTACATCTCAGGCCCATCCGACTACTTAATGCTGGTTTTGCTGGCCGCGGTTGGCCTTAGCGGTCTCGGCATGAAATATGTGGTGTCGACCGATATCATTCAGTTAAAGGCCTTTGCCTTGGGGCTGGTTTATTTTGACTGGCAACCGCTGCCCGACTCCCCGTTACTGTTAATTCACCTCGGACTGGTCGCGACGCTGTTGTTTATCTTTCCTTTCAGCAAACTTCTGCATGCCCCCGGCGTGTTCTTCAGCCCGACCCGAAATCAGGTCGATAACCCGCGTGAAAAACGCCATCTTGCCGCCTGGCAAAAAGCCGCCGTTACCCGGCCCGGAGGAGATTGAACGTGGCCGATTTCGAGACACCGACCCTGAAGGGGTTTATCGACACTCCGGCGATCCAGCCCGGTGTCATGGCCCACAGCAAACCCTATGTCGCCGCACCGGACCATCAAGAGGCCCTGGGTTTTCCGGGTGAGCTTGTCGACAACTGGCAGGAAAAGGCAATCGACAAATTTGGCGATATGCTGACCAATTCCCGCGCCTTGCAGGTTTATATGGACAGCTGCGTCAAATGCGGGGCGTGCACCGATAAATGCCATTACTTCCTCGGCACGGGTGATCCCAAAAACATGCCGGTGGCACGGCAAGATTTAATGCGCAAGGTTTACCGGCGCTACTTCACCTTCACCGGCAAATACATGCCCTGGCTGGTTGGCGCCGAAGACCTGACCGAAGACGTGCTCGACGACTGGTACAGTTATTTTCATCAATGTTCCCAATGTCGCCGCTGCTCGGTCTATTGCCCTTATGGCATCGACACGGCGGAAGTTTCCATGGCGGCGCGTGAAATCATGGATCACGTCGGCAAAGGGCAGAAATACTGCAACGAAATCATCGGCAAGGTTCATGTCATTGGCAACAATCTGGGTTTACCGGAAAAAGCCTTGAAGGCCACGCTGGAAGATCTTGAGGAAGAGATTGAGGAAGATACTGGTGTTGCCGTTAAAATACCGCTCAACCAACAAGGTGCGGACGTTCTTCTAATCACGCCAAGCGCCGACTTTTTTGCCGAACCCCACGTCGACAGCCTGATCGGTTATGCCAAGGTCTTCCATGCGTCGGAAACCAGCTGGACACTCAGCTCCTATGCGTCCGAAGCCGCTAATTTTGCCATGTTCATCGGCTCGAACGCCCAAATGAAAGAAATTTGCGAACGCATTCGCAAAGCCGCCGAAGATTTAGGCGTTAAACGCATCGTTGTTGGCGAATGCGGGCATGCTTGGCGCGTGGCTTATAATTTCTGGAACACCCTGGCTGGACCGTTTGATTTTCTTGATCCCAATTACCCGGTGCCGCAGCATATTTGTGAATTCACCTATGACCTGATTCAGGACGGCAAGCTGGAATTCGACAAATCTGAAAACGATCATATGACGTTAACCTTCCATGATTCATGCAACGTCGCCCGCGCCTCACGTATGGGCGATGACCCGGGCGGACAGTTTAAATACCCGCGTGAAATCATCAAAGCCGTGTGTAACAACTTTGTCGATATGGCCGCTGATACCATCCACGAAAACACCTTCTGTTGTGGCGGTGGCGGTGGACTGCTGACCGATGATCTGATGGAAATAAGGGTTAAGGGTGCGCAACCGCGTATGGAAGCGCTCAACCGTGTTGTTGAAGACCACGGCGTCACCCACATGGCCGCCATCTGCGCCATCTGCAAAACCCAGTTTTCCAAGGTCATGCCCATGTACGGGTTTAGCATGGATAAGATCGTTGGTGTTCACCAACTGCTCAGTAACGCAATCCTTCTGGACAACGGCAATAATGAAGAACAAGACGCCGTGCCGGAAAATTCGGAAACTCCCAGGGAGGGAATTGAAAATGAATGACATGTCCGACGATAAGAACCTGTCCTGGCGCCGTTACGCCGACGGCGATGCTTCCGCCTATGAGGGCGAAGAAAAGCTTATGACCGCCGGTTATTCACACAAGTGTCCGACTTATGTCCATCGCACTCCGCCCTGTCAGGGAAGTTGCCCGTCCGGCCATGATATTCGCGGATGGTTGGCCATCGCCCGCGGCATGGACAAACCACCGCGCGAAGACATGACCTGGCAGGAATATGCCTTTGGACGCATGGTTGAAGCCAACCCCTTCCCCGCGTCCATGGGCCGCGTATGCCCGGCCCCCTGCGAAGACGGCTGCAACCGCAACGAAGTCGAAGATTTTGTTGGCATCAATGCGGTCGAACAATACGTCGGTGACTGGGCCATCGAGAACAACATGAAACTGCCGGACGCTGGTGCCGATACGGGCAAAAAGATCGCCGTCATTGGTGGTGGTCCGGCGGGTATGACGGCAGCCTATGAACTGCGCCGTCGCGGTCATGCCGTCACTGTCTATGAAGCCCACGACAAATTGGGCGGCATGATGATTTATGGCATTCCCGGCTACCGGACGCCGCGCGACATGGTTGACGCTGAAATCCAAAGAATTCTCGATATGGGGGTCGAAGCCAAAACCGGCGTGCGTATCGGAGAAGACATCACTGTCGCCGACCTGGAAGACCAATATGATGCAGTTTTCTGGGGCATTGGTGCACAGACCGGACGCCCCTTGCCCGTCCCCGGTTTCGATGCCCCCAATTGCTTGAGCGGTGTGGCGTTTCTGGAAGCCTTCAATAAAGGCCTTTTACAATTCACCACCAAAAAAATTGTTGTTGTTGGTGGTGGCGATACATCGATCGATGTTGCCTCTGTCGCGCGTCGGTTGGGACATATCGAAACGACCCACGAAAAAGACGCGCCGGAAAACGTCGTGCTTGGTTTCACCGCCCATGACGTTGCCGGCACCATGAAACGCGAAGGCGTTGACGCGGTCCTCACCTCCCTGTTCCCGATTGAGGAAATGACGGCGGCTGAACACGAACGCGAAGACGCCAAACGCGAAGGTGTTGATTTGCGTGGTGGTGTCATGCCGCTTGAAGTCATCAAGGATGAAAACGGTCGGGCCAAGGCGTTGCGTCTATGCGAATGCGACATGGAAGGCATGAAGCCGATCCCCCGTGAAGGCACGGAATTTGAAATTGAATGCGATCTGGTGGTTTCCGCCATTGGTCAAATGGGTGATTTCACCGGCATCGAAGGCATGGATGGCGGTAATGGCTTTATCAGCACCAATAAGGTTTATGGCGTTAAGGATCAGAAAAAACACTTCGCCGGTGGCGACGTCATTCGTCCGCATTTGTTAACCACGGCCATCGGCCAGGGCCGCATTGCCGCCGAAAGCATTGATCTTTTCCTCAATGATGCATCGGTTGACAAGCGTCCGAAAGTTGATGTCCATCACTACGACCTGCTGGAAGAACTGAGCCAGCGCAATCTTGCGCCAGAAGAGTTTGATCACGCGCCGACACGTGGAACAGCAGATAAAAAATTCGCTGTTCATAACTACGAAGACCGGGCAAAAACGCACGTTATTCCCCATGACGAGTTGTTCCTGGGCCATTTTGAGTTTGAAGAGCGCAACAAGCGTAAAAACCTTCATGTCACCATGGACAGTGTGCTTGGCAACTTTGATGAACGCACAACAGGTTTAAGCGAAGAACAGGCAATCAACGAAGGTGCGCGCTGTATGAGTTGCGGCATGTGTTTTGAATGTAACAACTGCGTTATCTATTGCCCGCAGGATGCCGTGTTCAAGGTTAAGAAAGGCGATTACGCCGTTGGGCGTTATGTTGATACGGACTATACGCGCTGCATCGGCTGTCACATCTGCATGGATGTTTGCCCGACCGGTTACATTCAAATGGGCCTCGGGGAGTAAGATACCAAATGATCCGGCGATTGTCCCTGCGCTTGTCTCTTATGGCCCTGCTGGCCCTCTTGGGCGCGCTAATGGTATCGGGAAATCCTGCCTCGGCAGAAAGCCGGGTGCCGTTCCCGAGAATACCAAAAGCCCTTGGGGCGACAGTGCATGATGGCGTCGCTATTCGCTCTGAACATATGAAACGACTGTTCCATCAGCGCGACGAAACCATGCGCCAAGGCATACGACCGAAGGACGAACGCTTGCAAGGCTGTCTAAGCTGTCATGCGGTTAAAGGTGAAGACGGTCATGCGGTTAATTATGAAGACCCAAAACATTTCTGCCGGGTGTGTCATGACTACGCCGCCGTCAAAATTGACTGCTTTGAATGCCACGCATCGACGCCCGATGTTGAAATCTCGGCTGGAGGCACACAATGACCGAATGCCCAACCTCTTCTAGCCGTCGCCAATTCCTTAACGCCGCCAGCGTTCTCGGTGCCGGTATGGTGATTGCCCCCGGCGTCACCCTGCACGGTATTTCCGAAGCCAAGGCGGGCCTGCCCAGAGTATCATCGAAAGTTCGATGGGGATTGTTGGTTGATGCCAACAAATGCACCGCCGAGTGCACCGCCTGCGTTAGCGCGTGCAAAATCGAACATGGTCTGGAAGGTCATGGGCGGGTCAAGACCGACGCCCAGTGGATCAGAAAAGTTGAGCTGCGTGATCGGGGAAGCGGGCGCACACAATCCTTACCGGTCATGTGCCAGCATTGTGACGAGCCGCCCTGTGTCGATGTTTGTCCGACGGGAGCGTCCTTCAAGCGTGCCGATGGTATTGTACTGGTCGATAAACATACCTGCATCGGCTGCCGTTATTGCATGATGGCGTGCCCATATAAGGCGCGCTCGTTCGTTCATGAAGTAACCACCGGTCAAAAATCTCATTCGCCGCGCGGCAAAGGCACGGTAGAAAGTTGCACGTTTTGCGTCCACCGGGTCGATGTTGGCCGCCAACCCGCCTGCGTTGAGGCTTGCCACAAGGACGGCAAAGGGGCGATGACCTTCGGTGACCTGAAGGACCCGAACAGCGATATTTCGAAAAAACTGGTTGCCCATGGCGGCGTACGCATTCGCGGCGATCTCGGGCTTGATCCCGGCGTCCGTTATCAGGGGGTGTAATTGACCATGAAACCAATCACCTACACACGCCTACAAATGCCCTCGGCCACCTACTTTAGCCGCTTGGCAGTGGCTCTGGGTGTCGTCGCCGTCGGCCTCGGCAGTGCCTGGTATATGGAACACAATGGGCACTGGGTTACCGGCATGGACAACCAGACCGTCTGGGGCATGCCGCACGTCTTTGCCGTGTTTCTGATTGTCGCCGCGTCCGGCGCCCTTAATATCGCTTCCATCGGCACGGTGTTTGGACGCACGACCTATAAGCCGCTTGGACGCATGTCCGGGTTGCTGGCGATTGCCCTGTTGATCGGGGGATTGTCGGTTCTAATGCTCGATCTTGGACGACCTGACCGCCTGATCGTGGCAATGACCCACTACAATTTCTCGTCAATTTTTGCCTGGAACATCTTCCTATATACCGGCTTCATGGCGGTGAGCGGGCTATATCTGTGGACCATGATGGACCGCCCCATGAACCGCTTTAACAAGGCGGCTGGGCTGTTGGCGTTTGTCTGGCGACTGGGCCTGACCACCGGTACTGGTTTGATTTTTGGTTTCCTGATTGCCCGTGAAGCCTTTGATGCCGCAGTTTTAGCGCCGCTTTTCATCGCCATGTCGTTTGCTTTTGGTCTGGCGATTTTTGTTTTGGTTCTGGCAGTATTATACGACGGCGCTGGTCGCCCTATGGCCGGCTATCTGGTCCGTCGCATGGGTCGCCTGCTGGCGATATTTGTTGCTGCCGTTCAGTACTTTGTTTTAGTCCAGCATTTGACCAGCCTTTATGCTGCCGAACACGCCGGTGTGGAGCGTTTCATTCTCATCGAGGGCGGCGCGATTACCGCGTTATTCTGGATTGGTCAGGTTATCGTAGGCGGGCTGATTCCGCTGATTATGTTGCTTGGCAATAAAGACAATCTAACATTGCCCCGCGTCGGCACGGCGGCGGTATTGGTGATAGTGGGCGGATTGGCACAAGTTTATGTGATCATTATTGGTGGGCAAGCCTATCCGCTGGAACTGTTCCCCGGCATGACAGAAACCAGCACCTTCTTTGATGGCGTCATGCATACTTACAGTCCATCGATTGCCGAAATTGGGCTCGGACTCGGCGGCTGTGCCATTGCCGCAACCATCACCATGATCGCCATGCGCATGCTTGATTTTCTACCTGCTGATTTGAGTGACAAGACCGTCAACCCACATCACAAAAGCTGAGCAAATCATGAACAGCGTCCTGATTTCAGCGACCCATAAGTCATCCGGAAAAACGACGGTGACCCTTGGTTTATCGGCGGCGTTGGCGCGGCGCGGCGCGCATGTCCAGACGTTCAAAAAAGGCCCTGACTATATCGACCCCATGTGGTTAAGCCGTGCCTCCGGCCACGCCTGTCGAAACCTTGATTTCCAGTTCATGACCGCCGACCAGATCGCCTGTGAATTTGTCACCTATGGCAAAGACGCCGACCTTGCCATCGTCGAAGGCAACAAGGGATTATTTGACGGTGTCGATCTGGAAGGCTCAGACAGCAACGCCGCCCTTGGTGCGTTGCTCGGCACCCCCATCGTCTTGGTCATCGACACCCGTGGCATAACCAGGGGCATCGCCCCTTTGGTCAAGGGGTATTGCGATTTTGCCGAAGATATCCGCATCGCGGGTGTGATTCTCAATCAGGTCGGTGGCCCGCGTCATGAAGGAAAAATGCGTGCCGCCATTGAACGGTATACGGATATTCCGGTAATTGGCGCAATCAGTCGCCACCCGGAAATGGAAATTGTCGAACGGCACTTAGGCCTTATCCCCGCCAACGAGTCCGATCACGTTGACCAGAAAATTGAAACCATCGCCGATATCATCGAAGACGGCGTTGATCTTGGCATATTTGGTGCCTTGGCGTGTACAACGCGAACCTCAAATTCGATCCACTCGAGCCCCAGTATCCGACCCAATCGAATAGCCGACATCCGCATTGCCATCGCCCGCGACGAAGCCTTTGGGTTTTATTACCCAGGTGATCTGGAAGCCCTCGAAAACGCCGGGGCGGAACTGGTCACCTTGGATACCTTGCGCGACCCCCACCTGCCGGACGTTGATGGATTGTTTATTGGCGGCGGTTTTCCGGAAACTCAGGTGGCTGGGCTCGGCGCCAACAGCACGCTGAGGGCAGACATCAAAACGTCACTCGAAGGCGGATTGCCTGCCTACGCCGAATGCGCTGGCCTGATGTATCTGTCACGCAGTCTGACCTGGAACGGAGACACGTTCGACATGGTCGGGTTTATTCCCGGCGACGCGGTCATGCACGAAAAACCCGTTGGCCGTGGGTATGTTGAGTTGATCGAAACCCGCGACGCGCCGTGGCCGTTCGGGCACCCCGATGGCAGCAGAACCCCAGCCCACGAATTTCACTACGCCTCGCTCGAAAATCTGCCCGACAACCTGACCTGTGCCTATAAAGTCATCCGTGGCACTGGCCTAGACGGGCAACGCGACGGCATCGTCCTCTGCAACACCCTGGCGGGCTTTGCCCACCACCGCAATATCGGCGCCGACGGATGGGCCAGACGATTTGTCGAATTTGTCCGCCAGACCAAACACAGCCAAAACCGCAACGCTGCAAGGGCGATCAGTTAATACCAAAGGTCGGTGCTAGTGACCTGGAGCAGAAGTACCTGGCATTATATACTCCTGTTTTATCAGGAGAAAGCCCAATGTCTCGCGTCGCCCCTACAGTCACTTTAAGTTCCGCACAACGCCGGGAGTTGGGAACTCTGGT
>Ga0316204_10002305_pt1 | contig 44109 bp, 38 predicted proteins | sample 6monrhotite_MG_2_FD_205661 | JGI IMG/M metagenome (GOLD analysis project Ga0316204, IMG submission 205661) | Microbial mat bacterial communities from mineral coupon in-situ incubated in ocean water Damariscotta River, Maine, United States -... | ecosystem: Environmental > Aquatic > Marine >... | reverse complement strand
GTTTTTATTGAAATCATCTCACCTTAACCTTTAGACAAAATATATTTCCTATAATAAGCATCACAACTTGGGCTTGTCCAACATTGGATTAAGTCGCGGCTGCGCGCGACCTATCCTATTTTGTTATATTTTAGCAAATTTTGTGTGTCATATGCACCAAGATTAGTCGTTGAGAGAATGTTTTAATATTGATACAATGAACCACATAACGTCACAAACACGGGGCAGGAGATAACATTAACGGACTATTGATACTGGTAACCTGACCATTTATCTGAATTAGGACACAGTCCCTGTGAAAATGAGGCTTATGTCACAGCGACTGAATGGTATGTAAGTTATAAATGTACCATAACCTAATGGTATTTAAAGATAAATTTAACCACTTTAATTCAAGGTGGTCAATTTGGTTAGCACTAGAGGTTCAATTTGTGAAATCCAGAAGTCATATTGTTAATTTTTCTACAAAATCTGATAGGGGTAATACTTTAGATGATTATCGACCTTTACCTATTTTGCTAAAAAATATTCAATCTATTTGTATCGAAGAGTTAGAAGCGAATATCGTTAGCATGCTCGATACCGCCGATGATCGGCTGTTTGATATGGCTGAAAACCGTTATAGCAATACTCAGTTTGACGCGATGCGGCTACTAAGGCTTAAACGAGAAGGTCTAATCAATAGTTTTAAGCAAGAATTAGTCAACAATTTTAAGCGAACTCTTGGGAAAAAAAGTGGTTTTGAAGTTTCTGACGAAAATGTCGAAGTTCTGTCATTTGAAAATATAGCATTAGTTAAAGATGATGATTTAGAAGAAGATATCGCCACCGATGCGATGGTCAATAAAGCGAAAACGAAAAACCAGGTTGCGTTAGAAAATATTCGTACTCGAATAGATACGATGGTTTCAGACAAAAGTATCGATGAGGCAAGTAATCCATTTGAGCCTGCCCATATTTGCGAAGCTTTTAGGCAAGCTTCTCAGCAGACATTAGATTTGGATATCGCTTCATTGCTGGTGATTTATAAATTATTTGACCGCAGTATTATTGATGAACTCGGCGCGCTTTATCAAAAAGTGAATCAATATTTTATTGATAAAGGAATTTTACCCGAGCTGAAAGCTAGTATTGTCCACAAACAATATTCTGCTGATACTGATGTCTCAAATTCGGATGCCTTAAATTCCCAGGATATAATTGATAGTTTGCCTGTCAATGGCTCAACACAAACGGTGCAAAGAGAAAGACGAGCTCAACCAGAAGGAGGCGCGAATGCTGTTTTTAGCGTAATTCAACAGCTTATGTCGGACAGGCGTGGTTTAGGTCAAATCAATCAGACCACTCAAATTGAGCAGAACAATAATAACCAACAACCAATTGATACCCAAGATCTTATTCAGGCGTTATCGAGCATCCAGATAAATCAAAATACTGTAGCTGCCACAGAAGGTAATATCCAACTGCCCAATTTGAGAGAGTCTTTAGGAACACAGCTTTCGTTTGTGGGAAATCAGGACGAGCAAAAAGGGTTCGGTCGATTTAATGAAGATATGATCGATATTATTTCATTGCTGTTTGATTTTATTTTGGAAGATAAAAACCTTAAACCTGCAATTAAGGGGATTATTGCTAGTTTACAGATCCCGATGTTAAAAGTAGGGCTGGTCGATAAAACTTTCTTTTCTAATCGTCGCCATCCTGCGCGGGCTTTATTAAATGAGCTTGCATACGCAGGATTATCCTGGGACGAGAAAGACAGCACGGCTGAAAGTATGTTCGAAAAGATTTCGGGCGTATCTGAAAAGGTGATCAAAGATTTTGATAGCGACGTGACTTTGTTTTCTGATCTACTCGAAGATTTTTTAGAGTTTAAACAAAAAAATGAGCAACGCGCTAAAATATTCGAACGTCGAATTAAAGAAGCTGAAGAGGGTAAAGCTAAATCGGAATCCGCTCGAAGCGAAGTTAACAAAGTACTAACAAAAGCTTGTAAAGGACGATATATTCCGCCCGTAGTAAAAATTTTGCTAAAGGATGTGTGGTCACATGTGATGCTGTTGGAGCAGTTGAAGGAAAATGACGAGGGCTGGCAACGTGGAGTAAAAATAGCTGAACTTTTAGTTTGGAGTGTTCAACCAATCACCAAGGCGCAGCGGCTGGAAAAATTAACCAGTAAAGTGCCTTTATTAGTTAAAAATCTGCGTAAAGGAATGGAGTTAATTTCATTTTCTCCGATGGAGTCGTCTCATTTATTCGACAAACTTGAACGCTGCCATCTTGATATTGTTGGAGATGCAAAACGTAGAATTAATCAAGCATCCCAAGAAGAAATTCTTAGATTGCCAGCGATTGATGTTAATCGTAAATCGGTCGAACAAAACTACAACGAAGATCAAGTCGTTGGTGGCTCTTCTGTGGAAAATATTGTTATAGAAGACATAGCATTTACCGGGATATCTGTCGAAGAACTTCAAATTGAAGAAATTGGATTTTCAATAGTAGAGACTGGACAGGCTTATACAAAGAAAATCACTGAACCAGTAGAAATTGATATTGAAACCATGCAAACGGTCGAACAATTGAGAGCTGGAAGTTGGCTAGAGTTGAAAATTGATAATGAATATAAAAGGTGTAAACTCGCCGCACGTATCGCTACGACCGGAAAGTATATTTTTGTCAATCGTAATGGAATGAAAATAGCAGAATTTTTAACCGACGAACTCTGCCAGTATTTTCAACTAGGCAACATAAAAATACTGGATGATGAGGCGCTTTTTGATCGCGCTCTTGAGTCAGTGATATCTAATCTTCGTACCATGAAAAAACGGGCTTAACAAAAAGTATACTTGCTCAAATAAAACTAAAGGGCACCTCTAAAAATGCACTTTTTCCACGATAGCTCGTCAGCTTCGTGCTCGAATCCTCATGTATTCCATATACACTGCGGTTCTCCGCGCGGCGCTTCCTTGCTCTCATGAAAAAATTACTATTTTAGAGGTACCCTAAAATGCTTGCCTATTTATGCTGAAATTGTACAATCTTCAGCCCACCCACTCATTTGATTTTTATGAAAATTTCTAACGGTATTTTATCGTCTGCAGTGCAGTTGGCGTCGCCTCACTTTAACCAACGTCCATGTGGTGAAGATATTTCACTATTAGTGATACACAATATTAGTCTACCACCAGGGGAATTTGGTGGTGAGCATATCGAAGATTTTTTTCTAGGAAAACTTAATGTCGAAGAGCATCATTTTTTTAGTGAAATAGCTGATTTGAAAGTGTCAGCGCATTTGTTGATAAAGCGTGATGGTCAAACAATGCAATTTGTTAATTTTGATGATCGCGCGTGGCACGCTGGGGAGTCTAATTTTTGCGGAAAGCAAAACTGTAATGATTTTTCTATCGGTATTGAATTGGAAGGTACCGACGATATTGATTATACAGATGAGCAATACAGCCAGCTGATTCAAGTGACTCAATTGCTAATGAAAAGCTATCCCGAAATTAAGAGCGAACGAATATGTGGTCATAAAGACATTGCTCCGCAAAGAAAAACCGATCCTGGTTCTTACTTTAATTGGCAAAAATATAAACAAAATTTGTGAGGTTTACGGGTTATTCTTAACGATTTATACTCGTACGTGAAGTAAAAATCATCGCTAGCAATGAGTTATGTCATTCGGGTATGATTAGTTTAGGTTAAGATCAACCAATCCTGCGTATTTGATTGGTTTTACAAAAAGGAAAGCAAATGACTCTGATCAGCTTATTAATTGTATTAGCTTTGGAATTTCATTTCAAAATCGGCAGTGAATATCGCGATTTTAAGTGGTTTACTAAAGCCAGAGATTATTTAACGGAGCTATTTTCAAATAAAAATTTTTTCGATTCGTGGGGTGGGATCGCTATTATTTTGCTTCCCCCTGTACTCATTTTATATGGCTTCGTGAGTCTTTTTGATGGTTCTTTGTATTGGCTAGTCTTGTTTGTTGTTTCTATTGTTATCTTATTCCTAAGTCTTGGTCCTAAGTCTCTAGAAAAATCCTTTGAAAAATACTTTGAGTCAATGCAAAGAGATGATTTGGAAGCGGCTTATTTACATCTAAAAGTGGACGATGGTGAGGAAAGTAACACGGATATTCCTGAAAATGATGAGTTGGTGAGGAGTGCCACTCAAAAAATCATTATAGAAAGCCAAAAACGTTATTTTGGTGTGATTGCCTGGTTTATATTTTTAGGACCTTTCGGTGCACTGTTTTATCGGCTGGCACATATTTATCGGGATGTCTGCCAAAAAAAGGAATTTGATGATCATCGACCTTTAATGGAACAGCTTGTTCACTGGATCGATTGGTTGCCGGTGCGGATAACTAGTTTATTATTTTTGTTGACGGGGGATTTCGTCAAAGGATTTTATCGAATTAAGGACTATTTGACCGATGCTGATGTCAATAACAATCAGCTTATTTCTGACACTGGGATAGCTGCTTTGGGTCTAGAAATGGGCGTAAGTACTGGTGATGTTGATGAAAATCATCGGACAATGGAACTTATTCACCGAACCATTATTATATATCTGGTTGTCGCTGCTGTCATAACGACGGTTTCCTGAGTGATTATTTTTTTCAAAGGCTTTAATAGGTAACCACAGCTCAAACAATGTTAGCTACGCTAAATATATTTTTGATCTTATTCGGCGAAATGTTAAATTCTAGAGAGGCTATTGAACTCTATTTAATGGATAGATATCCCTAAATAAGTTAGAAATAAAGTACATAGCTATGCTAACAATTGTAATTCGTTTTTCTAAATGTTAAAATCCTCGAATCCTTCCAATAAAAATCAAAAATGTTGTCAGCGGTCACAGCTAAGTATTTGTATTTAATTAAAAAATATAAAATTGTTGGAAACCCAAAAGAAAAAGTAATCCGCAAGTTAACTGCTATACTTTTTCTACTTTGGTATACAATTTACGTAGCACGAAAATAGACACGGGTTATTTAGCCCTCAATTTAATCTATTAAAAGAATAAAGAGAATGACTATGGAAAAGCAAACTCATCAAGATATCGATCCAGTAGAAACTCAAGAATGGTTAGAAGCTCTGGAAGCTGTATTAGAGGAAGAGGGAACTGACAGGGCTCATTATTTGCTGGAAAGACTAATTGACATGGCTAGACGCTCAGGAGCGCATTTGCCTTACAAAGCAACAACTGCGTATCTGAATACTATTCCAACGTCAAAAGAAGCCCGCATTCCGGGAGATCTAGCGATGGAGCGGAGATTACGCTCAATTATTCGCTGGAATGCAATCGCTTTAGTTTTGCAGGCGAGCAAAAAGAATAAGGAATTAGGAGGGCATTTATCCAGTTTTGCTTCGTCGGCAACTTTGTACGATGTTGGTTTTAATCATTTTTTTAAGGCCGCTAATCAAGAGCAGGAAGGTGATTTGGTTTACTTTCAAGGTCATTCTTCTCCTGGTATCTATGCCAGAGCTTTTCTCGAAGGACGAATATCTGAAGATCAAATGAAAAATTTTCGCCAAGAAGTCGATGGTCAGGGGCTTTCCTCTTATCCTCACCCTTGGCTTATGCCTGATTTCTGGCAGTTTCCGACTGTTTCAATGGGGCTTGGTCCTATTCAAGCGATTTATCAGGCGCGTTTTCTTAAATACTTAAAAGACCGAGAATTATCAGATACCAATGACCGAAAAGTATGGGCGTTTTTGGGTGATGGTGAAACCGATGAACCTGAGTCTTTAGGTGCTATTTCTTTAGCAGGGCGGGAAAACCTGGATAATTTGGTTTTTGTGGTCAACTGTAATTTACAGCGACTTGATGGTCCTGTTCGCGGCAATGGCAAAATTATTCAAGAGTTAGAAGGCGTTTTTCGAGGAGCTGGCTGGAAAGTTATTAAAGTGATTTGGGGGCAATATTGGGATCCTTTACTCGCAAGAGATGTCGATGGAAAGCTGCTAAAAGTGATGGAAGAAACCGTTGACGGTGAATATCAGAATTATAAATCCAAAGGTGGTAAATTCACCCGAGACTATTTTTTTGGTAAAGATCCTGCCTTATTAGAGATGGTCGCCAATATGTCAGATGCTGATATTTGGCGGTTGAATCGAGGTGGTCATGATCCAACCAAAGTTTACGCTGCGTATCATGAAGCGGTCAATCACAAAGGTCAACCGACGGTTATTTTAGCCAAAACTGTGAAAGGTTACGGTATGGGGGAAAGTGGAGAAGGTAAAAACATCTCCCATCAAGTCAAAAAAATGAATTTAGATGCACTCAAACATTTTAGAAATCGATTTAACGTGCCTATTGATGACAAAGATTTGGAAAATACGCCGTTTTATCATCCAGGTGAAGACAGCCCTGAAATCAAATATATGCGTGAACGTCGCGGTGCACTTGGTGGCTATTTGCCAGCCAGACGCAAGGAGTCGGATAGTTTGCCAATTCCACCACTAAAAACTTTCGAATCGATTACTAAAGGCTCTAATGGTCGGGAAATTTCCACCACGATGGCATTTGTCAGAATACTGAACGTGTTACTTAAAGATAAAGCGTTAGCCCAGCACATTGTTCCAATTATTCCAGATGAAGCGCGTACTTTTGGTATGGAAGGAATGTTCCGCCAGATAGGGATTTATTCCTCTGTTGGTCAGTTATATGAGCCAGTCGATTCTGATCAGCTAATGTACTACCGAGAAGATAAAAAAGGTCAGATCCTCGAAGAAGGCATTAACGAAGCGGGTGCAATGTCTTCCTGGATGGCTGCGGCTACCAGTTATTCAAGTAATAACTTACCGATGATCCCCTTTTATATTTTTTACTCAATGTTTGGTTTTCAGCGAATTGGTGACTTAGCTTGGGCAGCTGGCGATATGCAGGCGAGAGGTTTTTTAATCGGTGCGACTTATGGGCGGACAACTTTAAATGGCGAAGGGTTACAACACCAAGACGGTCATAGTCATGTTGTAGCGTCAACTATCCCTAACTGTGTCAGCTACGACCCAGCATTTGGATATGAAGTAGCAGTTATTGTGCGAGATGGTATGCGGCGCATGTATCAAGAACAAGAAAATGTTTTTTATTACATTACCACGTTAAATGAAAATTATGTTCATTCCGAAATGCCAAAAAATAGTGAAGAAGGCATTATTAGTGGTATGTATTTATTAAGCGGGTCTAAGCCAGGTAAAGCCAAAAATAAACCTGCAAAAGTTCAGTTGTTGGGCTGTGGCTCGATTTTAAATGAAGTGATCGCCGCTGCTGAACTGTTAGAGAAAGATTTTAAAGTCGTGTCAGATATATGGAGCGTCACCAGTTTCAATGAGCTGGCAAGAGAGGGGCAAGATGTAAGCCGCTCAAACTTACTTAATCCTGAAGGTAAGCCTAAAGAAAGCTATGTGACGAGTTGTTTGGCTAATCGAGAAGATCCGGTAATTGCGTCGACCGACCATGTCAAAGCCTACGCCGAGCAAATTAGAGCTTATATACCCGGCTCCTACACAGTGCTAGGAACCGACGGTTTTGGACGAAGTGATAGTCGAGAAAACTTGCGTCGATTCTTTGAGGTTGACCGTTATTTTGTCGCTGTCGCCGCGTTAAAAGCTTTGGCTGATGAAGGTAAAATTCCTACTAAGCAAGTGAGTAAAGCTATCAAACTTTACAATATCGATATCAATAAACCTAACCCACTATTAAGTTAAAGCTGAGGAGATACAAATGACTAACTTAATACAAGTAAAAGTACCTGATATTGGTGATGCTGACGGCGCAGATATTATCGAAGTGCTGATTGCTGTTGGAGATAAAGTTGAAAAAGAAACACCGCTTATCGTATTAGAAACGGATAAAGCCACAATGGAGGTGCCGTCGAGTCATGCCGGTATTGTCAAAAGTATTTCAGTGACAGTGGGTGATCAAGTATCTAATGGTGATGTTATTTTAGAGTTGGATGCACAAGCCGGTTCTCCATCTGGAGTGGAAGAAACCGTTGAGCCTTCTGGAGCTTCTAAAGTCGAACCTGAAGCAGAAGAGGTCGCTGAGACTGAGTCAACAAATCCTGTGTCAATAGTGCAATCTACAGAACAAGCCAAAGAAAACGTTATTGATATTTTAGTCCCAGATATAGGTGATGCCGCTGATGTGGATGTGATCGAAGTCTTGATCAGCAGCAATGATAGCATAACCAAAAACCAAGGGTTGATTGTCTTGGAAACTGATAAAGCAACCATGGAAGTCCCGAGTTCTGCCGCAGGCAAAGTGCTCGAAGTGCTGGTTAAAGTTGGAGACAAAGTTTCACAAGGTGATGTGATTGGTAAGTTAAACACTAAATCGGCGGCTACGGAAGTGGTTGCACAACAAACAGCTGCACCTGCTGAAAAAGCCACCCACACTGCATCTGTTCAAGCTACGCCAGTAAAAATTGATCGAAGTTCTCCTGTTCCTGATCATCCTCATATGAAGAAAAAAAGAGGTGAAGGTGTCATTCATGCTAGTCCTTCGGTTAGACGATTCGCACGTGAGTTGGGAGCTGACCTTTCCAAAGTCAATGGAACCGGAACTAAAGGACGGATCGTCAAAGACGATGTACAAAATTTTATTAAATTTGAGTTATCAAGACCTAAAGCCACGGCAACGACAGGTTCGTTTGCCACGTCCGATCTACCAACTATCGATCATGCGAAATGGGGTGAGATCGAAAGTCAATCTCTGACGCGAATCCAAAAAATCAGCAGTGTGAATTTGCATCGTAACTGGGTTTCTATTCCACATGTTACTCAACATGAAGATGCTGATATTACTGAATTAGATGCATTTAGAAAGTCCATGAAAGAAGACGCAATGAAATCAGGGACTCGTTTAACGCCTTTGGCTTTTATCATGAAAGCGCTGGTACATACTTTAAAAGTATTCCCAAAGTTTAATGCGAGCCTGGACAATGACGGTGAGAGTCTGATTTTAAAGCATTATTATCATATCGGGGTGGCGGTTGAAACGCCTGATGGCTTGACCGTTCCAGTGATTAGAGATGTCGATCAAAAGGGTATTTATCAATTAGCGGATGAATTAGGAGAAGTCAGCGTCAAGGCAAGAGAGAAAAAACTAGGCGCTAATGATATGCAAGGCAGCAGTTTTACTATTTCATCTTTGGGAGGGATCGGTGGCACAGCTTTTTCTCCTATTGTAAAATGGCCTGATGTAGCCATTTTGGGGCTTTCCCGTAATAAAATGCAGCCCGTATGGAATGGAAAAGAATTTGAACCTCGACTAATGCTGCCAATGTCTTTATCCTACGATCACCGAGTGATTGATGGAGCTGATGCTGCGAGATTTGTCGTTCATTTGGCGACAACACTCAAAGATATTCGCCGAGTTTTATTAAACTGATTCTTGTTAAACTGATTTTATTAATACTAAGAGAAAAATAAATATGAGTAATATTCAAGCACAAGTTGTGGTGATAGGCGCAGGTCCCGGTGGCTATACCGCCGCTTTTAGGGCTGCCGATTTAGGTTTGAATGTAGTACTAATTGAAAAACATGCGACATTGGGAGGTGTGTGCCTAAATGTCGGATGTATTCCGTCTAAAGCGCTTTTACATTCGGCAAAAGTGATTGATGAAGCGAAAAGCATGGAAAAACATGGTGTTTCCTTCGGTGAGCCGACAATTGATATCGATAAGATTCGCGAGTATAAAAATGGCGTAGTCAATCAGCTAACTAGAGGTTTGTCTGGGATGGCAAAAATGCGCAAAGTGAATGTTATTCAAGGCGTAGCGAAGTTTGAGTCGTCTAACTCGTTGAGCGTTGCTTCCGAGAGTGGCGTTCAAATGGTTAATTTTGAAAACTGTATTATCGCTGCAGGCTCACGAGTTGTACAATTGCCATTTTTACCCGAAGATCCCCGTATTATTGACTCTACTGGTGCGTTGGAATTAAAAGATATTCCAGAAAAAATGTTGGTGATTGGGGGTGGAATTATCGGTCTGGAAATGGCAACAGTTTATCGAGCTTTAGGAGCAGAGATCACCATCGTTGAAATGTTTGACCAGTTAATTCCGGCAGCAGATAAAGATGTGGTAAAAGTTTTGCACCGTTATGTGAAAAAACAATATGATTCCATTATGCTTGAAACAAGCGTTACCAAAGTAGAAGCAAAAGATGATGGCTTATGGGTGACATTTGAGGGAAAAAAAGCGCCAAAAGAGCCGCAACGATTTGATCGAATATTATCAGCGGTTGGACGCAGACCAAATGCCGATAAGCTTAATTTGGACGCTGCCGGTGTACAGGCTGATGAGCGCGGATTTATATCCGTTGATAAGCAATTAAAAACTAACGTGGCAAATATTTATGCGATTGGCGACTTAGTCGGTCAACCAATGTTAGCTCACAAAGCGACTCACGAAGCACACGTTGCGGCAGAAGTTATTGCCGGTAAAAAACATGCTTTTGAACCTCAATGTATTCCAAGTGTAGCCTATACCGATCCTGAAATCGCGTGGGTTGGGCTAACTGAAAAAGAAGCAAAAGAGAAAGGTATTGAATATTCTACCGGAGTGTTTCCTTGGGCAGCAAGTGGAAGAGCGATTGGTGTAGGTCGAACCGAAGGCTTTAGTAAAACCTTGTATGATAAAAATCATCGAATCATTGGCGCTGCGGCGGTTGGAGTGAATGCTGGTGAGTTGATTGCGGAAATGGGACTCGCTATCGAAATGGGGTGTGAAGCGGAAGATATCGCTTTGACTATTCACGCTCACCCGACACTGTCAGAATCATTCGCATTTTCAGCTGAGGCTTATGAGGGTACCTGTACGGATCTGCCGCCTAATCGAAAAAAGTGACGTGTTATTTGTCTAAAAATATCCCTACCCCAGAATGTAAAGGCGTAAACTTTTCTTCGACAGGGGGAGTGAGAGAAATTGTGGCAGGTCAGTTTTTAAGAACTAAAACACCCGGTATCCAACTCTTTTTAAACTGTTTGGTCGCGGCTAGAGACTCTTTGTCTTCGTCAATATATTTAAATTGGCTCAAACCAATTTCGATAATACCTTGATCAGAAAGTAGGTGTTCAGAGATCGCTTGTTGATTGATGTCAGTGTGGTTGGTGCTCTCCAAGTCAACTAAAAAATAGTTAAGCGAACCATCTTTTAGTTCTTTCACTTCGATTTTTGCGTGATGTTGACTTGCGGCGGGGTCATCAATATAGATATCATTTTTTACCGAGCGTCCAATTGTTAAACCAGATTGTGGAATGTCATATTTATTTATGATTATCTCATCTTGACGTTGTATTATGACCGGCATTTATCTATTGGTATTAGTGAGTTGATGATTTATATTACACCAAAACTCAAGTAGCTTCCCGTTAGCAAGCGCTATTTTTAAGAAATAAACAACTTTATAGAAAAGGCAAAAAAAATTATTGTGAAAATTGAAAAAGACAAAGTAGTACAGTTTACGTACAAACTAACAGATTCAGAAAATAATACTCTTGAGGATTCAGGCAATAAAATACCGATGGCTTATCTCCATGGTCACGGAGGAATGCTTAAAGGATTAGAAGATGCAATGGTTGAGCATGTTGTTGATGATGAATTTGAAGTGACACTGCAACCTGAAGAAGCCTATGGAACGATTAAACAAAATACCGAACAAAAGATCCCTATGAAGCATTTGCAAGGTGCTAAAAAATGGAAAAAAGGTATGGTGGCGGTGGTTCACACAGAGCAAGGCAACAAGCGAGTCACAGTTATCAAGCCTGGAAAATTTATGGTGCTGGTTGATTTCAATCATCCATTTGCCGGAAAAACCTTAACTTTTGCGGTTAAAATTGTGGATGTTCGAGAGGCAACCGATGAAGAAATTGCTCATGGTCATGCACATGGCGTTGGCGGTCATCGTCACTAGTTGATACGACTTCTAAAGTTTAAATCGTTCGTAATATTTTCAAGTAGTAACGTATGAGTAACGTATGAGTAATATTGAGTTAAAAAGAGAGATTAAATATGTCAGAAAATAAAGAGCTAAAATTTGCCAGTAAAGCAATCCATGGTGGTCAATTCCCCGATCCTACTACTGGCGCAGTGATGCCACCTATTTATCAGACTTCGACTTATGTTCAAGAGGCTCCAGGCGAGCATAAAGGTTATGAATATTCACGATCACAAAATCCGACGCGTTTTGCATATGAACGCTGTATAGCCACCTTAGAAAATGGTACACGAGGTTTTGCTTTTGCATCAGGAATGGCGGCTACTGCAACCATTTTAGAATTGGTTAGCAGCGGTGAGCATGTCGTGGCGATGGATGATCTTTACGGCGGTACTTTTAGGTTATTCGATAAAGTAAGAAAGCGAAGTGCTGGTATAGATTTTGATTTTGTTGATCTTTCCGATCTTGATGCGCTTAGAAATGCAATCAAACCCAATACCAAAATGATTTGGGTTGAAACGCCAACAAACCCGATGCTTACCTTAGTGGACTTAAAAGCGGTGGCGGATATTGCAAGAGAATTAGGAATTATCGCAGTCGCGGATAACACTTTTGCCACGCCATTTAACCAGCGACCACTTGATTTTGGTTTTGATATTGTAATGCATTCAGCAACAAAATATATTAATGGTCATTCCGATATGGTTGGCGGTATTGCGGTTGTTGGTGATAATGACAAACTTGCCGAGGATCTTGCCTTTTTACAAAATTCTACTGGAGCCATTGCTGGACCTTTTGATAGTTATTTAGCACTGCGCGGATTAAAAACAATTGCAATAAGAATGAAAGCTCATAACGAAAACGGCATGCGTGTAGCACAATGGTTAACCGCTCACCCAATGATCGAAAAAGTTTATTACCCTGGACTAGCATCCCATCCTCAAGCGGAATTAGCCGCACAACAAATGAGCGGTTTTGGCGGTATGATTTCTGTTGTGGTGAAAGGCGGGCTAAAAAATGCCAGTCAGTTTATGCAAAATCTTAAACTTTTTGCACTGGCAGAAAGTTTAGGTGGGGTTGAAAGTTTAGTCAATCACCCTGCGATTATGACTCATGCGTCTGTGCCAAAAGAGACCCGTAAAAAACTGGGTATTTCTGATAGCTTGGTTCGCTTGTCCGTTGGAATTGAAGATATTGAAGACTTGATTGAGGATATTCGGGGGGCTTTAGAGGGGCTTTAAAGGGAGCAATAGCGATGAAGAAAATTTTATTGAGAGGATTTGGATTATTAGGCTACTTGGGTGTTGTTTTTTCCATACTTTGAGATATTGCATTCAATAGGGATAGAGTTACCACAGAAGTATTAATGCTATCGGTAGTGTATTCGGACACGCTGCAAATCTCATAGCGTTTTGATTTATAACTTATTTTTTTTCAAATATTCAATTTTTGATACAGCTAAATCTGGCGTTTCTTTTATATCGCTATCGGGATGTTTTCCCTGTAGATAATAAGCAAACGCAATGATCTTAGCGACAGCTAGATATAGCGTCTCTGGGATCTCATCTCCTAACTCTAGCTGAGTTAAAACATTCAATAACAGTGGGTCGTAATGAATGTGTACATCATTTTCTTCTGCTAAAGAGACAATTTGTTGAGCAACAAGCCCATCCCCTTTTGCGATTAATTTAGGAGAGCTTTTTCCATCATATTTAAGCGCAGCAGCTTTTGCGATAGAGGGTGGTTGATAGTTTTGCTTCTTCTTCATGCGTGAGTATCAACTAATTGCTCGCTATTCCGTATTAATGTATCGGGGATTTTTCCTTGGCTGCCTTGTAATTTTTCGATATCCACACCGGCAGAAAAAAGTGATTGTTTTAATATGTGTAAATGCTGATTAATAAGCGCGGCAGTTTGCTGAGCTTTCGCAAAAAAATGGGTTGAAATACGTTCATTTTCCAGCTCTATTTGAGCAAACATCGGACCAAGAGGCTCTAGATCAAATCTTACAATCACTTTCCACTTTTTTACTTTTTGTTTTCCTTGAGTTATATCCGAATTTTCAAATAACATTTCGAATGAATCTATTTCAGAATTGTTTTTGATCGGTAAGTCGATTAAAAATTGATGTAGGTTAGGGGTCTCATTTTTCAAACTGAGTAGTTGGTTAGATTCTATTTGTGATAGAGTGCTTTTTACTTCGGCGAGAATTTCTGAAGTTTGTTTTATAGCGGCTTGTTGAAGGTTCAATATTTGATTTTTTGTTTGGATGGCTGTTCGATAGACCTGCTGCTCCGGTTTGTTATTTTGTTGAGATAAAAGGTTACGAGTCAATTGTTCTAATAATATTCTTTGACTTTCCGAAAGTCTAATTTCATTAGGTTGTAGTGGTGAGCTGGTCGGTTGAGGTGATGCTTTTTCAGAAGTGACTGGTGTTTCAATTCTTCTGATAAGTGTTTCTAAGGTGGTTTTGATTTTTAATAAGATTAATTTGGTATCATTACTTTGTTCGAGTGACAGTTTTTGAGGAACCAATACAGGTGTTTCTTTGACTTGTGAATTTGTTAATTCTGTTTGTTTTAATGTTGATTTTGATTCAGAACCTAATTCAGTCCCTACTCGTAATTGGTGGGCTAAATTTTTTTCCAAAAAATGACCGCTATCATTCACTCTTTGCTTAATTTCTGTCGCTGAATAATCTGTCGGTTTTTCGATTTGGGAAACGAGATGTACCAACTGCTGGTTTAACTTTGCGACAAGTGGATGAGGTGAATCAGTTGTTGGCAAAGCTTGGGCAAATTTAACGATGTTCTCTATGTGTGAAGCAATTGGTAGTTGTTTGGTAAAATGCGTTTTTAATATCGTTTTTGCGGCTTCGGCGACGGTTATTTCGTTTATTTTTGAGTTGCTTGGTTTATCTGTTACTTTCGCGGGTAGAGCCGAGGTGTTTGCCTGATTCAGAGGAGGTGTGCTATTTAGCCTGCCCGCATCTAAATTGGAGGTGTTTTGAAGTCGGTTCGTCGAGTTAGCCACCTGTACTGCTGCCAATTTAGGATTGTCTAGTTTTAATAAACCATCCGGCAATAAAAGAGCTTTTTGAAAAACAATAGGTTTTATGGCTTGTTGGCTATTGACTCCAAGTTTAGTACTGGCTTCAAGGTTAGAAGGTAATAAAGTCAGCTCTATTCTCTGTTGATTTGTAACAGATAGTGACAGTTTGTTGATGTTTTGACCTACATTCTCGAATGATTGAGCGAGTTTGAGCGGCAATTGTAGTTGTAACGGCGGTTTGTCTATAGATAAGCTCAGTAGGAGTCCTTGAGACTGAGCAAGCACGAGTTTCTCTATCAGTAAAGGTTTGCCTGCAAGATTATTTATCAACTGTGCGACCTTTAAGTCTAAGTTGCTCGGTGTTACGTTGCTGGTGCTAACCTCATTTGGCGTAATTTGCACAATGGCTCCAACTTAGTTTTAGTTTTAGGTTTAGTAAATTGTGTTCGGTTGAATGGTAAAACGCCGCTCTTTGATATAGTATAGCCGCTGTTTTATCGAAGTGCTTTCGCATTGTCGTTGATCTTACAGAGTATGAATTTGCAGCAACTAACTGACAATCAATTAAAAGTGGAAAATCTGACTGTTTTTCGATCAGAACTACCGCTTTTTGAACGTGTGAATTTCTCTATGAAGGCGGGAGACTCAATCCAGATTAGTGGAACTAACGGCTCTGGAAAAACATCTTTTTTAAGATGTTTATGTGGATTGAGCCATCGACACGAAGGTGTAATCAGCTGGAATAAAAATAGTATCGATGATGAGCAAGCTGATTTTTATAGTCAACTTCTTTACATCGGTCATGGGCTTGGGCTAAAGCCTAAATTGACGGTTGAACAGAATCTGAACTTTTATCTCCAATTGAGATTTTCCAAAAATGATGAACTTATCCAACAAGCGCTAAATCAACTTAATATTGGTGCCTATCTTGATGAGCTGGTTGGAAATCTTTCTGCCGGTCAAAAACGCCGAGTGGCGTTAGCTAGGATCATTTGTGAGCCAGTTGGATTGTGGGTATTAGACGAGCCGATGGTGGCGCTAGATGTTGATGGTCAAAGTTGGTTAGAAAAGACTTGTAATGGGCATTTAGCGAGAGGCGGTATGATTATTCTGACATCTCATCAAACCATTTCGACGATTAATGGGTTAGTAGAATATCGGTTACAAGCAGCCAATTTGAATGGTGACTATTTAGCAAATGAGAGTTCTGCATGAGTTATCAGTGTAGAATTGAATCATGAATAGTCAGTTACTTTCATTGATTAAGAGAGAAATCTCGGTGGTTATGCGTAGTCAGTCAGAATTTGTGTATCCGCTGGCATTTTTCGTTATCGTTACCAGTCTGTTTCCGCTTGCTGTGACGCCCGATCCTGTCCAACTGGCATTTATAGCCCCAGGAGTGATTTGGGTCGCGGCTTTGTTAAGTATTTTGTTGTCGCTGAACGGATTTTATCAGGCTGACTATGAAGAAGGAGGGTTAGAGCAGCTAATTTTAGCAGGTGTTTCTGGCTCTAATATTGTTTTTGCGAAAAGTATCGCCAACTGGGTGGTAACTGGATTACCATTGGTGCTAGTCGCACCGATAATCGGTTTTCTGTTTAACATGGATGTCTACGCGAATGGAATAGCGATGTTGAGTTTGTTTCTCGGAACACCGAGTCTCTGTTTTATTGGCTCTATTGGTATGTGTTTAACATTAGGTTTGCGTAATGGCGGAGTGTTGCTGACTTTGCTTGTTTTGCCGCTATTTATACCAGTGCTTATATTTGGCGCATCTTCAATCGGTGCCGCATCGATAGGCGTAAACTATAGTGGGCAATTAGCGATATTGGGTGCTTTGCTAATTTTTAGTATAATGGTCGCACCTTTTGCTGGTGCGGCGGCGATGAAGATTTCGATAGATTAAATATCTGTTTATTGTGTAGAAAGTTTCGATTGTTGGATGAAGTATATGTGGACATGGTTTTTTCAATTAGCTTCCCCTAAGTGGGTTTATCGGTTTTCTGATAAACTGTTGCCATGGTTTCGTGCTGCAACGTTAATCTTGTTTGTTGTTGGGTTGGTACTTGGCTTGTTATTTTCTCCAGTCGACTATCAGCAGGGAAATACCGTTAGAATTTTATATATTCATGTACCTGCGGCATTTTTATCGATGTTTGTTTACGTATTAATGGCGATTAGTGGCGGAATAGGTTTCATCTGGCGAATTAAAATGGCACATATTGTTTCAGTGAGCTGCGCGCCAATTGGGGCTATTTTTACCTTTTTGGCATTGGTAACTGGAGCCGTTTGGGGGAAGCCAACTTGGGGTACCTATTGGGTGTGGGATGCTCGATTGACTTCTGAATTGATTCTGCTTTTTCTATATCTCGGTTTTATGGCTCTACACAATGCATTTGATGATCGTAAAACAGCTGATCGAGCTTCAGCCGTTTTAGCGCTTGTGGGCTTGGTTAACATTCCGATTATTCATTTTTCGGTAGAATGGTGGAATTCTCTACATCAAGGGGCGACCATCAGTAAATTTGAAAAGCCCTCTATGGATGTCGATATGCTGAAAGCATTATTAATGATGATTGCCGCTTTTCAAGTGTATTTTATTACTGTTTTATTGCAGCGAGTAAAAGCAGAAATATTGGAGCGCGAGAAGTTATCAGGTTGGGTAAAAAAACTCGTTACAAATGAATAAATTTGTTAATTTAAACTTTTAGGGATTGCTAGCAATGTATTTTCAAAGTTTCCAAGAATTTGTTGAGATGGGTGGGCATGGTTTTTATGTTTGGCTTTGCTATGGTATTGTTTTATTTTCTATGTTGAGCTATTTTTTTTACTCGATACAATTAGCGAAAAGTAACCAAAAAGAACTCGTTAAATTTTACACACGAATGGATGCGCGTTCGCAAGCATCTCCAAAAACTCAAAATCAGTCTGGTGACATAACTGATGATCTTGGTGGAAAATAATCATGCCGATGAAACCTCATAGAAAAAAAAGATTAACCGTACTCCTGGCAAGTATTACCGGTGTCGCTGTCGTAGTTGCTTTAGTTTTGTATGCCGGTGAGCAACAAATGAATCTGTTTATTACACCGACAGAAGTGCAAGCTGGCAAAGCGCCAAAAGATCAGATTTTTAGAATTGGTGGACTGGTTAAAGAGGGCAGCGTTAAACGAGCAGAAAAAATGTTATTGACCGAATTTATCGTAACCGATATGGCAGCGGATATTCCGGTAAGTTATGACAAGATAATGCCGGATCTTTTTAGAGAGGGGCAGGGTGTAGTGGCTATGGGAAAAATGAGTCCCCAAGGCATTTTTGTTGCAAGCAGTGTTTTAGCAAAGCATGATGAAGAATATAAAGCCCCTGAAGTTCTTGATGCACTTGAGAGAGCCGGGCATCCAGTTGACAAAAAACAATATAACCCAAAAGGCGATCAATAATCATGCATGCTGAGTTTGGAAACTATTTATTAGTACTCGCTTTATTTATGTCGATCGCTTTGAGTATTTTTCCTTTAGTTGGTACATTCACAAATAAAATGCCTTTAGTCTACGCGGCAAAACCTTTGTCAATTCTTCTTTTCACATCGATGCTCGGTAGTTTTATTTGTCTAGCTTACGCTTTTGTGATCGATGATTTTACTATTACTTATGTCGCACAACACTCAAACTCATTACTACCTTCCCGATTTAAAGTCGCTGCGGTTTGGGGTGCGCATGAGGGATCGTTTTTGCTTTGGACATTAATCTTTACTGGTTGGTTGCTTGCGCTAGCGTTGATCGGTAAAAATCTTCCCGCAAAAAGTTACGCAAGAGTGCTTTCTGTGATGGGAATGATTGGTTGCGGCTTTGTTTCTTTTTTGCTATTTACCTCCAATCCTTTTGAACGAACGTTACCTTTTTTTCCGATTGATGGTTCGGATCTGAATCCACTGTTGCAGGACTTTGGATTAATTATTCATCCACCGATTTTGTATATGGGATATGTTGGTTTCGCTGTTTCTTTCGCGTTTGCTATTTCGGCACTAATTGAAGGCGAGTGGAACGCGACTTGGGCGAGGTGGGCAAGACCTTGGACTACCGCAGCATGGTCATTTTTAACCGTTGGTGTTGCTCTTGGTAGTTGGTGGGCATATTATGAATTAGGCTGGGGAGGTTGGTGGTTTTGGGATCCGTCTGAAAACGCATCGCTTATACCTTGGTTAAGCGGTACGGCATTAATGCATTCACTTGCGGTTACCGATAAGCGGAATTCGTTTAAAGGTTGGACTTTAGCACTGTCATTATCGACTTTTTCGCTAAGTCTGTTAGGTACTTTTTTAATTCGCTCTGGTGTTTTAACTTCGGTTCATGCGTTCACAAATGATCCAGAAAGAGGGCGTTATATTTTAATTTTTATGGCGATGGTTGTTGGTAGTGCATTGTTATTATTTAGCTTTCGGGCGAGTAAAGTTAAGACCAATGTTAATTTTTCATTGATTTCGAAAGATATGTTTTTGTTAGCCAATAATATTCTTTTAATCTTTGCTTGTTTTATTGTACTTTTTGGAACGTTGTACCCGTTGATTGCTGATGCTTTTGGACGAAAGATGTCTGTTGGTGCACCTTACTTTAATCTGCTTTTTCCTATCCCAACGGTTTTGATATTTATGTTATTAGGCGTTGGACCACTGCTTAATTGGAAGCAACATGATTTTAGTAAACTCATTACGGCATTGGCTAAAATTGCAATTATTTCTTTGATTGCTAGCTTAGCTGCAGTTTGGTTTCTACAGAGTTTTTATTGGTGGGTTTTTTGTGGTTTGGCTCTTGCTCTTTGGGTGGGTCTAACCAGTTTTTATCATCTAACAAAAATAACTCAACATGCACAAGGGCTAAAAAATAAATTGAGCAAGTTAACAGCAGCTACGATTGGCATGGTATTCGCCCACGTAGGTGTTGCAGTGTTATTTGTAGGTGTTTTATTGACCTCTTATTATAGCGTCGAAAAAGATGTTCGACTGGCTTCTGGTGAATCTCAAAGCATAGGCAGCTATCGGTTTGAAATGGTTAAAGTGGAAGATTTACTAATTGATAATTATCAGACAAGTAAAGCGACTTTTAATATTTACAAAGATGACTCATTCTTAACTACTCTTCATCCGGAAAAACGTTTTTATCTCGCTGGCAAACAAATAATGACTGAAGCTGATATTGACGCTGGTTTGTTTAGAGATCTTTATGTGGCATTAGGAGAGTCACTTGATCAGTCGGGAAATGTTTGGTCGGTTAGATTGTATGTTAAACCATTTATTCGTTGGATTTGGTTAGGCGCACTTATGATGGGGCTTGGTGGCATCATCGCTTTAGCTGATAAACGCTATCGTAAAGTACAGGTTAAAAATTCTGAAAGCGAATCGATTGCGAATCAATCCAACTCCGATGAGTTAGATGTTGATTTGGCAGACGGAAATACGGTTAAGTCATGAGTGAAAATAGTTCGAAAACAATCATCGTACGAACTTTTGTTCTTTCAACCTTTGTATTAGCTTTTATTTGGTTTTACTGGTTAATAGGACAAGATAAAACGGAGCTTCCTTCGGAGTTAATAGACTCGCCTGCACCTAAATTTGAGGTCGCTGACTTGTTAATTGATGGTGTTACTCATACTCAAGAAGAGTTTAAAGGTAAAATCACTTTAGTTAATATTTGGGCTAGTTGGTGTCCATCTTGTTATGTAGAGCATCCGTTTTGGAAAGAATATTCTAAAAATGACGATATCGTTCTGGTTGGTTTAAATTACCGAGATGAGAAGAGTAAAGCATTAAAATTTATACGTGAGCAAGGCAATTATTACGACTGGACGTTATTTGACCAAAATGGTCGATTAGGTATTGAATTTGGTGTTTATGGCGCTCCAGAGACTTTTTTAATTGATCCTAAAGGCATGATTAGATATCGCCACGTTGGTGTTGTTGATCATAAGGTTTATCAAGAAATCTTCCTACCTTTGATCGAAAAAATAAAACGGGGGTTATAATTAGTGAGTCGTCAACTTTTACTACTATCATCAATTTTATTTATTTTCTCTTTTCCGTGTTTTGCGACGATTGACGTTTATGAATTTGAAACGCCAGAACTAGAAGAACGATTTAAGTTATTGACTCACGAACTTCGCTGTCCAAAATGTCAAAATCAAAATTTAGCTGGATCGAATTCTACTTTATCGCTTGATTTGAAAATGATTGTGTATGAAAAAATAATCGCTGGTGAAACCGATCAACAGATTTTGGATTTTATGAAAAAACGCTATGGGGAGTTTATTTTGTTTAAGCCCGAAATGAGTCAAAACAATGTTTTCCTCTGGGTAGCGCCATTTATTTTTGTTCTTGTCTTTTTAGTTTTTTTCTTACGATGGTATATGACCCATAGGGAAGTCGATAATGACTAGTTTTTGGATAGCTGTCGCTGTAAGCATGGTGTCTGCAACCATTTTCATTTGGAGCAGTATTACTGAGCGGGTTGAAAATAACTCTGATGATCGCAAGCAAATGAAAATGGTTACAATGATTCCGATTTTGATGCTATTGGTGGTTCCGATTACATATTATGCAGTTGGGAATATGGACGAACATCAAGGGTGGCTAAAAGCATCTAGTGATATGAAAGATATTTCTTCGGGAACAGTAGACACGTCAAAAAGTATGGGCATTCAGTCAATGCTTTTAGGCTTGCGAACGTCTGTAGAGCGAGATCCAAATAATGGAAAATTGTGGTTTATGATAGCAGAAGTTTATTTCCAGCTTAGCATGATAGATTTAGCGGACGCTGCAATGCAAAGAGCTATTCGGATAGACGCTCGCCCTGATTGGTTAGTTGCCAATGCGCAAATTTTATCGTCTCGCGCGAATAGTTCTGATATTTCTAAATCCATTAATTTGTTACAAAATGCGTTATCTATTCAGCCCGATCACCAAAGTGCTTTACTGACTTTAGGCTTTATTTATTTGCGTCAACAACAGTATGAATTTGCAATTTCAGTTTGGCAACGGCTTTTAAAGTTATTGGAAAAGTCAGGAAATGATACAAGCGCTATAAAAAAGCAAATCGAATTTGCTCAACTGCAGTTAACCCAGGGCAAAAAAACCGAATGAAGTATCAATTATTCACTGGCAACACTCTGATTCATATGGAATTGTGAACTCAAACACAAAATACTTGTTGCATAATAGGTCTCCCTAGTGCATCTTTAATCTCAGATTAATTTGATTAATCTAAGTTAAATGTCACTAACTGTCGACGAATGGTATATGAAACTCGATTTGTTCAAATGTAATGGAGTTTTATGATGTTTCTGTTGTGTGTCTTATAAGTTTGCTGGTAGAGCATTTTGCTTTATTGAGGTTGTAACAATCAACTTTTAATACAGTCCATAAAGTAACCTAAAATATTTTGGGTTTTACACTTAAATTTAAGAAACGGAGAACAACACTCATGAAAAAACTAACTAAGATAGCGGCTATGGTCGGTTCTTTATTACTAGCAATGATGTACATGAACGCAGCTTCTGCTGATGCTAATCCTTTTGCTCAAGCTGATCAAATTCAAACATTTGCTGGAGAAGATGGTAAATGTGGCGACAAGAAAGACGCCAAAAAAGAAGGTAAATGCGGTGAAGGTAAATGTGGCGATAAGAAAGACGTCAAAAAAGAAGGTAAATGCGGTGAAGGCAAATGTGGCGATAAGAAAGACGCCAAAAAAGAAGGCAAATGTGGTGATAAGAAAGACGCCAAAAAAGAAGGTAAATGTGGCGGTAAATAACCGCCATTAAATAATTTGTTATAATTTCAGATTATCTGATCAGGCGTTACTTTGTAGCGTCTGATTTTTTTTGTCCGAAATCTAAAAAATACTCAACTGAAGAGAAATTACAGAACAAATCTTAAGGCTTTTCTTTTACAGTCATTAGTTGTTAAAGTGACCGTCTGTATCAAAAGTCTATATTACATTGAACATTCGGTTTTTTGGGAGAATACAATTTTGCATCACCTTAAGCTCATTTTTGTTTTACTCGCGCTTACTATTACGGGTTGTGCGTCCACAGGTCATAATCCTCAAGATCCATATGAGGATTTTAATCGTAAAATCTATAGCTTTAATAAAGTGATGGATAAAACGATAGCGAGACCTTTAACAGTAGGATATAAAGCGATTACTCCGGATTTTTTTGAATCAGGTGTAAGTAATGTGTTTAATAACTTGGGAGACATCCCTAATTTTCTAAATAATCTACTACAAGGGAAGCCAGGCGATTCTATCTCTGACTTAGCTCGATTTGTAGTTAATTCTACCCTCGGTATAGCCGGTTTGTGGGATCCAGCATCAAGTATGGGATTAGAAAAGCATGATGAGGATTTTGGTCAAACACTGGCGTCTTGGGGAGTTGGGGATGGTCCTTATCTGATGCTACCGTTAATAGGTCCTTCCACTATACGAGATACTTTCGCGCTCCCAGTGGACTCTGGAACAGATTTAATCAATCAAATTGATTACGTCAGAACTAGAAATCAAGTAAAGGTCATTGAATTGCTGGACAAGCGCTCAAGTATATTTTCGTTGGAAGAACAACTCGAATCAGCGACTGATGAATATGCTTTTGTTAGAGATATTTGGCTACAAAACAGGAAATTTAAGGTGTTTGATGGCGAGTTACCCATGGACGATGATTTCGAGTGTGAACTAGAGGACGAGGAAGATTGCGAGTTTTAAGGTTATTTTACATCGAGCATTGCGCCAGCAATTTCGAACTGCCCATTATCTAATTTAGTTACTCGGATAACTTCAAAATCAGCACTTAAAGACGCCAACGTGCTTTGTTCTGAGATAATATCTAAGCTCAACCTCTGATTGACCTCGAACTCTTCGCTTGAGTTGAACATTGCACCATCGCCGCTTAAGTTTTTTCCTTCAGCATCATATGTATTGCCTGTGGCAGGATCGGTCACTTTCACCTTGGCATTCACAAACATACGGATAAAATTTCGTTTTTCGCTATGGTCATTGTTTGTTGAATTCATAGGTTGTCTCTTTACACAATTTAAATTTTCATTCAAAATGTTAGAAATTTTGAGTGAATAACAGTCGTTTGGATGATTTTAGAAAATAATCGTTAAATGGTCAATGAAAATAAGAACAAATAGTTGCCTAGATTTTTATCAGTAGTATCCTATGGTTATAATAAAAAGTTGTGTAATAGGAAGTAGATCAGCATGGATAAAGCCTTCACTACGCTTGATAACACATTGAAGTTAAAGAGTATTCTAGTGATTGACGATGAAACACTAGTCCGAGAAAGTATGGCGGTATATCTTGAGGATAGTGGTTATAACGTTATTCAAGCAGTTGATGGAAAGCAAGGAATATCACTATTTTGTGAATTTCAGCCAGATTTGGTGCTTTGTGATCTGCGCATGCCAGAGATGGATGGTATGGAGGTTCTTGCACGAATCAATGAAATCGCTCCCGAGACTCCCATTATTATTGTGTCTGGTGCCGGACAGATCCATGATGTCGTTGAAGCATTAAGATTAGGAGCGCTCGATTATTTGGTTAAGCCAATTACTGATATGGCAGTTTTGGAAAACGCCGTGCAAAATGCCCTGCATAGAACTTATTTGGAAGTTGAGAACCAGAATTACAAGGATGAATTAGAAGTTGCCAATCGAGAGTTACAAAAAAATCTGGATTTATTGCAAAAGGATCAGGAAGCCGGTCGACAGGCGCAGTTACAGTTACTTCCCCCAGCCAGTAGTTCAATTCACGGTTTTAACTTTCAACATATCATTGTTCCCTCATTAAACCTCAGTGGCGATTTTGTCGATTATTTTGAAATATCTCCCCGATATGCTGGTTTTTATTTTGCTGATGTTTCAGGACATGGATCAGCAGCTGCTTTTGTCACAATGATGCTTAAAAGTTTGATTAATCAACCATTGCGGCAATTTAGAACTGGAGAAAATAAACGTATCATAAAACCGGACGATCTAATGAAGTATCTCAATGACGAATTGTTGAGCGCAAATTTAGGTAAGCATATTACATTGTTTTATGCGGTGATTGATTGTGAAACTCAAACATTAAAGTATAGTGTAGCAGGTCAGTATCCTTCTCCGGTTTTGATCACCGGTGAACGAATTGAGGCGCTTAGAGATGATGGGTTTCCTCTTGGTCTATTTGAATGGGCGAGCTTCAAAAGTAAAGTGATTAATATGGGCAAAAATTTTAAACTGTTAATGGTTTCCGATGGTTGGCTAGAGTTGCTCAATGCTGAAAATATACCGGCTAGCGAGTCACACTTATTAGATTTTGTTCGCGAAAACCCGATTAATATTTCGACTTTAATGAAACCTGTCAAACAATATCATGATGGCAATCCTCCCGATGATATTACTGTGTTTATCGTAGAAAAGGAAGAGTAGTCATGCAAGGAACTATTCTATCAACGAGAGTTGATTCTGTTGAATATATAAGATTAGTAGGTGTTATTCGATATTCTCACTGTGCTGGATTAGAAGCACATATTGTTAAAATATTTGCTGAACCTGATTTTTCTGAAATTGCTATTGATCTTGAACTTGCTGAGATGTTAGACAGCACTGCTTTAGGACTACTCGCCCGTATTTCAATTGAATATAAAAAGATATCTGATAAAAAGCCTGTGATCTTTTTGCAAAAAGGGGAACTTGCTCATATTTTGAAACGTGTGTGTTTTGATCAAGTTTTTAATATTCTTGAAAAATCACAAACGGCAGATTTGTCCAGCTTTGTCGAATTGGAATCAGTATCAAAAAGTGAAGAAGAGGTATTAGACTGTGTCATAGAGGCACATCGCAACCTGGCAGAAATTTCAGAAAGTAATGAACGCTATTTTACAGATATTACTAAAGCTCTGAGTTAAAGACTTAAGGACACTTCTAAAAATGCACTTTTTCCACGATAGCCGCGTCAGCTTCGTGCTCGAATCCTCATTTATTCCATATACACTGCGGTTCTCCGCGCGAAGCTCTCTTGCTCTCATGAAAAAATTACTATTTTTAGAAGCACCCTTAATTTAATAGTGTTCTACCATTTTTTCTTTTTAGTAAATAGCCCATCATCTTCATTAGCTGCTGCGGCATATTCATTTTCTTGTTCAATACTAGGATTACTTTCCGCAGCTTGTTGAGGTGTTGCGTTGACAAGTTCTTTCAGTTCGATTTCTAAAGCAGTTAGCCGCGAGTTTTTATTACTAAAACGATCGAGCATTTGTTGAGCGATCTGAAAACTTCTTTGAGCGTTGACGTAATTATGTTCTTGTAACGCTGTTTTTGCTTGCTGAATGTAAGCACAAATTTGCGCCTCTGAAATTAACAATGTAATCTTAGTGACCGCTGGGACAACTATTTTTGTATTCATCGCCTTAATCGTCTTAAACATCATCAGGTATTTACCAAGTTTAGATAGATGTTGAATAAGTATGTTAAGTTGTTGAGGATCTCTTGGTATGACTAACCGTTGTTTATCAATACTTGATGCCTGATTTTTTAACCGCACATTTATACTATCTAGATTTTTCGAAATCAGTACATCGGAAGGAGCCAGCCTTTTAGCTGCCGATAAATTTAGCTGGATGTACTGCAGCAATAAATGCCTTGCTTCAAGACCTATTGGCACTTGTGAAAAGTTGTCTAAGATGTTAACCGCTTCATTTGCCCGATAGCGGTATTTAGCTACTTGCTGTCGTATTTTTGCTTTGGCTTGTTCGCGTTGTTGAACAATGGTCACACCTAAAACGCATACGACAAGAACAACAGCAATGATTAATAATGTGGAAAATGATTCCATAAGATTTTTTAGTACAAATTTCGGTTGCCTATATTGCGACTGTAGTACAAAACGTACAGTCGAACCATAATAAGATTATAGACTAAAATTCTAGCTATTTGATGATTATTCAATTTTTTGCAACATCAACTGATTAAGCCGTAATAGCTCTGAGTACCTTTGATAACGAGGGTCAGTTAATGGTAATCGAGTAATTTCGGCTAATATATTTTCAGAATCATACAAATCTTGAGGATATTCTTTTTTTAATTGAAATCGTTTGAGAAGCGCCTGCGCATGATTTAAAGCAATGTTGACATTGTTAGGAGCAATTTCACTGGCTTCGATAAAAAAATCAATGGCGGAGGAGTAATCGCTATGTTTAAAATATTTAACAGCCTTGTTATTGAGTGTGTTCGCCTTCTTGGCATTACTAATTAAATGTTTATTGCTGGTTATTTTGCTCGCTTTTTTTATGAACTGAGGGTCATCAAAATACTGTTCGACAGCTTCTTCTATAACACATTCTGCTAGCTGATTTAACCCCAGGTTTTTTAAAGATTGTGCTATTTCAATACTTTCGTTTACTCCAATATGTTCTTCTATTTTGTCAAAAAAAGCACTTGCATTTTTTATATATTTATCAATGGATTTTTGATCTTTAATGATATAACTAAAATCGGCATGAGCGACGGCAGCTCTAAATTGTGTACATGGTTCCTGTTTGAATTTGTGTTCAATTTGTAAGAACAGTGACTTTGCTTCACTAATTAATTTTTTACGATCCTCAGTGGTGTTTTGTTGTAGAACTTTTCCAATTGATTTTACCAGTTTGACATACTCTTCAGCACCGGAAAAAGCTGAATGTTGACCATATTTTACGGCTTGTCTATAAGCGTGGGTCATGGTATCAAAGTCATTATTTTGCTCTGCTAATTGACCGAGGTGTTTTTGCCTTTTTAATGGTTTCGGTGACCGCTCAACGGCTCTTTGTAAAGTTTTTTGTGCATCCACAGGTTTTTCTAGTAAGCGTTGAATTTTTGCTAACCAATCATAACCCTCAATAACCATTGGAAAAGTTTCGGTCATTTCGATAAAAACTCTTTCTGACTTTTCAAGTTCTTTATTTTCGTAGTGGAGGCTACCCATGCATTTTAGTACCCATGGAGTTATCCTTTCATTGGCTATCTCAGAGACGAGTTTAAAAGCTTTGTCGAATTGTTTCGCACCTTTGAGAGCATCAAACTTCAATTGTAAACAGGAAGAGCGGTATTTGGGTGATTGTTCCATTATTTTATCGCAAAGTTGATAAGCATCATGCCATTTTGCGTGTCTAATTTTATCGGTTATCGGCTTTAGAGTCTGTTTTTTTTCGATCGCTCTATCCATTCTTAACTTGAGTGTCTGACTATTGAATGGTTTTGTTAAGTAGCTATCGGGTTGGTATTCTAATGCGCCCATTACCATGGCTGCGGCTTTTTCTGCAGTGAGCATAATGAAAACACAGCTTGGTTTAATGAGCTTAAAACTGATTAGTTCTTCCAGTACTTGCTGTCCGTCTTTTTGAGATCCTAAATTGTAGTCTGAAAGTATAATGTCGTATTTTTTTTCCCTACACGCTTGAATAGCGGCTTCTCCTGATGTGACTGTGTCACAGAAAGTAATTTCCATGTTTCTTAACATAGTACCGACAGCTCTTGCGAACTCGGTGAAGTCTTCAACAATAAGCACTTTCTTTTCAGAATATTTAATCATTATTACTTTATTATGGACTGAATGTACTAAGGTAATTGAATTATAAATCGTCCGCCTCCAAGCGAACCGCCATTGGCTAACTTTATATTTCCTACTTTCTCTTTATGTTTATGCATTTCGGCAATTTTGTGTGCGAAAAACAATCCTAACCCCGTACTTCCAGTGCTTTGATTGATACCATGAATATAGTCGCCAGCAAGTTTAATCATTTCTTCCGGATAGCCAAAACCATCATCGGCTATCTCAATTTCTATGTGGTCGCTGTGTGTGCAACTAACCGATATTTTTGTTCGAGTGTATCGTATTGCATTGCCGATAATATTCTCCAGGACTGTGCCTAATAGTGATTCATCAAAGACACCTTCTATATCTTCATCGACGATTATTTCACACTGGATCTTTTTTGCATCAAGTAGAGGTAAATGTAAAAGTTTTTGCTCATGAAGAAAGTCATATAAATTGTAGTAACTTGGATTAAAAGGTAGTTGTTCATTTTCTAATTTGTAAAGCGCGAGTAGTTGCATTAATGAATTGTTGACTCTGGAAGTTTCATACTGAACAATGCCAAACAGTTCTGTCGCTTTTTTATCGATTGCACTAACTTCGATGCGTTCAAATATTGATTTTAAAGACTCACCTAACATGCCTAACGAGTTTTTCATGTCGTGTACAGTGGAAGCTAGTATCATGTTAAATACATCATCGGTATTTTTTTGCATATTTGACCTATCCTTAATCGAGCATTATCGCCTAAATCCAAGTTATTTCATGTCGAATTTTGTATCATAAGTTGAACGAGACGACTTAATTCCGAGTAGCGAGCATATCGAGGGTCTGAAAAATTCAGTTGAGGCATTGCAGTGAGCATATTATCGGCGTTCTGAATTGTTTCTTTCGAGTTGTTTAGAGTTTGAGCATGTTTTAAAAGGCTTTGAACATAGTTTAAGCAGATATTGATGTTGGTTGGTGCGAGTTTGTGGGCTTTATCAAAATACAGAATAGAATCTGAATATTTTTTATTTTTAAAGTAGTTAATGGCTTTTGAATTATTTTGACTCGCCTGTTTACTAACCTTAATGAGTTCGTGATTAGAGGTGATTTCGGAAGCCTTTTTAATAAAGTCCTGATCGTCTATATTTTGTTGTATAGCTTCGTTTAGTATCTGGTCAGACAATTCTTCCTTACCCAAACTTTTGAGAGAGCGCGAAAGCTCTAAGCTGACTTCAGCGGAGATTTGTTCATCAATTTTGTGTAAATTTTTTTCAGCGAGGGCTAAATATTTTTTTTCCTGTTCTTCATCTTTATTTGCTTTATAAAGTAGCGCTTGTGCGACACTACTTCGAAGTCGTGCTGAGCTACTAGACAAGAAGGACTTTTCTAACTTCGCAAAGACCGATTCAGCTTCGTGGATAATTTTTTCAGGGATAGTCTCTGCACCTTGCGCTACTTGCCTAGTCAAAGCAGTGGTTAATTTAATATATTCATCAGGTGATGAAAACGCGGAGTTTGTGCTATGCTTAACTGCTTGGCGATAGGCTTTTGTCATCACTGGTAAGTCATTATTTTCCTCCGCTAATGCTCCGAGATTTTTTTGCCTTTGTAGAGCTTTAGGAGATTTTTCGATCGCTTTGGTTAAAGTGATCTGTGCTTCTATAGGCTGACCTAATTGACGTTGAATTTTCGCAAGCCAATCGTATCCTTCTAAAGCCATCGGAAATTCCGTGGTCATGTTTTTGAAAATATCCATCGCTTTAGTGAAATCATTCTTCAGGTAAAATATTTCGCCGACCGCTTGCACCGCCCAGGGAATTGCTCGTTGGGCTACAATTTGAGTGACTAACTCGAGGGCCTTATCGAATTGTTTTAAGTTTTTAAGAGCTTGGTATTTTAATCGTAAACATGACATTTTGTATTTCGGGTGTTCTTCGCTGATTTGCTGAATATTTTCTAGCGCCTCATTCCATTTTTTGTTTATTATCGCTCGGCGAATCGGCTGGAGGGCATCTTTTTTTTCGATGGTTTTTTGAAGTTTCGATTTCAATAAGTTGCCGGTGAATGGTTTAGCAATATATCCGTCTGGTTGAAACTCTACTGCCCCCATAACCATTGCAGAAGTGTTTTCTGCAGTTAACAACAAAAATACACAGTTACTTTTGAGCAGATGATATTTTGACAGTTCTTCCAATAATTGCTGACCATCTTTTTTGGTGCCCAAATTATAGTCGGATAAAATGACATCGTATTTTCTAGCTTTACATGCATCTATAGCGTCTTCAGCGTTATAAACAATGTCGACCTTTGTTGCGCCCATATTATGCAACATTGCTCTAACCGAGCGCGCAAATTCTGCAAAATCCTCGACGATGAGGGTACTTTTTTTTGCGAGACTGAATATCATGTTTTTATCAATTATCTATCACGGTATTGCTTCTAAGAAAGGTATAGTTTCCAGGAAGCAGATGTGTATGTTAATGTTACAATATGCGATTTTCATCAATACGCAACGCAGAGCTAGTGAGATTGCGGTCATCATAAGAAATTCACATATAAAGAAAATGATCTTATCTGCAAAAAGTATAGGATGTATTTGAGATAAATCTAATTTAATTTTTGTAAAATGTTAGGAGTATCATGACTAAAACGTTGGGTGATAAACTGGTGGTAGCTATTTCGTCCCGGGCTTTGTTTGATCTGGACAAAAGTCACGAGATTTTTGAAAAGCAGGGCGTCGAAGTCTATTCAAAGTATCAAATCGAGCAAGAAGAACAAGTTTTGGAGCCAGGGCCTGCATTTGCACTAGTTAAAAAGCTACTCGCATTGAATCACCAATCGCCTGACGCGCCACTTGTAGAGGTGGTGCTGTTATCGAGAAATAGTGCTGATACAGGATTAAGGATCTTTAACTCGATTAAACATTATGGACTTGATATCTCTCGTGCTGCTTTTACTAGCGGTCGTAGTCCGTATGCCTACGTTTCAGCTTTTTCCAGTCACCTGTTTCTGTCAACTGATGTCAATGATGTGAAAGCAGCTCTGACAGATGGTTTTGCTGCAGCCACAATTTTGCCAAAATCCGGTCATTATGCATCCAGTAGTTCGGAAGTCCGATTTGCCTTTGACGGTGATGCAGTTGTTTTTTCGGATGAGGCAGAAATAATTTACAAGACGAACGGTCTCGATGCTTTTACCAAAAATGAGGTCGAGTCAGCCAACAAGCCTTTAGCTGGTGGTCCGTTTAAGAACTTTCTAGCAGCGCTTCACCGTTTGCAAAGCGAATACGCCGGAATGGAGGAGTGCCCTATTCGTACGGCTTTGGTAACTGCCCGTTCTGCACCGGCTCACGAGAGGGTTATTAAGACACTTAGAGACTGGGATATTCGAATCGACGAAGCGTTGTTTCTTGGGGGGATGAAAAAAGCGGAATTCCTCAAATCCTTTGAGGCGGATGTCTTTTTTGATGATCAAAGTATTCATTGCGACGCTGCGTCAGAGCTTGTAGCGACAGGGCACGTACCTCATGGTATAGCGAATCAGGAATAACGGCACATTTAAAAGGCTGAAGCGCTTATTTGCCCTTAAAAATCAGTCAATTGATTGGTTTTACACTATCTCTCTTGGATTTTCTTGTTAAATAAAAAATACTGACTATGCTTAAAGAAATTAAATTCGATGTTTTTATGATAAATTGGCTTATACAAGAACCAATGAGTTAATTTAAAAGCAAGATAGTTAGAAAATGGAAGGTTAATGAAGCTTCAGCAAATCAAATATATATTTGAAGTCGCACGAAATCAGCTAAACGTTTCAGCAACCGCTGAATCTTTATTTACTTCTCAGCCTGGAATAAGCAAACAAATACGCCTGCTAGAGGATGAATTGGGTGTCGAGATTTTTGTTCGTAGTGGGAAGCATCTGACCAATATTACACCAGCTGGTCGGGAGATCTTGCCAATCGCCGATAACATTTTAAAACAAGTTAGAGCTATACAAGATATTGCTGCCAGCCACGTTAATCAATGCGAAGGACGGCTTAATTTGTCTTGTACTCATACGTTTTCCCGGTATTTTTTACCGCAGATTGTAGAAGAATACAGGCAAAAATATTCCAAGGTCGCAATGCATATTTATCAAGGTGGCATACAAAATACTAACGAAGAGTTAGATGATGGGAAATTGGACTTCGCTCTTGTGCACGATGGGGAGGAAGTTTTTAACGACAAAATCCAATTGCCATGTTTTTATTGGGAACGCTGCATCATTGTTTCTAAAGATCATCCTCTGACGAAAGTTGAAGAGATCAATTTTGACATATTAGCTCAATATCCGCTACTAACACATACCAGCGCTGGGGGCAAAAACAATCGAATCGAACAGATTTTTAAGGAAAATGGCTTTACGCCTGATATCGTTTTATCTGCCACAGATTGTGAAGTAATCAAATCTTATGTTCGTATGGGGTTGGGTGTGGGCATTATTGCCAAAATGGCTTATGAAGTTGATTTAGATACAGATTTAATCAGCTTACCTATCGAACATTTGATCCCTCGGTCACTGGTTAATGTTGTTTTTGACAGGAATCTATATTTTAGGGAATTTATTTTTTCGTTTATTGAGTCACTTGCGCCCCAGCTTTCTAAAGAACTTATTTTGGATGCACAACAAACTAAATCTGCGAATAAAATATCTAAAATGGTTGATTCCTCAATAATCCCACTGATTTAGAACGTTTTTTCAATTAACAAATTTATTGGTTTTGACGCTTAATGGTGATAAGTTTGTATGTCATCATGTAAGATGGCTTATAACATGTCAGAATCTAAAATACCTAATAATCCTTCCGATCTTAGTAATCGCGAACTGGTTGCGCCTATATCCGTTCATCCATTTAAACGATTGATTGCTTTTCAGCTCAAGCTGGCGATCGATGCTTTTCGAGATATTCTATTAAGTCCTGTGTCAATGGTCTGTGCATTGATGGATCTAGTGGAAAGAAAAGGCAATAATACAACCAGTTATTTTGAAAGGATGATAATCTTTGGTCGAAATACTGAGAGAAAAATTAACTTATTTGAGCAATATAATGATGATGAAACGTCAGTTGATTCTATTATCAGTCAGGTTGAAGATGTCATATCAAGGGAGTATAAAAATCAAAATCTGTCCAACAAAGCCTTTTCGACCATTCAACAAATTTTGAAGAAAAAAACAAAGGTTAACCATCGATAAAGGTGGTGATTTTATTTGAGATGGGCTGTAGGTGTTAATTTTAGGGATGGTTCGTCTTTACCGAGAGCCGCTGGCATTATCGTGCTTTTTACAAAGGCTAACTTGTTGATTTTTAATATAAAATTTCAAATTACGAAGTTTTATATTTTCAGTAAAGCAACATAATATTTCTTTTGATAATATGAGAAACCTGTTAAGCTTTTGAAAATAAAAAAAACTGAATTTTAACGAAGATATAAGATTTATATGTACTCTTGCTGAATATAAAAAGCGTTTATGTATCAAAGAAGAATAATGAAGCAGATAATTAAAGCCACAACAATGAGTCTATTTATTCTTATTGCTGGATGTAGTTCAGTTGATGTAATAGGAGACAAAAAGGCAACTCAAAAGGAATTCAATATGACGAATAAAACAACTCTTATAGTAACCTCAACACCTAATCCAAAAGAACAAGAAGCATTAAAAAAATATGTCGTAACGGTCATGCCATTATTATTAGATCTTGGTGGCACAGTAGTTAAACGAAGTATGGTAACTGATACATACTACGGGGAAAAAGATTTTACTTTTTTATTAGTTATGGACTTTCCATCTAAACAAGCTTTAACTAATATGTTTGATAGCGATACTTATAAGGCATTAATACCAGTAAGGGAAAAGGGATTTGAGAGTATTAAAATATTCTTTGCAGACAATTTAGAATAATCATGCATAAAAGCAAATCAACTGTACTCATTTTTCATCGGTCAAAAACAGACCAGTGAAAAATGAGCTAATTATTTAGGCGTTGAGACTGTAGAAAAAGACAAAAAAACTCAAATTGAGATCGAATCAAAAAAGCCTAAAATAGTATATTGGGTCATCGAAACCCATCAGGAAAAAATGATGCTCCAATCCGGCTTAAAAAGCTGTCCCGAATATTGTTGACAGATCACATTAAACCCTCCTATGTAATGGATATTTATGAATAACACAATACATTCAGATATTAAAAACGCACCAATTTCGGATGTTTATAAAAAGGCATTAACGGCAGCTTATGAGTATTCAATAACCGATGAACAAGGTTATTGGAAGAAGTCAACCGAAGAGATCATCCAGTATTTGCTCTTTAATACTCATGAAGTGCCAGAAAAGCCAACAAGTGGTATTAATTTTGACAAGTTAGTCGATCCAGAAGCGCCTTGGGACGATATTGATGAACGAATTCTTAATTTACTTTTAGCCAAAGGCAAGGTGGATTATCGTTTTTTTTCCTGGCTTGAATCTAAAGTAATGAAAAGGCTTGATGATCCTATTTTTAAAGTTGTTAGTGAACTTATTCAAAAAAAGGGTTTGTGTAATGATGATTGGGAACTATGTACGAAAGTTTTAGAGAATGATTTTTATATACTCTTGTCGTATTCTGATAACGCAGTGACAGATTTTGGTAAGGCATTAATGAAATTTGATTTTGATGACGTATGGAAATATGCGCTAGGTTCGAAAGATGTTAAAACATGTTTGCCACAGTTATATGTATTATTAAAGAAAGAGGACAAGGAACAATTTGAGAAGCAATCTGATAGATTGTTTGATGATATAGTTAAGATTAGTGGTTTAAAAGCAGCATTAAAACTTATTAGAGATGAGCAGCCAAAAAAGGTGATTGCCATGGCTCTTAAAGAAGGTGATGCGAGTACCTGTAAACGAATGGCATATGAAACGCTTTTTTATGCTAGAAAGAACAATCAAAATGTTGACTACTTCAAAGAAAAATTTTCTGAAATATATCTAAAATTCGGCGTTGGCTCAAGTCGCGATACTGAATATATATTGGATGAAATGGACGATGATGGATTAGTTTTATTGCGAACTATTACGGATGTTAATGCAGGCATGTTTATAAGCGCTATGAAAAAAATTGATACCGTTTTTAAAGAACGAGCATGCGATATTTACGTTAGTGCTTTTTGTCAAGATTGGGATGAGTTTGATAAAGGATATAATTATGTCAAAAGCCATAAAGCGTACTTGAAAGGTGTTTTTGAGCTGCTCGGCAAATATGATTATAGCGAATATCTTCCACAAATATTTGATGCCGCTTTAAATATTAATAAGTTTGACAAAAAAACAGTGGCAGATCTTTTATCCTCGACACCGGCAGTAGTCCAAGCGTACATTTACTTGAAGCTAGATAACGGATCTAAGGCTGAAAAAGGATTTGCAAAATCAATTGTTAATCGAATTAAAAAATCTGAAATCAGAGGGGCGAAATCCAAGGAAATCGATTTTGTAGTTCCTGCTGAAATTAAACTAAATTTAGAACGTTTTATTAACTCGTTAGGGCGTGATATTTTCTCAAATATTGATCGAGTCTTTAAAAATAAAAAAACTGAGACTACTTTTAACAAAATAAGTGGCAAGTCTGCAGGCGAAGATTTTCAGTTTTATTTTCACTCTGTCTTTGTTATTTTTAATGAAAGTGAAGTTGTCACTATTGATTATGATGCGGAAGATGATTATGAGCCAGAGAATTATGAGATGTTAGCTCCGTTTCATATGATCAGTCCTTGGATAAGTAAAACCTTCGATTTGCCTGAGCTAGCAGATAGCAGAACTATTTTCTCTTGGTTTCCTAATTTAGCTATGGACATGATTGAGTATAGTCAAGGGCAGGGGGTTCTAAAAGGCGTACTGCTTTTAGAAGAGGCCGGTTATACATTGTCTGAAGAGTTCAAAGTTAGTGTGCTCGAGCATGACTATGAAAACTCTTCTACAAACGTCAATTTATCTAAAGTTGCGAAAGGAGTTCTTACTGATAAAAATGCAGTGAAAGCCTTTGCCGAAATTTGTTTTGATGATAAGGAAAATAGGGCTATTTTCTTCTGACATTGTCATCTCAATCAGCCATAGTTTAGTGGGTATTTTGCTATTGCTTCATGTAAACATCTCTATTAACAACAAAGTTCGGTTAACCGCGGTACTACCTTATAGATCAGCCGGACTTTATTTTATTGACAAGAATTAAACTATTTCGCCAACTTTCAATATCTTCAGCGCATTCGTCCCACCGAGCTTACCCATGTGATCGCCCTTTGTCAGTAAAATCAAATCACCATCTTCCAGCGTGATGATTTTTTTGATTTCTTCAATGGCGAGTCGATTAACATCACGCCTGGCTAAAACTGTCGGGTCAAAATGAATCGCTTCTACACCGCGATAGAGTGCCATTTTTCGTTTGGTTCTATGCAGTCGAGTCAGGGCAAAAATAGGAATGCCGCTACGAATACGCGACATGACCAGAGGGGTAGAACCCGATTCAGTTAAACAGGCAATCGCTTTGACTCCGCGTAAATGATTCGCTGCATACATTGTCGCCATGGCAATCGTCTCGTCAATTTCCTCCCAATTTAACTCAACCCGATGTCCTGAAATACGATTTGTTTTTTCTTTTTCTGCACCTAAACATACACGAGAAACGGCTTGAACGACACGAATAGGGTGTTTACCCATTGCGGTTTCTCCCGACAACATCACCGCATCGGTGCCATCTAAAACAGCATTGGCAACATCAAAAACTTCAGCGCGTGTGGGGATTGCATTAGTGATCATCGATTCCATCATTTGGGTTGCTGTGATCACGGCTCTATCAAGTGCCCTGGCACGTTGGATAATCTTTTTTTGCACGCCGATTAATTCAGCATCACCAATTTCAACCCCCAAATCGCCCCGTGCCACCATAACTGCGGCAGACGCGATAATAATATCATCTAACACCTGATCGTCAGCTACAGTTTCAGCTCGCTCGATTTTCGCCACCATCCCGCATTGGCAGCCTGCGTCTTTAGCTAGTTGCTCGGCGAGTTTTATATCTTCAGCTGTTCTGGGGAATGATACTGCCAAATAATCAACATCCATGAGTGCCGCTGTCTTGATATCTTGCATATCTTTGTCAGTAAGAGCTGGTGCCGATAATCCACCGCCTTTACGATTGATGCCTTTGTTATTGGAGAGAGCTCCACCGATACAGACCTTTGTAATGATGCGGTTATTTTCGATGGCGGTCACTTTAAGTTCTATTCGACCATCGTCTAGCAATAAAACATCATCTACTCTGCAATCTCTAGGTAGCTCTTTGTAATCAATCCCGACTTGATGTTGATCGCCCGCATTGATGTCTAAGTCGGCGTCTAAAACAAAGGTTTGACCGTGCTCTAACTGGATTCTGCCTTGATTGAAACGGGAAATACGTATTTTAGGTCCCTGGAGATCGCCTAAAATAGCAACATTGACGCCTATGTCTTCAGCGACTTCCCTTACTAAACGCGCTCGCTCTATGTGGTCTTCAGCACTGCCGTGAGAAAAGTTCATACGAACGACATTGGCGCCAGCTATAAACAAGGCTTTTAGAGCCTCTGCGTTATTAGTCGACGGTCCGAGGGTGGTAACAATTTTCGTTCTACGTAGCAAAAGAACTCTCCAGAAAGCAATACAATGTGGGATTGAGGCTGATTTTTATTATAGGTTCGATTATAAAACAATTATTAATGATGTCGACAATAGAGCGCAATAAACTGCCATTTAACGCTTGAATTCGTATGTACTTACCCCAACTATGTTTAGCAACCTTATTTTTGTTCCATATCACAATATTATTTTTAAGATTAGGAGAATGTCAAGATGTCTGAAGTCGCAAATAAAGAGACTCATAGTTTTCAAACAGAAGTAAAACAATTGCTTCATTTAATGGTTCACTCACTCTATAGCAATAAAGAGATATTTTTACGTGAATTGATTTCAAATGCTGCAGATGCTGCAGACAAATTACGTTTTGAGGCATTGTCTCATGAAGATTATTACGAAAATGACAGTGAATTAAAAATTCGAATTACCCCGGATAAAGATGCAGGAACTTTGACCATTAGTGATAACGGGGTCGGCATGAATAAAGAAGAAGTCATGGCGAACCTTGGAACAATTGCTCGTTCTGGTACTTCAGAATTCATCGAACAATTGTCAAAAGAGCAAAAAGCGGACAGCAATTTGATAGGACAGTTTGGGGTTGGCTTTTATTCGGCATTTATTGTTGCTGATGAGGTAGAAGTTAGAACCCGCCGTGCGGGTGAAGCTGCCGAAGCGGGAGTAAGTTGGATATCTAAAGGCGATGGCGAATTCAGTATCGAAACAATCGAAAAATCTGAGCGTGGAACCGACATTATTTTAAAATTGAAAGATGATGAGAAAGAATTTGCCGAACCTTGGCGTCTTCGTTCAATCATTGGAAAATATTCCGATCATATTTCTCTTCCCGTTGAAATGGAAAAGATGGATATGGGGGTGCCAAAAGATGACGATGCAGATAAAAAAGAAGAAGACGAAGTCGTTGTACCAGAATTCGAAGTCATTAACAAGGCAACGGCACTTTGGACGCGCGCCAAGTCTGATATAAAAGAGGATGAATATAAAGAATTTTACAAACATATTTCTCATGACTTTAACGAGCCACTCGTTTGGGCTCATAATAAAGTTGAAGGTAAATTAGAATATACCAGCCTTTTATATTTGCCTAAAAAAGCACCAATGGATTTGTGGAACCGTGATAAGCCTCGTGGCGTGAAATTGTATGTGCAACGGGTATTTATTATGGATGATGCCGAACAATTTTTACCGGTTTATTTGCGTATGGTTCGTGGTGTTTTAGATTCGAACGATTTACCTCTCAATATCTCTCGTGAGATTCTACAAGACAAAGTAGCGACTCAAAGTTTACGTAATGCTTGTGTAAAACGTGCGCTTGGAATGCTTGAAAAATTAGCTAAAAGTAAGAAAGACGATTACCAAGGTTTTTGGGATGAGTTTGGTTCAGTGTTAAAAGAAGGTTTAGCTGAAGATTTTGCAAATAAAGAAAAAGTCGCAGGCTTATTGAGATTTGCTTCGACTCATAATGATGATGATAAACAGACGGTTTCTTTGTCGGATTACATTTCAAGAATGAAGCCAGAACAAGATAAAATTTACTTCTTAGTGGCTGATAACTATGCGACCGCTAAAAGTAGCCCACATCTTGAAATTTATAAAAAGAAAGGCGTTGAAGTTTTATTGTTAACCGATCGGATCGATGAATGGGCGATGGGGCACTTAACCGAATTTAGTGGTAAGAATCTTCAGGCGATCACTCAAGGTGACTTAGATTTAGGCGGATTGGAAAGCGAAGAAGATAAAGAGTCCGTTAAGAAAGCCAATGAAGAACATTCTGACTTAGTGAAGAAAATTAAAGATGTTCTTGGCGATAAAGTTGAAGATGTTAAAGTTTCAGGACGATTGCATGAATCACCCGCCTGTGTTGTTTCAAATGATGGCGGGATGAGTTTGCAAATGTCTCGTATGATGAAAGCGGCAGGGCAACCTGTACCAGAAATGAAACCTATATTTGAAATTAATATCGAACATAAGCTAGTCTCACAATTGTCTGACGATTTTTCTGATGAAGATTTTAAAGATTGGGTTGAAATGTTATTTGATCAGGCGGTGCTTTCTGATAGCGGGCAGTTAGATGATCCTGCGGCGTTTACTCAGAGGTTGAATCGGTTGTTGATGAAGTAGTTTCTTTTGTTATATTGTTAGTATAAAAAAGGGGGACGTAAGTCCCCTTTTTTATTTAAAAGCATTTTCCCTAATGGACCTACTTTTGGCGCAGTGCTGCGCTCTGACTGCGAGTTACTTTTTCAAGAGCTAAAAAGTAACCAAAAAGCTCTTTCCGTTGAATCTAGCTAGTTTAGACTTTTTTGTTAATACTTCTTTATAAATAAAATTTCTTATTGTTTGATAGCGCTTCATCGGGCGAAAAAAACTCGCTACGCTCAGACAGGTTTTTCGCTTAATCCGATGAACCATGATTTTATTAGCCCGCTAGAAGCCACTCGGGCGGGAGTCTAGTTGAAAGTAAGCACTAAACTCTTGTATGAAAAGAATCTTCAAAAACATATACAGACAAGTCTTTTACGATCTAAAACAACACTAGGAGTGTAGGCGCAAAAAAGGTGCGTCAGCAAACGTTCCAACTCAATCGCGGTGCCCAGTGCAACGTCAAGAGCTTTTTTGCCTTCTTTTTTAGCTCTTGAAAAAAGAAGGTCGCAGTCAGAGCGTAGCGCTGCGAAACGCCTTTAACAAATAATCAATCAACTCCAATGCAACAAAAATAAAGCATCAAAAAGTAATCCCATTCCTAATCGCCTCAGTATGACTATCATTATGCTTCAATCGACTCGCAGCCAACTCCAAACAATCCTGAGTCGTTTCCCAATCAATGCAAGCATCAGTAATAGAAACCCCATAAGCAAGCTCCCCAACATCATCCCCAACTTTTTGATTGCCTTCGTGTATATGACTCTCTAACATGAAACCAATAATCGACTCATTACCTGCGACAATTTGGTCAACGACATTTTCTAAAACGCTCACTTGATTGCGGTGTTTTTTTAAACTATTACCGTGACTGCAGTCGATCATTAAGTTGGTGCTTAAGCTGGCAGCTTTCAATTTTTTCTCATACTCGGCGATATCTTGGGGATGGTAATTGGGTTTTGTTCCACCTCGCAAAATGACGTGACCGTAAGGATTACCTGTCGTATTTAATAAGGTGACTTGTCCCTGTCCATTGATCCCCATAAAACTATGTCCGCTAGCTGCCGCTTGCATGGCATTAATTGCGGCAGATGCAGAGCCATTAGTACCATTTTTAAAACCGATGGGCATGGATAGTCCGCTCGCCATTTCCCTATGAGTCTGCGATTCACTGGTGCGCGCACCGATAGCGGTCCAAGAGATTAATTCAGATAAGTATTGCGGGCTGATCGGATCTAACATTTCTGTACCCACGGGGATCTTCATTTCAGCCAGCCATAATAGCAATTCTCGCGCCATGGTTAAGCCGTTTTCCACATCGAAACTATTATTTAAATGAGGATCATTAATCAAACCCTTCCAGCCAACTGTTGTTCTTGGTTTTTCAAAATAAACACGCATTACAATATAAATATTGTCAGATAATTTTTCGTGCAGCGACTTAAGTTTTAGCGCGTATTCTTTTGCTGATTTGATATCGTGAATAGAGCAAGGACCAACAATTGCTAGCTTACGTTGAACTTTTCCAGTGATAATGTCCGCGATTTGTTGTCGCGACTGAGTGATAAAATCTGCAGATTCTTGTGATAACGAAAGCTTTTCTTTTAACTCTCTCGGAGTCATGAGTACTTTTTGAGAAGCAATATTAATGTTGTTTAATTTGTCGTTTGCTTGTAGCGTTTCGGTTTGCATTTTTAAATTCTCTTTTTTGTTTAGTCTTTTCATGACGAGCAATCATTAATTTTATTTGAATAATTGGTATCGGTTAAATTCGGTTTTTATTGAATCATTACATTTCTGCACAAATTAAAAACGTTTTGATTTTAGTTCAATTGGTTTACGCAGAATTCGTTGATTATCAATAACTAAAATAATTTGAACGATTTTGATTAAAAAAGAAAAATTGACGAAAATAATAGAAAATGTGTGGTGTGATATAGGTAAATTTAGAAAGGCTAAACGAAAAGAACCCAAGACAAAAGCTTTGAAGAGTTAATGATCTCTGCTGGGTTTGCTGAGCAACCACTTGTGAACGCAAGTATTGCGCTTTTTTAGTAATACCGAGTGTTTGAGACACTGATTTTCTCCGTTATTGAATGATTTGCACTTAATTAGTCCTATTGATAACCTATTTAAAGCAGTAACTCAAATAATTTAATCGACTAAAGCGACTAATTTCAGCAAAATGTCTGTTAAAACGTCATAATCTAAGCTAATGTCGCTCTACAACAAAGTATCATGCTAGATAGAATCCCGAAGCATTGATCTTTCTAAAAAATCTTGGCGTGTTTATTGTGGTACGGAATACTGCATTTTTTTAAAAAGTATTTGGTAAAAAAGAGCCTAAGTAAAAGTAGCTATGAATAATATAGACAATCAAAATGAAAATCATCAGCAAGCTGATCCCAACACCGATGGGATCGGCAAAAACATGATGATTATTGCGTGGGTCATCGCCATTGCATTAGCCACTTGGTTTTTTGGAAATGTCGAGGAAAAACAATACAACCCGAATCAGTCGCCAGCGAGTATTAGCGAGCGTAATTCTGTCAAGGTTGAATTACAAAGAAACAAATTTGGACACTATGTAACGACAGGAATGATCGACAACAAAGAAGTGGTGTTTATGCTTGATACTGGCGCGACTCATGTCGCGATCCCTGGTGCGTTGGAGTCTTATTTGAATTTGCAAAGAGGGCAGTCTTATTATGTTCATACCGCAAATGGTACTGCCAAAGTTTACGATACAGAAATCGATTACCTGCAGATTGGAGATATTGTTTTAGATAATGTTAAAGCGTCGATCAGTCCGACGATGCAAGGTGAAGAAATTTTGTTGGGGATGTCGGCTTTAAAGCAGATTGAGTTTCGGCAAAAGGGCGATTCTTTGACTTTGGTTCAACAAAAAAGTCCATAACCAAACGGTTACGGGCTTTTCAAATGTGGTGGGCGCTAGTGGACTCGAACCACTGACCCTAGCATTGTAAGGGCTATTTTTCTGTATTTCACAATATACACTAAATCCGTTCTAACCTTCATATACAAGAAGTTTATCAGGCAGGGGCGGTTCACGCTTTTAGTTCTAACCAGCCATTTTTTGATCGCCAATCGGTCTAGAAATCAAATGAACTTTTAGCGTTTCACCTGAACTGTTCAGTTACATTCCTTGTAACGGAGCAGTCAATATTCAGCGAGCCTGTTGGGATGGTGATTTCAGAGCGGAGCTCTTGTTTGGTTAAAAAAAACAGGTAAAGTATAATCCGTCCCTGCCTAAGTGAATATCCTCCAACAAGATTGAATCCTTAAGACGAGAGGTGATGGTTCGCGTCTCGTACTTGATACGTTTTGAAAGCTCTTCGGTGGTTATATAAGTATCTTTCATGATTTGTTATTCCTAGTTTTCGTAGCGAAGTTGCTACAAGAATCAGAATAAATTGAATTAAGCTTGGTGCAATTAAGAACGTTTAGTTATAAGCGGCGGGGATACGATACTTAATAGCTAAATCTCGACGATTTTAAATTTTGAATAATATTCTCTCATCTACGACCTGAGACCTTTGCACGAAAGAGCAAAGTCAGATCAGAGATGTTATAATACCATTTTTCAAAAACGAATAAAATAAAATGGCTTGGAAAAATCTAAAACAACATTCATTTGCTGATAGCTTGCTAGTC
>Ga0316204_10002302_pt1 | contig 44116 bp, 45 predicted proteins | sample 6monrhotite_MG_2_FD_205661 | JGI IMG/M metagenome (GOLD analysis project Ga0316204, IMG submission 205661) | Microbial mat bacterial communities from mineral coupon in-situ incubated in ocean water Damariscotta River, Maine, United States -... | ecosystem: Environmental > Aquatic > Marine >... | reverse complement strand
GTGAAGGGTGAAGGGTGAAGGGTGTCTCTACATTTCACGTTTTTTCGTTTCACATTTCACACATTACCCCTCCTCCACTTGCAAAGTCACACCTAGATCCCGCCATTGTTTCGCTTCATCTTGCAGCACGGTTTCAGTAAGTGGATTTTGTGCTAGCAATCCTGGGGTTAGTAAGATATGAAATTTGTTAGCACTGTAGCTGGCTTTCATAACAGGTAGTTGCGCATCACCTCGATTACGATAAAAAACAATCGCTAGGCGTAATGCCATCACCAATGCAACATCGTCTCTGCTAAGAGCGGAGAATATTTGTCCGCGAATTTTATCCAAATTACCACGCTGCGTAAGTGCTAAAAAACTTAGTCGATCTTGTTCTTTTTTTGAGAAGCCAGGCATATCGGCATTCTTCAAAATATAGGAGGTATGCTTATGAAAGCCGCTATGAGCTACGCTAATACCTATCTCGTGCAAAGATGCTGCCCAATTAAGCAAGCGCAATGCTGTTTCATTCGTTTGTCCGCCGAAGAATTGCTCCGCCAATACAGCTGACAGCTGTGCCACGCGCTGAGCTTGCTGGGTATCCACATGATAGCGGCGCATGAATTGCTTCACGGACAGATCACGCATGTCATGATTGTGAAATCGTCCAAACAGATCGTACAACACGCCTTCACGCAAAGCACCTTGCGCTGGAAACATTTGCTCAATACCAAGCTCGCTCAAAGCGGCCTGCATAATCACAAGCCCCCCCGGCAAGACTGGAATACGATCAGACTTCAAACCTTGCAAGTCAAGACGGCGTACATCGCCGACACGAAGCAATTCAGCGCGTAGCTTTTCCAGTCCTTCTAGGGTGATTCCAGCATTGCTATAACCATTTTGCTCAAGAATGTCACACAATACGCGCGCGCTACCTGAAGAGCCAAGGGCAACACCCCAACCTGTGCGTTTATATTCACTTGCGATGTTTTGCAACTCAGCACGGGCAGCTAGTTCCGCCTGCTTAAGCGCCCCTTTACTAATCTTACCGTCAGAAAAAAAACGTAAGCTATAACTTACACAGCCCATATATAAACTTTCCAACCTAACAGGATCGAGACCGTTGCCAATAATGAATTCGGTCGAACCACCACCGATATCCATCACTAAGCGATTGCCTTTCGACTGAGGCAAGCCATGCGCGACACCAAGGTAAATAAGACGCGCTTCTTCACGTCCTGCGATGATCTCAATAGGAAACCCTAACGCCTCCTCAGCCTGAGGCAAAAATTCAGCTGCATTTTTCGCTACACGCAATGAGTTAGTGCCCACGGCTCGCACTGCACCGCTTGGCAAACCGCGCAAGCGCTCACCAAAACGTTGCAAACAAGCCAAGGCACGTTGCTGAGAGTCTTTGTCTAGGAGTTTATTTTCGGTAAGACCTGCGGCAAGCCGTACTGATTCACGCAAGCCATCTAAAAGATAGATTTGCTCATTCTCTATACGAGCAACTTGTAAACGAAAGCTATTTGAACCGAGATCAACTGCTGCGAGTATAGATTGAGGCTGTGGTGTATTTTCTTGCTTCCCATGCAAGCGGGAAAGGCCGGATCGAACCGCTGTGAGTATAGATTGCTGCTCCGGCACATATCCCCCTTTAGTCGCGTACTTCGCGTTCAAATTCTTCCACAGTCACATGACGCACATCGCGCCCCTTGACCATATACACAACATATTCGCACATGTTTTTTGCATGGTCGCCAATGCGCTCAATCGCCTTAGCGACAAATAATATCTCCAGCGAGGTGGAAATAGTACGTGGGTCTTCCATCATAAAAGTGATGAGGTAACGCATAATGGAACGAAACTCTTCATCCACCTGCTCGTCCTGTCGCACCACCTGTGCCGCCGCACTTAAATCCAAACGCGCAAAAGCATCCAGCGATTTGCGTAACATGTCCAATGCAATATCGGAGGCATGTTTAATCTGATGATAACGCGGGTGGCGCAAGCGCTCTTTTTGCGACAATAGCTTAGCCATACGTGCAATTTTCTCAGCCTCGTCACCAATACGCTCAAGATCGGTAATAGTTTTAATAACGGTCATAATCATACGCAAATCGCCCGCAGCAGGTTGGCGACGCACAAGTATATGATTGCAGCTCTCGTCAATTTCCACTTCCATGGAATTAACTCTATGGTCATCTTCAATAACCCGGTTCATCAGCTCCACATCACCGGAAATAAGCGATTCAATTGCCAGACGAATCTGACTTTCGACCAAACCGCCCATTTGCAGCACGCGCGCGCGCACCGCTTCAAGCTCAGCATCGAACTGCTTGGAAGTGTGTTCACTACTGACCATGATTATTCCCTATATGTGTATTAGCATTCGCGCTATGCTAGCAAAAAGACATGAATTTATTATTACAACGATGGATACTTACAAAGATATCGTCTGAACGCCGTCTGGAGTACCCAACAACAAAACATCCGCACCACGGCAAGCAAACAAACCGTTAGTTACCACTCCCGGAAGCTGGTTCAGTGCTGTTTCAAGTTCGACAGGGTTCATGATTGACAAGCCATGCACATCCAAAATCAGATTACCGTTATCCGTGGTAAAGCCTTCACGCAACTGCGGCTGACCACCCAATTTGACCAGTTCGCGAGCAATATAGCTGCGTGCCATGGGGATCACTTCGATAGGCAGAGGAAACTTGCCCAGCACATCCACTAACTTACTCGCATCGCACAGACACACAAATTTCTTACTGGCTGCCGCCACAATTTTCTCGCGCGTCAGGGCTCCGCCGCCGCCTTTAACCATATGCAAATGTCGCGTAATTTCATCCGCGCCATCCACATACACTGGCAATGTCCCCGCTTCGTTCAGCGAAACCACTTCAATGCCATGTCCCTGCAAACGCTTAGCAGAAACTTCTGAACTGGCGACTGCGCCGCGCAGCTTGTTTTTAATCTTGGCTAATTCATCAATAAAAAAATTAGCCGTTGAGCCTGTGCCTACACCCACTATGCAATCGTTCGGTACATGCGCAATCGCTGCCTGTGCCACTGCACGTTTTAAATCATCCTGAGTCATCGCCATCTTTAAAATTCCCAATTCAGTAATATCACCTTATCGTTCCGATTATTGCAGGTATTTATGAATTAATAAACCTCGCTTTCAATATCGAAGCTTGAAGTGATACGAAGCATAGGAGTAGCATGAAGACAAATCAACCTAAAAACCTCACCACAGAGATACCAAGGCACAGAGAAAAACAAAACATCAACAACTTACAGTCGTGGCGGCAAGCAACCATAGTGCAAGCCAGAAATAAATGAGGTGCTGTTATTTTTGTGCTCTAGGAGTCTCTCTGGTGAAACTATGGTTTTAAGGATCAATCAAAACGCAGGAGAAAAGGCGATGAAACGTTTAGGTTTATGGTTAATTCTACTTGCACTCAGTGCTTGCCAAAAACAAGAGGAAAACTATCACCCTACATTTAGCAAACACGCCACAGACGAGCGTAAAGAATATGTAGTTGGCATCCATCCTCTACACAACCCCACACAACTATTCGATATTTACGAACCTGTCGTAAACTACATTGAAGCCCGCATTCCGGGGACACATTTTAAATTGGAAGCTTCTCGCAATTACGCAGAGTTCGACAAAAAATTGGATAACGGTCATTTCGATTTTGCCATGCCCAACCCCTATCAAACTGTGCGTTCACTCAAGCACGGCTACCACGTATTTGGCAAAATGGGCGACGACAGCGACTTTCGCGGCATTATTCTAGTGCGCAAAGATAGCGGCATCCATAAAGTAAGCGACCTGAGAGGTGAAAAAGTCGCGTATCCCGCGCCCACCGCGCTAGCGGCGACCATGATGCCACAATATTTTTTACAAACACACGGCCTAGATGTGAGCCGTGATATCGAAAATATTTACGTTGGCTCTCAAGAGTCATCCATCACCAATGTGCTACGCGGTCACGTCGCAGCTGGCGCAACATGGCCAATACCATGGAAAACATTCATTCGTGATCATCCCGAGCAAGCCCAGCTACTTGAAGTAAAATGGCAAACTCAAATGCTACCCAATAATGGCTGGGTCGCACGCAACGACATGTCACCAGTACTGGAGGCCAAATTCGCCAAGCTGTTATTCGGCATGAACGCAAGCATAGAAGGAAAAGCGATGCTTGCAAAATTACCTATTTCAAAATTTGAGCCTGCCAACGACGCAACATACCAAGTTGTTCGCGAGTATCTCAAGACCTTCTCTGCAACCGTTCGGCCTGTCGAGTACTAAGCTGATGAAAAAGACTGCAAGCCTTGTTCCGCTAATATGCAAGACTCACGCTCCACTTTCTGGGTGTTTGTGCACCTCGATGGTGAAGGTTCCAGCATGAAACTCGGCGCTGCTATTTTCAGCTATTGGCGACACTCCATCCAGCGACAACTAATTGCGGGCTTCACGCTTGCGGCATTGGCGCTTTTGCTTAGTTTTGGCTATTTAATGCTACAGCAACAACGCGATTTTTTACTTCACTCTACAGATGACCACACTATATCGCTTGCGACCGCGCTAGCGATAAGCGGAACACCTTGGCTCATGTCCCACGACTTAGTTGGCTTGCAAGCAATCCTACAGGGGTTTGTTAAAACGCCAGATTTACAACGCGCATATTTTTTAAATGCGCACGGCGAAGTATTAGCCGCTACAAATCAAAATGAAATTGGTCTTTTCGTAAGCGACCAAGTAAGCCTTGGCATGCTTAAATCGAACACTAAACATGCAATTATTCTAGTGAGCCAATCAAACCTGATTGATGTTGCGAATCCAGTTATATACAACGGACAGACTCTAGGTTGGGCGCGTGTCGAAATGACACGTGACACTGCCAACACCAACCTAGCTATGCTCATCAAAGCGTGGCTGGCATTTTTATTAATTGCGCTGTTGTCCGTATCCCTAGTTGCGCTGCTGTTGGCGCGCAGACTGGCACATGGGCTGAATTACCTGATGCAGGTCGCTGCAAAAGTCGAACACGGAAGAGATGAATTGCGCCTTGATGTCGGACGTAAGGACGAGATCGGCACGCTAGCCCGGCATCTGGATCGCATGCTAAATTCACTTGAGAGGCAAAAAGCATTGCTGCGCAGCATTCTCGATTCCGCCCCTGATCTAATTTTCATCAAAGATATCAAGGGTGTATATTTGGGCTGCAACAAGGAAATGTCACGCTTACTAGATCGCTCTGAAAGTGAATTAATCGGAAAAACTGATTACGACCTTTTTGACGCAGCAACCGCCTATAAGCACTTCAGCCATGACCGCGAAGTACTCAAATCTGGGATGACTGTGCACTATGAGGAACAGGTTTGCTATCCCAATGGCAGAAAAATACAGGTAGACACATTAAAAACTCCGTTCCAAACTCAACATGGAACGATACTAGGGGTTGTAGGAATAAGCCGTGACATCAGCGAACGCAAAAAAGCCGAAGAAGAAATTCACACGCTAGCTTTTTATGACGCCTTAACCAAGCTCCCCAATCGGCGTCTATTACTCGACCGCCTTAAACAAGTCCGCATGGCCAGCAAGCGTAGCGGACGTTTTGCCGCACTCATGTTTATTGACCTAGATAACTTTAAGCCGCTCAACGACACACATGGTCACGATGTTGGCGACATACTGCTCATTGAAGTAGCACAACGCATCACTAGTTGCGTGCGCCAATCAGACACAGTATCGCGTTTCGGCGGGGACGAATTTATCGTCATGCTCAACGAACTCACTGCCAACAAAGAATCTTCCCTCCTTCAGGCAGGTGTTATCGCCGAAAAAATTCGCTCAACACTGGCTGCCCCCTATCACCTAAGCGTCGCTCAAAAAGACAGCACAGCAGCAGAAAGCGTCGAACACCATTGCACTTCCAGCATAGGCGTAGTGCTATTTATCGACCACGAAGCCGCCCATGACGACCTCATTAAATGGGCTGATATGGCGATGTATCAAGCCAAAGAAGCCGGACGCAACCGCATTCAGTTTTTTGAAGAACCTGACTAGCGACACAACTTTACAGCATAATTTTTTGGGTTTGCGCCCTATTCCTGCTAACCTTGAGCGCAATTATTTATTAGTCTCCGAATCATGCAAAATTATCTAAAGCGTATCCTCACCGCCCGCGTCTACGACGTAGCCATCGAAACCCCCTTAGAACCCGCCGCGAACCTATCTGCTCGCATCGGCAACAACGTGTTGTTCAAGCGCGAAGACTTACAAGCTGTGTTCTCGTTCAAGCTGCGTGGCGCTTATAACAAAATGGCAAAACTCACCCCAGAACAACTCAAACAAGGTGTCATCGCCGCTTCGGCGGGCAATCATGCGCAGGGTGTGGCGCTCAGTGCGCATCGTCTAGACTGCAAAGCAACCATCGTCATGCCCACCACGACCCCGCAGGTAAAAATCGACGCTGTACGTCATTTTGGCAAACGCGCAGTTGAAATCGTATTACACGGCAGCAGTTACAGCGATGCTTATACCAGAGCCATGGAATTGCAAGAACTACACCAGCTTACCCTGGTACACCCCTTCGACGATCCTGATGTCATCGCCGGACAAGGTACCATCGCGATGGAAATCCTGCGCCAGCATCAAGCCCCTATTCATGCCATCTTCTGCGCCATCGGAGGCGGCGGCTTAATAGCCGGTGTAGCGGCATACGTCAAACAAGTACGCCCCGACATTAAAATCATCGGCGTTCAAACAACCGATTCCAACGCAATGTATCTCTCGCTAAAAGAGAAAAAACGCGTCACGCTGAACGACGTAGGCTTATTCTCCGACGGCACTGCGGTCAAATTGGTCGGCAAAGAAACCTTCCGCGTCTGCCAAAAATATGTTGATGAAGTCATCTTGGTCGATACCGACGCCATCTGCGCCGCCATCAAAGACGTGTTTCAAGACACCCGCTCCATCCTTGAACCCGCGGGCGCACTCGCCGTCGCCGGTGCCAAGCTATACGCCAAGCGCGAAGCACTCAAAAATCAGACACTGATCCCCATCGCCTGCGGCGCGAATATGAATTTCGACCGCCTGCGCTTTGTCGCCGAACGTGCCGAAATCGGCGAAAAGCGTGAAGCCATCCTAGCCGTGACTATTCCCGAAACACCTGGCAGTTTCCGTAAATTTTGCAGCCTGCTTGGAAAACGCAGCATCACCGAATTCAACTATCGTTACGACAACCCGAACAAAGCGCAAGTATTTGTCGGCGTGCAAGTACGCGACCCTTCAGAAACCGAAAAACTACTCACCACCTTGGGAAAAAATCAACTCAGCGCCCTAAACCTCACCGATAACGAAATGGCCAAGTTACACCTACGCCACCTAGTCGGCGGACACGCCTCAGAAGCAAAAGACGAAATCCTATTCCGCTTCGAATTCCCCGAGCGCCCCGGTGCACTGATGAACTTCCTCAACAGCATGAGCCACGACTGGAACATCAGCCTATTCCACTACCGCAATCACGGAGCAGACTTCGGGCGCGTACTAATCGGCATGCAAGTCCCGCATCAAGACAAAGATGCGCTCAGGAATTTTCTCGACACCTTAGGCTACCGCTACTGGGACGAGAGCGACAATCCAGCGTATAAACTGTTTTTAGGATAAGGCCTGATTGCCAAATGACGAAGCAGAACACCATTGTGCAAACCCTGCGAAATCGCCTAACCAATCTGCTGGCGGTTTACGCTTTCGGCAGCCGCATACAAGGCACTGCTGGGGCAGAAAGTGATCTCGATCTCGCAGTACTGGTGGAAGGATATGCCGACCCGCTTGTATTGTGGCAATTGACTGGCAAATTGGCGGATCACGCAAACTGCCCGGTGGATTTACTTGATCTGCGCGCTGCCTCCACCGTGATGCAACATCAAATTTTCACTAGTGGGCAGCGCTGGTGGGCAAAAGATGTACAAGCGGCATTGTTCGAAGCCGCCATGTTGAGCGAAATGACCGCGCTGAACACGGCACGTGCCGGAGTACTAAGCGACATTCAACAACGAGGAAATGTTTATGGCTGATGATGTATTGCTAAACAAAGCCGCCACCATCGAACGCTGCGTAGCGCGAGCGCGCGAAGAATACGCCCACGACCCTGCCACTTTCGCCAGCAATTACACCCGCCAAGATGCCGCCATCCTGAACATCCAGCGCGCTTGCGAAGCCGCATTAGACATGGGGCAACACCTTATTCGCCGTGAAAAACTAGGCATTCCGCAAAGCGCGCGCGATGTATTTGCGCTACTAGCACAAGGCGGCTGGATCAGCGCCGCACTGGCCGAAAGCCTCAAACACATGGTGGGCTTCCGCAATATTGCAGTACATGACTACCAAACTATGCAACTGCCAATCACCGTCAGCATCATTGAAGCTCATCTTGATGAGTTTTTACAATATAGTCAGGCGGTGCTGTTACGCGACGCGGAGCAACAGTAATACTTCACAGTAAGTTAAACAACGAATAAACCATGCCAACACTAAACTGGATCGGCAAAGAAGCCGTCGTCAAACACCACAAGGATGTACCTTACCGTTTGCTAGAGCCTGTAGCGGAGCTGTCATGCCCCCCTCTCCCGCAAGGCGGGATAACCAGCGACTTGACTGACGTAGTTGGTCAGCCTAGTCGAGTGGCTAGTAGTTCTTCAGAGGGGCTGGGGGTGAGGGGCGCGACTACAGAGAACCTCATCGTACAAGGTGACAACCTGCACGCCCTCAAAGCCCTGCTGCCGCGCTATGCAGGGCAAGTAAAATGCATCTACATCGACCCCCCGTACAACACTGGCAACGAAGGCTGGGCGTATAACGACAACGTCAACAGCCCTGAGATCAAACGCTGGCTGGGCGAAGTGGTGGGCAAGGAAGGCGAAACGCTGGACAGGCACGACCGCTGGCTGTGCATGATGTATCCGCGTCTGTTGCTGCTGAAGCAATTCTTGCGCGAAGATGGGGTGATTTTTGTTTCTATAGATGACAACGAAGTGGCGACGTTAAGGTTGTTGATGGATGAAGTGTTTGCGACAAAGAATTTCGTGGCGACTATTGCGTGGCAACGGCGGATTTCACCGGATGCGAGACTCGGCTTAAGCCAAGCGCATGACCATATCGTGGTGTTTGCGAAAAACAGCGATGCACTCAACTTCCACTCAATTCCTCTCAGTAAAGATCAGGCAAAAAATTTCAAAAACCCTGACAATGACAAGAGAGGTGAATGGACTTCAACGGATTTTACGGCACAAGGATGGCGACCAAACCAGATGTATGAAATTCGAACGCCTTCTGGGGCTGTATTTTCTCCGCCCCAAGGACGATGCTGGGCAAACATTGAGTCTGGCTTTCAGCAACTCCTAAGCGAGGGGAGAATGTGGTTTGGTAAAGATGGAAAAGGACGTCCTCGGATTAAAACTTATCTTGCCGAAAGCTCTGGAGTTCGCGCATGGACTTGGTGGACAAATCAAGAGTGTGGGCACAATCAGGAAGCCAAGAAAGAAATTAACGAGATCATTGGGCATGACGTTCCTTTCGACACCCCAAAACCTACACGCCTAATCCAGCGCATCCTACAAATTGCCACCGACCAAGACGCCCTGATTCTCGATTCCTTTGCAGGCAGCGGCACCACAGGTCACGCAGTATTAAAACAAAATGCCGAAGATGGCGGCAATCGCCGTTTCATTCTAGTCGAGATGGACGACAACATCGCCCGCAACGTAACCGCAGAGCGGGTGCGGCGCGTGGCGCAAGGCTATACCAATGGCAAAGATCAAACCGTTGAAGGACTGGGCGGTAGCTTCCAATTCTGCACCTTATCCAAAGATCCGCTGTTCACCGCCGAAGGGCAAATCCGTAGCGACGTGACTTTCGCGCAACTGGCTGAATTTGTTTGGTTTGTGGAAACAGGCACCGGATTAACAAGTCCGGCGGGTTCGAGTCCACTTCTGGGCACCCACGAAGGCCGCGCGATCTACCTGCTGTACAACGGCATCCTCAAGGATAAATCGGTTGCGGGCGGCAATGTACTGACGGGGGCGGTGTATGACATTTTGCCGCCGCACGATGGGCCGAAGATAATTTTTGCCGCTGCTTGTCGCTTGGGTGCTGCACGTTTAGCGCGCGAACAGATTATTTTCAAGCAAACACCTTACGCGCTGGCGGTATAAACTGACGGCATGAATAACTTTAGCTTCTCTCGCAAAGGAAGTAATTATGGGCAAACAGGAAATTATTGAACTGGCCTTGCAGTTGAAAGCGGTAGAGCGCTATGAAGTGGCGGAGAAAATCATGCAAAGCTTGGATAAGCCTGATACCGAAATTGACCGGATCTGGGCGGAAGAGGCATTGCATAGAGCGCGTGCGTGCGATGAAGGACGCATGAAAACAATTTCATTCGAAGAAGTCTTCGGCAGCAAGTGATAGGGATTCGTTTTTCCGAAGCCGCCAATAATGAATTGGATGAGGCATGCGATTGGTTTGAGCTGCAACAGCTTGGGCTGGGCGTGCGCTTCAGGAATGAAGTACGCGAAGCGACTCTTCAGATTGCGCGGACACCATTGTTGTTCGCCGTCGAATTGGGCGATGTGCGGCGTTATGTTATGAATAAATTTTCTTATACTTTGCGTTATGTCCTGCGCGGCAATGAGGTTTGGGTCATGACTATTTCACATCAACATCGTCGCCCCGATTACTGGGTAGATCGCATCCAAAACCAATGACAGCCTTTATCCCTAAAACATACCAGACGCAAGTACTGGAAAGCGTGCAAGCCTATTTCGAGGCGTGCCATACATCACCCAGCGCGGCGGTGGCGTTTGCCACCGTAACGGAAAAACTCTGGCAAAAAATGCAGCCTTATGCGCCAATTGCAGGATTCGAGCGCGAGATGCCGTATTTTTGTTTGCGCGTCCCCACTGGCGGCGGCAAAACCTGGCTGGCAGCAAAGAGTGTCGCGCTGATTAATACATTGTTGCTACGCAACGAATACAGTGTGATTCTATGGTTGGTGCCGTCCAAAGCGATTCGCGAACAAACTTTGCGTGCCTTAAAAAATCGCGAGCATCCCTACTATGACGCACTGAAGGATGCCGGAGCAGTCACGGTGTTAGATTTAAGCGAGGCAAAATCGCTCACTCGCGCTACGCTGGATACGTCAACAGTGGTCATTGTTTCTACCATACAGGCATTCCGCCGCGATGAAACCGAAGGTTTGAAGGTGTATGAGTCGAACGGCGCATTGATGCACCACTTCGACAACATTACTCCGCAACAACGCGAGTCTCTACTGAAGGAAGGCGACAGCGTGCCTTGTTCGCTCGCCAATGTGCTGCGTTTGCGGCGACCTTTCGTGGTGGTAGACGAAGCGCACAATAACCGCACTCCACTGTCTTTCGATACGCTGGCAAAATTCAATCCGAGCGGCATCATGGAATTGACCGCCACACCGGACACCACCACTACGCCAAGCAATGTGTTGCATAGCGTCTCCGCTGCTGAACTAAAGGGCGAGGAGATGATTAAGCTGCCCATTGTTCTGGAAACCGAAGCAAATTGGCAGCAGTGCCTGGCTGATGCAATTTCGCGGCGAGGGGAATTGCAAGCACTAGCGGATCAAGGCAGGCGCAAGGGGGCTAGCTATTTGCGTCCGGTGGTGCTCATTCAGTCCGAACCGCGCCGCTCAGGCGTGGAAACGCTGGATGTAAACAAATTGCGCCAAGAGTTAATTAGCAACCACAACATTCCACCTGAAGAAATCATCGTAGCAACTGGCGAAGAAAGAGGTCTAGAAGAGATAGATGCCAAGTATGCAAAGGGCATTGCCGACGAAGCTTGCCCAGTGAAATACGTTATCACGCAAAAAGCACTGGCGGAGGGTTGGGACTGCCCATCGGCCTACATTCTAGTGAGCATGGCAACTTTGCATTCTTCTACCGCAGTGGAGCAATTACTGGGTCGTATATTGCGTCAGCCGGAGGCAAAGCATCGCTGGCATGAGGCATTAAACCAGTCTTATGCTTTCGTGGCATCGCGCGACTTTGCCGACACGGCTGCGGCATTGCGCGACAGCTTGGTCTCAGGTGCAGGATTTGATCGAAAAACGGCAGGGGAATTTGTGACCGCAGCCAAGCCGGAGCAAGGCCGGATGGATTACAACACGCACCTCGACCGCATCGTCATCAGGCCGGTGGTCGTGGAGTTGAATGAGAAACCAAATTTAAAAGCATTACCGAAGGCTTTGAAAGAAAAAGTCATCTGGAATGAGCATGAGAAAAGCCTGACCATTTCCAAGCCGCTCAATGAAGATGAAGAGATGGCGGTACGGGAAGTCGTTAAGTCAGAAGCGGCGAAACAGGCAATTACTCAAGCGGCAGAAGCTAGCCGCAGTAAGTCCATCGAGTTTTTTCAAACTCCAGCAGAATTGGGCGTGCACTTTGCCATCCCGCAAATGATGCTCAACATTCAAGGTGATTTAGCGCTATTCGATGACGCGGAGGTATTGGACTACCCTTGGGATTTATCTATTTATGATGCCGCGCCTACTCAGGAACATTTGAGATTGTTAGATGCGGCGTTGAAAGTTTCCGAAGGTGGAGAAATAGATATCGACGCTGCCACGGGTAGGATGACGACTCGCTTCATTGATAATTTACAGCGCGACCTAGGCTTTGCATATGTGCCGGAACATTGGGACGAGGTAAAGCTCGCCGCGTGGTTATGCCGAAATATACCGGAGACTTCCATCACCCACGCTAGCAAACAGGCTTTCGTTGCGAAGTGGTTGCAGGAGTTATTTACAAGTCAGAAGTCTGATCTAGCCAAGGCGAATCGTCAGAAATTTTTAATTCGGAATTTGCTAGGCCAACGCATCAAGGAATTGCGTTTGATGGCGGTGAATCAAGCCTACCAGCAAACCTTATTTGGCGATGGCTACGCAGAACGTGTGTTGGTCAACGACACATACCAATTTGTTTTTCACCCACAAGCTTATGCGCCCAGCAGTGATTACGATAAACGCACTTCCCAATATGGCGTGTTCGATTTTCGTGGGCACTACTACGGTCGCATCGGTGATTTCGACAGTAAGGAGGAGTTTGAGTGTGCCGTTCATCTGGACATTCTTGCCCAACGAGGCGAGATTAAATTTTGGGTACGCAATTTGGTTCGCAAGGAAGCCTGCTCGTTTTTCCTGCAAAAAGCAGACGGACGTTTTTACCCCGACTTCATTTGCCAACTAAACAACGGCAATGTGCTAGTGGTGGAATATAAAGGCGCTGATAAATGGGAGGCTACGAAAGATGACCGTTTGATTGGTGGGTTATGGGCAGAGCTATCACATGGGAAATGTCATTTCGTGATGACAAAGAACAGAGAATGGCAGGTGATTGATGCTGAAATCAAGAAAGCCTCGATATAAGCGATGATTACTTAATTTCAAATCTATGTTCAGCCCCTGCAAAAAAGTGGGCTTTGCAGAGGTAACACAAATTTCCACTTAACATTCTGGAAGATAGAGGAGATTTTCAGTTTTTCGAATTGTGAATTAGACGACGATGAACATCCAAACTAGGAAACAAAGCCTGAGACAAAGTATAATCGCCGCCCGCCAGAAAATAGTCGCGACGGAAAGCTTGCGTCTGAGTGGTTTAATTACGGCGCGCATCTGCGAGCTGGAGGCATATCGAACAGCGACAACTGTGCTGGGCTATATGAATTTCGGGGCGGAGTTTGCTGCGGAGATTTTTTTGCAGCAGGTGTTACGGGACGGCAAGCAGGTATTACTACCTAAGGTGAATCGCGACAGCAAGCAGTTGGATGTGTATCGCGTGGCTGATTTAGCGCAGGATGTGGCGCTGGGGCTATGGGATATTCGCGAGCCGTTGATTGAGCGTTGCGAAAAAGTGGAGGATTTACCCTCTATTGATTTGATTTTATTACCGGGCGTGGCGTTTGGACGAGATGGGGCACGACTGGGTTATGGCGGCGGCTTTTACGATAAGCTGCTGGCACGCCTAACTACGCAGCCAGCGCTAATCGCTGCTGCGTTTGCATTACAAGTAGTTGCACAGATACCGCAGGAAGCCACTGACCGCAAGACGGACTGGCTGATAACAGAAAATGAAGTGATTCATTGCCGCGACATGGCGCTTCAAACACCGTTGTAGCAGCTTGCTGCTACACAATAGTTAACTAACATTATTTTATCGATAGAGAGTAGACAGAACGATGGCAAATTTACCCGATTACGATCCACAAGAAACGCAGGAATGGCTAGACTCGCTCCAGTCTGTTCTAGATCAAGAAGGCGGCGATCGCGCGCACTATTTAATCGAGCAGCTCATCCATCACGCTCGCCTAGCTGGCGATGATGTGCCTATCAGTGCCACCACACCTTATATCAACTCTATCCCAACGGATAAGGAAGAACGCTCGTCGGGCAACAAGGAATTAGAGCATCGCATCCGCGCCTTAACGCGCTGGAACGCGATGGCGATTGTGCTCAACGCCAACAAGGAGTCTTCTGAACTGGGCGGACATATTGCCAGTTTTGCATCAGCAGCCACTTTGTATGATGTGGCGTTTAATCATTTCTTCCACGGCAAGACTGACGATCATGGCGGCGACTTGGTGTATTTCCAAGGCCATTCCTCACCCGGCATGTATGCCCGCGCTTATATCGAGGGTCGCTTGAGCGAAGAGCAACTATATAAATTCCGTCAGGAAGTCGATGGTAACGGTCTATCTTCTTATCCACACCCTTGGCTGATGCCGAATTTCTGGCAGTTCCCTACCGTATCTATGGGCTTGGGGCCGCTAATGGCAATTTATCAAGCACGTTTTATGCGCTATTTGCAACACCGCGAACTTGCCAAAACCAATGGCCGTAAAGTGTGGGCATTCCTCGGCGATGGTGAGACGGATGAGCCAGAATCATTGGGCGCGATTTCGATGGCTGGACGTGAAAAACTGGATAATCTAGTTTTCGTTATCAACTGTAATTTGCAACGCTTGGATGGCCCTGTACGCGGCAATGGCAAGATTATTCAAGAACTAGAAGGTGTGTTCCGTGGCGCTGGCTGGAATGTCATCAAAGTAATTTGGGGGAGCAAGTGGGATCGTCTATTAGCTAAAGACAAGAACGGCCTACTGCTAAAGCGTATGGAAGAAGTGGTTGATGGTGAATACCAAACTTACAAATCCAAAGACGGCGCTTACGTGCGCCAGTATTTCTTCGGTAAATATCCCGAGTTGCTGGAGCTGGTTGCGGATATGTCTGATGACGAAATTTGGCGTCTCAATCGCGGCGGTCACGATCCGCTTAAAGTATTTGCGGCCTATGCTGCTGCGGACAAACATAAAGGCCAGCCGACTGTCATTCTTGCCAAAACCGTCAAAGGTTACGGCATGGGTTCGTCCGGTGAAGCGCAAAACCCGACCCACCAGCAGAAAAAAATGGATGGCGAGTCTTTGCGTGCCTTCCGTGACCGTTTCAATATTCCGGTCTCTGACGAGCAATTGAGTTCAGTGCCTTTTGTACGTCCAGCCGAAGACAGCCAAGAGATGAAGTATTTGCGCGAACGTGGCAGCGCGATGGGAACCATCCCAGCACGCGCACCCGTTGCTGACAAACTCATTCTTCCCGAGTTGTCAGCCTTCGATGCATTGCTGAAATCTAGCGAAGAGCGTGAGTTCTCGACCACCATGGCGTTTGTACGTTTACTTGGTGTGTTGGTAAAAGATAAAAATATCGGCAAAAAAATAGTGCCTATCGTACCGGATGAGTCTCGTACTTTCGGCATGGAAGGCATGTTTCGCCAACTGGGTATTTTCTCGCAACTTGGCCAGTTATATACCCCTCAAGATGCCGATCAACTCATGTTCTACAAAGAATCTGAGACAGGTCAAATTCTGCAAGAAGGCATTAACGAAGCAGGCGGCATGGCGGACTGGATTGCCGCAGCCACTTCTTACGCAAACCACGGCGTGGCTATGCTACCGTTCTACATTTACTACTCAATGTTCGGCTTTCAACGTGTTGGCGATATGGCTTGGGCCGCAGGCGATTTGCGCTCGCGCGGCTTCCTCATCGGCGGCACAGCGGGCCGCACCACATTGAACGGCGAAGGTTTGCAACATCAGGATGGGCACAGCCACTTAATGGCAGCCACTATCCCCAACTGTGTGTCTTATGACCCAACTTTTGCTTACGAACTGGCAGTAATTGTGCATGACGGTATGCGCCGCATGCATCAAGATCAAGAAGACGTGTTCTACTACCTCACGGTGATGAACGAGAACTACACCCACCCAGCTATGCCAAAAGGTGCGGAAGAAGGCATTATCAAGGGGATGTATAGATTCAGTGAAGGGGCAAAAGGGAAGAAGCCTCGCGTGCAGCTGTTGGGTAGCGGCACTATTCTGCGCGAAGTGATTGCGGCGGGCGAGTTGCTGTCCAAAGACTTTGGTGTTGCAGCCGATGTGTGGAGCGCAACCAGCTTCAACGAGTTACGTCGCGATGGTATTGACTGCGAGCGTTGGAATACCTTGCATCCTGAAGCAAAACCACGCCTGAGTTATGTCGAGCAATGTCTAGACGCCAACACTCCGGTGATTTCAGCAACTGACTATATTCGTGCCTACTCGGATCAGATTCGTCCTTTCGTTAAAGCCTCTTACAAAACGCTGGGCACAGATGGTTTCGGACGCTCGGATTCACGCAAGAAATTGCGCGGCTTCTTCGAGGTAGATCGCTACCACGTCGTTGTTTCTGCCCTGAAGGCATTAGCGGACGAAGGTACGATAGCTGCGAGCGAGGTGACGAAGGCGATCAAGCTATACAAGATCAATCCTGACAAACCCAATCCAGTGACTGTATAAACCACAAAGTCTGTTCTTGGTGAGTTTTTAAAACCATGAGCAGACCTTCGACAAGCTCAGGACAAACGGTTTATGAGCTGAAAGTTAGGAGAACAAAATGGCTGAAATCAAAAATATACTAGTACCAGATATCGGTAACTACAAAGATGTACCCGTCATCGAAGTCGCTGTAAAAGCAGGGGATGCTGTCAAAGCAGAAGATACGCTGCTGACTCTAGAAACTGACAAAGCAACAATGGACGTGCCTGCACCATTTGATGGTGTGGTTAAAGAAGTCAAAGTCAAAGTTGGCGACAAAGTAGCAGAAGGTGTTTTGATCGTAACGATGGAAGCGAGTGGCGCAGCAGCAGCTCCTGCTCAAACAGCCGCAGCGGCCCCTGTCGCCCTGGCAGCCCCTGTGGCAACTGCGGCTGCTACCGCGCCTGTCGCAGCCTCTACGGCAGCAGTGCCAACTGGCAACGCTCATGCGAGCCCCTCGGTGCGTCGTTTTGCGCGTGAATTGGGTGTGGACTTAGCTCAAGTCCGAGGCACTGGCGAAAAAGGCCGCGTCACCAAAGATGATGTACAGAATTTCGTCAAGCAATCTCTGTCACAAGCTCCTGGCAGCGCTGGCGGCAATGGTCTGCAAGTATTGGAAATGCCCGTGGTGGACTTTGCTAAATTCGGCGCTATCGAAACCAAAGCGCTATCCCGCATCAAAAAGATTTCCGGCGCAAACCTGCATCGCAACTGGGTCACCATTCCTCATGTCACTCAGTTCGAAGAAGCCGACACAAGTGAAATGGAAGCTTTCCGCAAGGAGTTGAATGTAGAGTATGCCAAGCAAGGCATCAAAATTACACCTCTGGCCTTTATGCTTAAAGCCACTGCATTCACGCTGAAACACTTCCCTTCTTTTTGCTCTTCGCTAGATGCCAGCGGCGAAAATTTGGTATTGAAAAAATACATCCATATTGGTGTAGCGGTTGATACGCCGGATGGATTAATGGTGCCAGTGATACGTAATGTAGATCAAAAAGGCATCGTGCAGCTGGCAAAAGAACTGGGCGAAGTGAGTGCTAAGGCACGTGAGAAAAAAATCACTGCTGCCGACATGCAAGGTGGTTGTTTCACTATCTCCAGCCTGGGTGGCATTGGCGGCACGGCATTCACTCCCATTATCAATGCGCCCGAAGTTGCTATCCTCGGCGTATCTCGTGCGGCCATGAAGCCAGTATGGAAAGACGGCGAGTTCGTGCCACGTCTGATGCTACCACTGTCCTTATCCTACGATCACCGGGTAATCGACGGCGCAGCAGGCGCACGCTTTACGACTTACCTAGCGCATGTGCTATCTGACATCAAACGCTTAGCACTTTAAGCATAACTATTCACCACAGAGATATCGAGTTGAGAATAAATTTTTTCCTAAATAATTGCGCCTTTCTCTGCGCTGCTGTATCTCTGTGCTAAATTTTGGACCTGTCAATTCATGAACATCGCCCCTATAGGTATTCTCGGCGGCACCTTTGATCCCGTTCACAATGGGCATATGCGCTTGGCTATCGAAGCTCAAGAACAGTGCCATTTAGGTGAAGTGCACTTTATTCCCAACGGTGCACCGCCGCATCGCGGCACACCGCATGCCAGTGCCTCAGATCGTTTGCACATGGTGCAATTGGCGGTTCATAACAATCCAGCCTTTCTGGCGGATCAACGTGAGACCTATCGCAACGATGCTTGCTATACCGTGAACACCTTAAGCGAGTTGCGAACTGAACTTGGTTCACAGCAACCTTTGTGTTTATTGTTGGGTAGCGATGCCTTTGCGCAATTGCATACTTGGCATGAATGGCAGCGTTTATTCGAACTGGCGCACATTGTGGTGATGCAGCGCCCCGGGCAACCGCTAGGCAATACGATGGCAGCAACTGATCCAACACTGCTACATGAATACACTTCACGCTTAGCGCCGTCACCTCAAGTACTACACGAAAGTCCCGCAGGACATATCGTCGTGCTGAATATCCCGGCACTCGAAATATCCGCCACCGACATTCGCTGTCGCTGCGTGGAAAACAAAAATATTCACTCTCTGGTCCCCGACTCTGTCGCCCATTACATTCAAAACCACCCGTACACCACATGCTAACTATCGAAGAAAAAACAAAAATCGTTGTCTCCGCACTGGAAGACATCAAAGCTAGCGACATTACTGTCATCAACACTGGGAAAATTAGCCCCTTGTTTGAGTGCATGATTGTTGCCAGCGGTCAGTCCAATCGCCAAACCAAGGCAGCTGCTGATAACGTAGTAAAAAAACTACAAGAGCTTGGAGAAGAGGTTCTCAGCACTGAAGGCGAAAAGAGTGGCGAATGGGTGTTGATCGACCTAGGCGACATGCTGGTGCATGTCATGCAACCTGCTGTACGCGCTTACTACAATCTCGAAGAACTTTGGGGCGCGACTCCGAGTGCTCACACTCCGAGCAATATCTAAAACCATCCCACAAAAACAGTCATGTACTGCATAGCCCTAGGGACTCCCATTTCTCATGACCTCTTAGACAGACAGCGGTCTTGTCTGTTGGTCTCGGTGGTGGAGATTTTCTCTTGAAGCTATTTATTCTAGCCGTTGGGAATAAGATGCCTGAATGGATTTCGCAGGGCTTCAACGAGTACACCAAGCGCATGCCGCGCGAAGCTAAAATTGAGCTAGTAGAAATCAAGCCCGAGCCACGCACAACAGGTAAAACCGTACCCCAAATCATGGAGGCGGAAGCGCAACGCATCAATGCCGCGCTTCCCAAAGATGTTGCTCGCGTGGTATTAGATGAGCGCGGCGCGCACTTGAACACCAAGCAATTGTCGCAAAAAATGCATGACTGGCTAGGCGGTGGTCGCGACGTTGCCTTTATTATTGGTGGCGCGGATGGTTTACACGAATCAGTGCGCAGCAGCGCGCAACAACTCTTGGCGCTGTCTGCTCTAACGCTACCCCACGGCATGGTGCGAGTATTACTTGCTGAACAGTTGTACAGAGCATATAGCTTGTTGCACAATCACCCTTATCATAGAGAATGAGGGATTGGAGAATGGTTAAGGGAAGAGTGAAGGGAGAAGGATAAAAAGCCTTCGTGGGCCGTTCCCCTTGAGCACCGAAGGTGCGTTCCCTTTACCCTTCCCTCATTTACCCTTGTCATAAAGGCTAAACAATGAACATTAGAAAACCACGTATCTATCTCTGCTCGCAAAGCCCGCGGCGGCGTGAGTTGCTCAAACAGATCGGCGTTAACTATGAAATGTTGTTACTGCGCAATGATCCGCGCCGCACTGTCAGCGTAGATGAGACCCCGCAGGACAATGAAGATCCGCTTGTCTATGTGCAGCGTGTCTGCCACGCCAAAGCACTAGCAGGTTGGGAGGCGATACTCCACCGCAACTTGCCACCATTCCCAGTACTGGCAGCGGATACCACGGTAACAATAGACGGACAGATCATCGGCAAGCCACGAGATAATGCGCATGCCGCCGAGATATTACGCACTTTATCCGGGCGTCAGCACCAAGTCTTGACCGCTATCGCGGTGTCTTTTGATGAGCGCACTGAAATGTGTGTTTCAAGCACTACCGTAAACTTTGCCAAGCTTGACGAAGAACGCATCCATCGCTATTTACTTAGCCATGAAGCACACGACAAAGCTGGGGCTTATGGCATTCAAGGCTTGGCAGGGGCATTTGTGGAGCGCATCGAGGGGAGCTATACTGGTGTAATGGGCTTGCCCTTGTTCGAAACCGTGGAGTTACTTAAAGCCTTTGGCTACCGCACAGCTTGATGCAAAACCTTTCAACGTACTTTAGCGCAGGCATCAAGGACACCCAATGAGCGACGAAATTCTCATCAACGTTACACCGCAGGAAACTCGTGTTGCCATCATGCAAAATGGCGTAGCTCAAGAGTTGCACATAGAACGTGGTAGCCACCGAGGCATGGTGAGCGATGTCTACGTAGGGCGAGTTAAGCGCGTTTTACCCGGCATGCAATCCGCATTCATTGACATAGGCTGGGAGCGTTCCGCGTTCTTACATGTCGCCGACATCTGGGACAACTGCAACAACGGAGAGCCGGCTAAACCCATCGAAAAAGTACTATTCGAAGGACAAACGCTGTTAGTGCAAGTCATTAAAGACCCCATCGGCACAAAAGGTGCGCGTCTATCCACACAAATCAGTATTGCTGGGCGCTTTCTGGTGTATTTGCCACAAGAGTCACACATCGGTGTTTCACAAAGAATCGAAAGTGAGGAAGAGCGCGAACAATTGCGGGCCAAGCTGCAGCAGGAATTAACTCCTGAGCATAATGGCGGTTATATCATCCGCACTTTTGCCGAAACTGCCTCGGACATTGATTTTCGTGCCGATATTGTTTATCTCGACAAGCTCTGGCTCAACCTACAGGAGCGCTCTAAAAAAGAATCAGCGCCAGCGTTGCTGTATCAGGAGTTGGATATAAGTTTGCGCGTGTTACGTGATTTAGTCGGTGAAAACACCTCGCGCGTGCTAATTGATTCTCGCGAAACCTATGAACGCATGATGGCGTTTGCCGGTGATTATATCGCTTCTGCCATACCCAAGCTCAGCCACTACATCGGTCAGCGCCCGCTATTTGATCTGTACGGAGTTGAGGATGAAATTGAGCGCGCTTTGTCGCGACGTGTAGATTTAAAATCTGGTGGCTATCTCATCATCGATCAGACTGAAGCGCTCACCACGGTCGATGTAAATACCGGCGGATTCGTCGGCGGACGAACTTTTGACGACACGATTTTCAAAACCAATCTAGAAGCAGCGCAAGTTGTTGCGCGACAATTACGCTTGCGCAATCTAGGCGGTATCATCATCTGCGACTTCATTGATATGGACAATATCGAGCACCGCGATGCCGTACTGGAAGAATTCAAAAAAATGTTGGATCAGGACCGCACACGCATCAGCGTCAGTGGCTTTTCTGCGCTAGGCCTAGTTGAATTAACTCGCAAACGTACCCGCGAAAGTCTAGCGCATGTGCTGTGCGAATCCTGCCCTACCTGTCAGGGTCGAGGGGAAATTAAAACAGCACAAACAGTGTGTTTCGATATTCTCCGCGAAATTTTGCGCGAAGCTCGTCAATTCAATGCCCGCGAATTCCGTATCCTTGCCTCGCAGGCTGTCATTGATCTATTCCTCGATGAAGAATCGCAAAGCTTGGCACAACTTTCTGACTTCATAGACAAAACCGTATCCCTGCAAGTTGAAACCCTCTACTCTCAGGAACAATACGATGTCATTTTGATGTAAGCCTACTCATAAAGCATCGCACTAAAGTCTTCTTGCGCTCCAAAGTGAATGCCCATAATAAATTGAAATTTAAGGATATTTACATGCTGAAATACAACATCCACTGTAGAGTGCAATATAGTCAGTGAATAAACATCAGAGGAAACACGCTATGAAACGAATTCCATTATCGCTTTGCATTGCTGCACTAGCCCTTTCCAGTCCAGCTCATGCCAGTAACAAGCAGAACAATAACGATGCTCTCAATGTTATGGGCTTTATCAATTCACTCACAACAGAAAATACTGCTTACTACAAGTCGCATAAAAGCGAGTTTTTTGCAAAACTCTCAAAAGGCCAATACCCAACAGCGACCGTTGTCTCTTGTTCGGATGCGCGAGTACATAGCAATGTATTGAGTGCGAATCCAGAAGGAAAGCTATATGTGGTGCGCGATCTTGGTAACCAAATAAGCACCGCCGAAGGATCTGTCGAATATGGCATACGCCAATTACATACACCGCTACTTTTAATTCTCGGACATTCTCGTTGCGGTGCCATTGCTGCGGTCACTGGCAACTACTCCAAGCAACCCCCTGCTATCAAGCGTGAGCTTGACTCCATCCACATCAGTAAAGAATTAACCAACCTCGGTGGCGTGTCTGCCAACATCAACAATCAAGTCGCTGACGCGATGCTAAAGTTTTCCGATGTAATTGAGAAACACCAGCTCACCGTAGTCGGAGCGATACTAGATTTTTCTAATGACATGCATCAAGGAGCGGGCAAACTAAATATCATCAACATGAATGGCGAAACAAGTCCGACTAAACTACACGGCTTCGAAGGCCCGCTGCCGCAAAGCGAATAAAATACCAGATCAACCCGCAGACTGTCACTGATTAACCTAGAAAAAGCTTTTGTCCGCAGATTACGCAGATTTTCGCCGATTAAACAACAATTAATGCCGAACTGATGAGTCACCCATAAGGTGCAAATGCGCATATCTACAAGCACTTGAAAATCTGCGTTAATCTGTGAAGTCTGCGGACTCAACTGCAGTTTTTAGGATGAAACGACTAGCCATTCCGCTAAGCCCCCAAACACGGGGCAAGCGGCGGCTTATGTGGTGAAGTTTTTAGAATCAACAAGCTTACACCTTGGGCAACAGGCTTTCTGGCTCTACTTTACTGCCACTTACGATGATGCGTTTGTGACGAGATTGACCGCCTTGTTTCAATTCAACATTACGCAGGGGAACATTAAAGCGATCCGCGATAAAGCGCAGCAATGCAGCATTGGCACGACCTTCTATAGGAGGTGCGGCAAGACGTATTTTCAGCGCTTCGCCGTATAAACCTGACACTTCGCTACGTTTTGCGCCCGGTTGCACATGTAGCACTAACACCAGAGCATCGGCTTCGCGACGCCACCAAGTCATAGCATTGTCGTTCGCAATACCAAACTTTCCAGCCACGCTAGGGGCAGCATTAAAATCAACTGCAATATCAAAAACATCACCAACACCGAGAAGTCCAAACTTCCTGTAGCGGGAACTCGGCGACGCAAGGGGCGCAAAAAGGGTTCGGTCATGCTATGCAATACGGGTGCGAACGGTGTATTTGGATTGGTCCACGACAGTAGCGCGCTGACAAACAAGGCAGCCATCAACAAATAAATACTCAACTTGCATAACTTAATCGCGGCCCAAGCTGCTAGGGAAAGCACACCCACCGGATAGTCGTGCAATGACACCGTAGCAAACAAATAGCCTGTTTCCACCAATCCGGCTAATAGCAAGCTGGCGGCATCCAAACCTAACACGGTAGGAACGAAGCGACGCACGCGCAGCACCAGCGGATTGGTGAGCAGCATGATGAACTCCCCAATTGGATTCCTCAGCGGCGCACGCAACCACTGCAAATGAAAGCGCAATAACAAGATAGCGGCGAAAGGCTGTAACACGGCATCCAATAAAAATTGCAATGCTTCAATCAACATGGTTTTCCTCCCAATTCATCGCCCATTTCTTTAGAGCGGATCGCAGCGGCATGAACCGCTGCAATGATATGTTGCTTAACCCCGTCTTTTTCCATGCTCAATATAGCGCGCTCAGTGGTACCGTTCTTGGAAGTGACCCGGGCGCGCAGCACGCTAACCTCGTCATTACTCGCCTGAGCTAACTTCGTCGCCCCCAGAAGAGTATCAATCACCAGACTCTTTGCCTGAACATCATCAAAACCCAACTCGCGTGCAGCTTGCTGCATCGATTCGATGAAGTAGAACACATATGCTGGCCCGCTGCCGGAAATTGCAGTCACGCCGTCCAACATCACTTCTTCTTGCAGCCACACTGTACTACCCACCGCATTAAGAATATTAGCGGCAATCTCTTTATGGGCAACGCTCACTTCAGAAAGGGCATACAGGCCCGCCACGCCGCTTTGAATTAATGCGGGGGTGTTCGGCATGCTGCGCACCACATTCGACGAACCCAGCCAGCTCGAAATGTCCGAGGCGCGAATACCTGCTGCGATAGAAACAATCAATTGGCCTCGCAGCAAAGGTGTGAGTTGCGCGCACACTTCGTGCAGTTGCTGTGGTTTAACGGCAAGCACGATCACATCGCTATCTGCCACACCTGTAGCTAACTCTGGCGTAGCGGATACACCGAAATCGTTTTGCAAGCGAATGCAATTATCTGCATTGATTTCTACTACGCGCAATTGCGCCGCCGTGTAACTGCGCTTAAGCAAGCCGCCAATGAGTGCCACAGCCATATTGCCACCACCAATAAAACAGATGTTCATGCCATTCCTTAAGGATTGATTCGTTACGATAGGCGATTATCGCAAATTAACGAAGAGTCGGCATGCTCAATCCAAAGCGCCTCAGTCAGGAATGTCTTTCACGTTGCTAAGCACTACAGCGGTTCTGTCTGCCAACGCCGCCAAACTTGCCGCCTTTACCATCAGACAATCGGCAGCTCGGTCAAGCGCAGCCTCAGTAAAATTTCTATCCAGCGTATGTCCTCCGTCCGATATTGCCGATGCGTATTACCCGCACGCGGAACTGGGTCGATTAGCCCGATACGCTCGTAATACCTGAGTGTATGGACTCTCACCCCGCTTGCTGCGGCGACTTGTTGAATCGATTGTGCAGTGGTCATGGCTAAAGGTTAATAGTTAGAGCGCGCTCTAAGTCAAGCGCGTTAATGAAGTTTCGATAATCCCGCGCATACGGCCTCGCTGGGCTTAAGCCGCCATCCACGATGCGAGAGCTGGCAGTTTATATCCATCCTCCAAAGTTGCCTGCGTCAGGCTACCCGCTTCGGCTTGAATGCAGATGAAATACAAATCTTCGTCGCCCGCCGTCAGGGCGCGTGCACCTTCCGGTGCAACCCGCACCAGACTTCCTTCCGTAAGTGGGAATTCCTCGCCATCCATATAGAATGTGCCGTTCCCTCGCAACACGACATACAGAGGTGGTAACGTTTTTTCGGACAGTGCGATAAGTGGTAGCCTTGCTCAACCGAGGCCGTGGATGACACGGCAAACAGAGGAGCAAGCGCATGAGAAGGACGAGAAGGAATCACGCACCTGTATTCAAAGCCAAAGTGGCCTTGGCCGCGATACGGGGCGACAAGACATTAGCCGAGCTAGCTGAACATTTCGACGTACACCCCAACCAGATATCCGAATGGAAGCAGCAATTACAGGAGTCGGCTGCCGGCGTATTTGACGGCACGCCGAAGGCGAAGGTAGCAACGCCAGACCTGAGCGTACTGCATGCCAAGATTGGACGGCTCTCGCTGGAGAATGATTTTTTAGAAAGCGCGCTCACCAAGGCGGGATTGCTGAGCGCAAAGAGATGATTGACCGAACCCACAAGCTACCGCTGACACACCAGTGCCAAATATTGAACCTGGCGCGCTCAACCGCCTACTACCTAGCGGCACCAGAGTCGGCAGATGAGTTGGCACTGATGCGTCGGATCGACGAACTGCATTTGAAATACCCATTCGCCGGAGCAAGAATGTTGAGCAGATTTCTCAAACGAGAAGGACTCGTTGTTGGCCGACGTCGTGTTTCTACGCTGATGAAGAAGATGGGCATCAATGCGCTGTACCGCAAGCCGAATACCAGCAAGCGGCATGCGGCCCATCCGGTCTATCCCTACCTGCTGCGTGATATGACAATCACTCGCTCGAACCATGTCTGGGCGGCTGACATTACCTACATCCCGATGAAGCGAGGTTTCGTATATTTGTTCGCTGTCGTCGATTGGGCAAGTAGACGGGTGCTGTCATGGCGGCTTTCCAACACGCTGACCACAGACTTCTGTATCGAGGCGGTGCAGGAGGCGATGAACCGCTACGGCAGACCGGAAATCTTCAACACCGATCAGGGCTGCCAATTTACCAGCCTAGAATTTACCGGACTGCTGAAAACTAACAATATCCAGATCAGCATGGACGGCAAGGGCTGCTGGCGAGACAACGTGTTTGTGGAGCGACTCTGGCGTAGCGTTAAATATGAAGAGGTCTATCTATACGCATACAACTGTGTGAACGATGCAAAGAGAGGCTTGGAGAAATACTTCAGGCTCTACAATCAGGAGAGACCTCATTCATCGCTTGACGACAAAACGCCGGATGAGTTCTACTACGACAACCTGCCTGCACTGCTAAAAGCAGCGTAGGCAGTTAACGCAAGGCCTCCACTTAAGAAATGGCAATAACTGTCCAATCTAGCGGAGCCACCTATGTCAAGCAGTAGAAAGCTACTTGCCCCGCCCCTTAGCAACATTCATAGCGACAACCAAGCTCTGTGAAAAACAAATTTACCTCCCTAAGATAGGCGCGCAAGTCATCTTCCGAAAATGCACCTCCTCTATCGTGAAGAGGCAAGTAGGGAATAGAAGAGATGCTTTGCTTCACCTGATCGTTTTCGATAAAGCTATCAAACTCTGAGGTGTACTGCACACTGAGATTTTTTTCTAAAAAATCCTTGGCCTTCTCTGACGAATAACCCTTTCCGTGCTTCAGATAATTGACCGCATTCTGCCATTTACCAATTTCTCCCCAATTTTCTATTTTTGTGACATCAATACCTAGCTTGAGCAACTCTTTTACTGCTTCCGAATGTATTGAAGAGTGATCGCCTTCTTCGATTTTAAGATAGCGAATTAGATCGTTCAAAGTTTGCTCGACAAATTGACCAAGTACGATAATAAAAGCATGTATCGTCACCTGTTTTGCATCAAATAATTGTTCACTCGTTGCGAGAAAATTGTGATCCTGTTCAAGTATCCGGCGAGCATCATAATTCGAATCTTTCTCAGCTTGTTCATATGAATATGTTGCCTCAAATTCCTTGTCTGAAATTTCCTTTGCCGCCGTATTTAACGCATTCAATTCCGGCATAACAATCTCAAACCAGATTTGTTCAAAACGCTTCAACTGCTGAAGATACCCCATCGTCTTTAAGTTCAAATGGTGCATGATTTCAATCTACCCTTATCAAAAATTGTTACCGACTTATAGTGAACCCGCACCATTTAGCCCCACTCGCCCCGCGCCACATCGACCAGCCGCCCGGTGTTACTCCGGTGCGAAACGACAAGGTTGAGGGTCGTCCCATTTCGTAGCTCTGCCACGCGTCCACCGCAATTTCCCGCGAGTCCAGTACGCGAATTCTGAAGCTGAAATATAGTTCTGTCGGTGCAACATCTTTCCAGTGTTTTGCCACGACTCCGGCGATATTCACTTGCTGGGTTTGTGCTGCCATACGCGCCCTATCCTTTCTACAGCTTTTATCCCCCTTGCCACGTCCGAATCATGTGATAAGCAATCGTCGAAGGATGCGGCAAGGGGGGTAGGTTGTCGCGGCGGAACCATTGCGCATCTTCGATTTCTTCCGCTTGCAACACCAGTTCACCGCCTGCATATTCCGCGAAAAATCCCAGCATGAGGGAGTGCGGAAACGGCCAGGACTGGCTACCGAACCAGCTCAGGTTGCGAATCTCGATGCCCGCTTCTTCGCGCACTTCGCGGTGTGCGCAGGCTTCCACCGACTCGCCCGCTTCGACATGTCCGGCCAGCGCGCTATACAGCCCCGCAGGAAAGTGCGGCGAGCGCGCCAGCAAAATTTCATCGCCCCGCGAGATAAGTACGATGCAAACCGGCGATATGCGCGGATAGGCAATAAAGCCGCACTCCCCGCACTGCCTTGCCGGAGTCTGCTCCGCCGTTTCCAGCCGGTTGCCGCAGACGCCGCAATACTGGTTCTCGTGCAGCCACACCGCAAGTTGTTTGGCGCGACTGGCGACCTCCCATAGCAACTGCGGCCACACACTCATGAGCTTGCGATAGTCGGCCTTGATCAGCCCCGCCGGAAATTCGGTACGCGCAGACCACATTTGCATCTCGTAGCCGCTCTGCTCCGCTGTGCCGATTGCCAGGCTATGCTGAGGCGAACCGAGCAATTCAAGCATAGAGTGTTCGGGGAGTTGATCGTCTGCGGCAACCAACAGCGCATCGCCGATAAAGTTCAGCGTGATGACGTCACCTCGCCCTGTCGCTGGGCCGTAAGCTGGAAAGAAGATGCTGTCGTTCTCGGTATTCATTTCGAAATTTTGGACATACTAGGAAATTGTCTTTTGCGTTGTTGCGTAAAAGCCCACCACGACTGCGCCTCTCCTCCACGCATGAAGTGCACGATAGACATGAATACATCCAGCACACAGGGATCATGACGTTGCCCGCTTCGCTCACATAGCATTTCATACATTTCGAATGCTTCGCGTTCAATTAGTTGCTCTGCGGTATGAATTCCGATCAAACGTAAATCGGCCGCCATTGCCTTACCTATATTGGGCAGATCTTGCAGTTCGCGCACATTCTCGCGCCTGACTTTTTGCGGGTTCATGCTTGCGGCTTGCTACGCAAACCGAAGATTGCGGTGCCAACACGCACCATGGTCGCGCCTTCGGTAATCGCTGCGGCAAAGTCGTGCGACATGCCCATTGAGAGTGTGTCGAGTTGCAGTCCGTGCGCATTAAGTTGTTGCAGCAATTCACGCATCTGCGCAAAGGGACGACGTTGCGCTACAACATCGTCGGCAGGCGCGGGAATCGCCATCAGCCCGCGCAGTTTTAAATTGGGTAACAGCGATATCTGCAGCGCCAATGCTTCAACTTCATGTGGCGCAACGCCACTCTTGCTGGTTTCGCCGCTGACATTCACTTGCAAGCAGATATTGAGCGGAGGCAGATCAGCAGGCCGTTGTTCGGAAAAACGCTGCGCGATCTTCAATCTATCTACGCCATGTATCCATGCAAAATTTTCTGCAATCACCCGCGTTTTATTGCTCTGAATCGGGCCGATAAAATGCCACTCCAATTGCAAATCGTGCAGGGTGGAAATTTTATCTAGCGCTTCCTGAACATAGTTTTCTCCGAAAGCACGCTGCCCTGCCGCATATGCTTCGCGCACTGCGTCGGCAGGGAAGGTTTTACTCACGGCGAGCAGCGTTACGCTTGCCGGATCACGCTGCGCAGCTTGTGCTGCTTGCGTAATGGCTTGGCGGATAGCTTGCAAGTTAGAAAGGATTGCAGTCATAATCCTATGCGTAGTTGATTGGCATCGCGGCTCAACTGAATACAGTCGCGAAATGAATGGGGAATTATAATGGATATCACTGAACTGCTCGCCTTTGGCGTTAAGAATAAAGCTTCCGACTTGCATCTTTCCGCTGGATTGCCTCCAATGATCCGCGTACACGGGGATATTCGCCGCATTAATCTACCGGCGATGGAACACAAAGAAGTTCATGCCATGATTTATGACATCATGAACGATCAACAGCGTAAATTTTACGAAGAAAACCGCGAACTCGACTTTTCTTTTGAGGTACCTGGACTAGCCCGTTTCCGTGTCAATGCTTTCGTACATAATCGCGGCGCAGGCGCAGTTATGCGTACCATTCCTTCCAAAATTTTGACGCTGGAAGATCTAAAAGCCCCCAAAATTTTTGAACAACTGTCCGACTTTCCGCGCGGCATGGTGTTAGTTACTGGCCCGACTGGCTCGGGTAAATCCACCACGCTTGCGGCTATGGTAAACCATCGTAATGAAAATGAGATGGGGCATATTCTGACCGTAGAAGATCCTATCGAATTCGTGCATGAATCTAAAAAAAGCTTGGTTAACCAACGTGAAGTTGGCCCGCACACCTTGTCTTTCCAAAATGCCTTGCGCTCGGCATTGCGCGAAGATCCTGATGTCATTTTGGTCGGCGAAATGCGCGACCTTGAAACCATTCGTCTTGCCATGTCTGCTGCCGAAACTGGTCATTTAGTATTCGGTACACTGCATACCAGTTCTGCCGCAAAAACCATTGACCGTATTATTGACGTATTCCCCGCCGACGAAAAAGAAATGGTGCGTGCGATGTTGTCAGAATCTTTACGTGCGGTGATCTCGCAAACCTTGCTCAAAACCAAAGATGGCTCAGGCCGTGCGGCGGCGCATGAGATAATGATTTGCACCCCGGCCATTCGCAATTTGATACGCGAGGCCAAAGTGCCACAGATGTATTCTGCCATCCAAACGGGACGCAACATTGGCATGCAGACCTTGGATCAATGCCTACAAGACCTAGTCAAGCGCAACATTGTTACTGCCGAAGATGCTCGCGGTAAAGCAGTGAACAAAGACTTGTTTCCCGGTAAGTAATTTATCGTCGCAATGAGATATGTCTAAACTTCTCTAACTGCGCAGGCACTTAACTTAGCAACACTACAAAATTAGCGTGACACGCTAATTGAATCACCTAGGAGAATTTGTAATGGAAAGAGATCAGGCCACCGAACTAATTCACAATTTGCTGCGCGGCATGATTAGTAAAAAGGCATCCGACTTGTTTATCACCAGCGGCTTTCCGCCTGCATTTAAGGTGGATGGCAAAATGACCCCTGTTTCGCCGCAAGCGCTAAGCAAAGTACACACTCAGGAGCTGGCGCGCGCGATCATGAACGACAGACAGGCGGCGGAGTTCGAGTCCACGCACGAATGCAACTTCGCTATCAGCCCACCTGGCATCGGACGATTTCGCGTGAATGTTTTCATGCAGCAGCAACGTGTTGGCATGGTGCTGCGAACCATTACCACCAAGATACCAGATTTTGATGAAATGGGATTGCCCCCAGTGTTAAAAGATGTGGTGATGTCCAAGCGTGGTCTTGCCATTATGGTGGGCGGCACGGGTTCCGGTAAATCAACCACTTTGGCCGCAATGATTGGCTATCGCAACAAAAATAGTTATGGACACATCATCACCATTGAAGACCCGGTGGAGTATGTACACGAACACATTAATTGCATCATCACACATCGGGAAGTGGGCGTTGACACTGAATCATGGCACGCAGCCCTGAAAAACACGCTGCGGCAGGCACCGGATGTCATTCTCATTGGTGAGATTCGTGACGCGGAGACGATGGAGCATGCCATTGCGTTTGCCGAAACTGGCCACATGTGCTTGGCAACGCTGCACGCAAATAGTGCCAATCAGGCACTGGATAGAATCATTAACTTTTTCCCTGAAGAGCGGCGTGCGCAGTTGTTGATGGACTTGTCGCTCAACATCAGAGCTCTTGTCTCACAGCGTTTAATCCCTAAGAAAGATGGAACAGGTCGCGCCGCAGCCATTGAGATCATGCTCAACTCACCTTTGGTCTCCGACCTCATCTTTAAAGGCGAGGTCAACCAAATCAAAGTCGCAATGGCGAAATCACGCGAAATTGGTATGCAAACCTTCGACCAAGCTTTATTCGATTTATATGAGTCCGACAAAATTAGCTACGAAGAAGCGTTGAAAAATGCCGACTCACTTAACGACCTGCGCTTGAATATCAAGCTAAACAGCCAGCACTCTAAAGATACAGATATCATGTCTGGGATTGGCGAGTTGAAGCTCAATTAGTCTAAGGAAGCGCTGAATTAAGTTAGCACTATCCTTCACTCACAAAATGGCTTGATCAGTTTTTCCGGTCAACTCGTTTCCACTCTCCTTGACCTGAGACAGCATCCCACTCTTCAATACCTTGCAAAGGGTAGTCGCAGAACAATCCATAACCTGCACGACGAAACTTTCCGATCAAAGAGGCGCGAGGAAATAATTGTGAATGCCGAGCAATCAATTTTGAGGTCGGCGTGCCACTCAGCTTGGACAAATAACGTTTATAAAAATCATCCTGTGTAATCCCCCATTTCAGCACAAACACTCGGCCTCCCTTGGTGTGTTTAAGACGCCCAGTACTTTGGCAGACGAAATGATAAAAACGACAAGCCCCAATCACACGAAAATGCCTGCAACCTGCCACCCAAAACTTCATTAGCAGGTCGTCGTCACTGCTCATGCCGGGGCTAAATTCAAGACTGTAACCGCCAACAATTTCCCACCATTTACGGTGAAACAAAGTCGGCTGAGAGGCTGCACCTTCTGCATCTATACGCGGCTCTGCAAGATAATCTTTCAGTAATCCAGCAGCATCGAAAGTCTCTGGCGTCGTGCCAAAATCATGTTCAACCATGTGCTGATTTTTGCCAATCTTAGGTTGAATCAGCGTCGAGAAAAATAGCGCGAGGTCCGTATCAGTAGTAGAGATTGCCTTAGAAAAAGCTGCATCCCATCCAGGGCATGCCACCATATCATCATTCAGATACAGCACCCACTCGTGACTGGCCAATGAAACCAAGTGGTTTACTGACAAGCACACTCCTACATTCCTAGCAGTATGGCTATATTTAAGACCTTCCGACTTGACCCAGTCTAAGGTGCCGTCGGAACCGTCATTAACATGAATGATAATTTCGTGCTCATGGTCAGAATACTTTCGTATACTGTCAATGCATAGCTTTAAAAAACCTAAATTATTCCAAGTTGGAATAATGACGCTAAACAGAACAGGATCTCGATTGTATTCTTTGCCTAGACTCTCACTTTGTGGGCCACCTTGGAGTGCATCCAACATTGTATCCACTGCTTGTTTAACCGAGAGTGCTGGAAGGGTAGTCATGCGCAGACGATCTGCCTGCCAATCAGCGTAAGCGGAAGCTAGAACCGCCGAGATTGCCTCCGAACTTTCTGCAGTGGCTACATAACTATTGCGCTCTAAAAGCATCTTGTCTAGCTGTGGGTTTTTATGGGTTAACGCAATAATGGGGCGCCCAGCCCAAAGGTATTCGTAGAACTTTGACGGTATGTATTCACGGCAGGCATCGAAATTACCATGTAGCAGCAATAGACAGTCGGCTTGATACATTAAGTCAATAACCTGCTCACGCCCAGATTGGCCCGTTTCATTAGATCTCTCAAGTCGCCCGAAGCAAATAAATACATCTCCAAGCTCATGTTTATCGATCTCTTTTTGTGCGGCGCCATCAATTGCCCCACCATAAATGTGGATACGCAATACTCTGCGAGCCTCAGGATTATGCAACAGCAATGATGCAACCGCCGTCACCATTGGTAACATAGAACGCTTTTCGGACAATAAGCCGAAATATGAAATCACCATTTTTGAGCTTCGCTGGTAACGCGCATTGCTCGGCAACTTTTCTACTCCAGGTAAAACAACTATACCGCGCTCACCAAGCTCAGGATGTCTGTTACGTGCGCTGCTTAGCGCTTCATTTGTAAACCAACATGCCAAATCCGCATCGCGGCAAATTCGCGCCTCAATTCGTGCTGACATGCGTGAATTACGGCCAGATTTCGCGTCCGATACGACAAGCGGATCATGAACTTCGGATATCCAAGTAATACCAGTCAGTTTCTTTAGCCAGTATCCTGCAAGATGTGCAGAATAAGCCCCCCCCGTTGAATAGATAACTGACGGTCGACGTTTACGAATGAGGCGTAAAGCATGAATAACGACAGGCAGTGCCCAGGAGGCCTGCCCCTGCAAGCCGAACAATATGCGTTCAATTATTGAAAGTGGCAGCAATATTGGCGACAACAAGAGGGTAAATAAGCGATAGCGCCAATCACGCCCCCAATGCTGACGGGCCAGTTGGCGCAAATCAAAGCCAAGCCCTGCTGGTCCCCAAGGCAATAGCTGCAAGTGAGTAAAACGCGTATCTCGCTTGCCCATAACCCCACTCAAAACCGCGATATCAATATCTCGATCAAACAAATAGGGAAGTTTGTCAGTAATGGTTAAGCTAGATGCTTGGCCATCCTGATTAAAACTGTGAGAAAGAATGAGCCAGTAAGGCTTGTCTACGGCAGATTGAGGCGCTTCGTTTTTTGAAATTAATGGTTCCATATCTTAATGAATTTTTGGCCTAATTAAGCCGTGAACAGAAACATAACGGCTCCCCAAGAGTCTTTCAATGCGGATAACCTAAGTTCAATAGCTTTATATCGTAAACCCGCGCATTATGCGGCATTCTGCGTCAAAACAGCAAACATAGTTCTAAGTTTACGCGATTGGAAACCAGCTGAATCTCACAGATTCCAGAATGAAGTCCCCCAAAAACCAGTTCCACTCATAACTAAAATTGTCTGGGGGTGGTGCACACTGCATTCGGTAGGTGTCAGATCACCAAATGAATCATGCGGCAACGCTTCGTTGTAGTCGTGCTTCCATATCGCTATTCGTTCATCGCCACATTCAGTGCAAGCAATTTATTTCTCTTTAACAGCTAAGTATATATATTGATATGCCAAGAATCTTTCAAACAAACCAAACGTAAGCCAATTTATATTCCGATGCGTCTTCCTAGAGAACTTCGGCTTACTCTTAACAAATTTCACCCCAGCCCCCGAAATAAGTTCGCATGCTGTTTTATGAGTAAAAAATCGCAAATGTGTCCGGTCAAGCACCCCTGCCCCTTGGTAGCACCAGTCATTTTTTAATATCAACCCCAACAAAACGGACACATGTGCAATATTTGGTAGACTCACAATAAGTGAACCGCCGGGGCGAATGCTTTCGACAACAGTTGATAAGACTTGCCATGGATTGAGCAAGTGCTCCAAAACATCTAAACACAAAACAAGATCATTTTGCCCCTGAAAGGAGATTCCGTCAGTCTCAACATTTCCAATAACAACGTCTAAACCTTTTTCTTTTGCTCTCTGAGCGGCCTCTGGAAAAACCTCCAAGCCATGGCAAGTTTTGGCTCCCTTCTCATCTCTTAGCCAAGCAAGCGTATTACCTTCACTGCAACCCAATTCGAAAACGCTATCTAACATTACAGGAAGAAATGGGGCGATCTCCTTGCGCGCATTTGCATAATATGCCGCAGATAAATTATCCATTATGCCTCCATCGTTTTAAATACCGCTTAATTTTGTATGCCAGCCTCTTCATAAGTTGCAAGCGTTTAGGGTGCCAGTTGGACTGATACACCACGCCCAAATAATATTGCGCCAACAGCTTTTCACTCATGCCCATATTTTGTTCATGCTCAAACTGTTCATAGTACAGATAGGCCTTAAATAGGGGTTCAATCGGAATTAAGGGAATGGTCTTTTGCACAAGCAATGTCTCACCGTACCAAGAGGCCTCGTGAGGTGAGCGAAGAATCGCATCCTGTATTGTCTCTCTTCGGCTTTCTAAAGTGCTAGCTAGTGCTTGCCAAACTTTACTATTCCAGATTACCGGAAATGGTCCGAAATTATATAATGGACCAGTTCGCCCAAAAGAGTTTCGCATTCCCCGCGCAACTTCCCTAAAGTTTTCCGTAACATTTTCAATTCGGTACGCAGAACAAAATGCCAAGTAATCTTTGCCTTCGTGTAGAACTGTATAGGGGGTCCCTTCTGAAGACAGGAAATCTCTGGCCGTAAATTTTCGAATGAATACAGAATCAGAATCTATGCATACATAATTTTCTACAGGGTTGATGCGCCAAAATTCTGATTTAACGATTTGCTGAGAGATATGCCCGGGTAGCGATTTGTAGACAGTTAAATCAATAGCTGGATTAGCATTTATTATTGATTCATCGCTTAGCCAATTTATATCCTCATCCACAAACCTGTTCTGAAACAATATCAAATCATCTTTAGGAGCGGATATATAAAAAGCCAATCTATCATGATTAAATTGACGAACGCTTTTAATCAAAGCGACCAGTCTTTCCAAATCGTCACGATAGCTTTTACAAAAAATTGAAATCCCACTCACAAGGCTTGGTCCAATCCAAAACAGGCAGCAACTTTACGCACTCGGTTTAAATAGCGCCATTTTTTAAACCAGCTTCTCGGTTGCTTGCTCATTGCCTGCTCCAACCTGTTTTGAATTCTAGCCTCTGGGACTGTCAATCCAGCTTTTTTCATTTCAGCATATTGCGCAAGAATAGACAGATTACCATCCCGCAAATTCAGAAATAATATTTCAGAACCATGTTTGTTGATAATTCGTTTTTTATTACGCTTAAGCAGTTCTCGAGTTTCACGAGGGAGCTTGCTAAAGCTAGCACTACCACGATGATATACAAATACATTTTCGGCGACTCTCAAGTCAAAACCCGCTTGTTTAACGCGCAAAGAGTAATCGAAATCCTCGTAATACCCACGCCCAAAATCCTCATCAAGCAAGCCTACGCTGGCAATTACTTCGCTTGAAATCGCCACGCAATGAAAGTCCATCCGGTAGGTGACGAGAAGATCAGCGCCCCCGCCATTCGCATAGCTTAAACCTTGCTCAACTATTGCCTCAATAGATTCTGCGCTAGAAAAAATAGCTTGTTCATTGCCCGCCGCATTGGTGACTGGGCCGACCATGCCTAATTTCTTATTGTTTTCGAAATGCGCGCCGAATCTAGCCATCATGCCAATTGGCACCACCGTGTCACTATTCAGCAAAACGACCACACCCCCTGTACACATGCGCATGCCCACATTGTTGCCTCCCGCATAGCCAAGATTGCTTTCATTGAGAACAAAACGCACTGAGGAATATTGCCCCTGAGCGTCTTGTAAAAAGTCTCGTGTCGCCGCATCTGAGGCATTATCAACAACGATGACATCCCACTCGCCAAATGCGGGATCGGCATGCAAAGAGGCAAGACACTTGCCGGTTGTTTCTGAAAAATCGTTATAACTTAGAATGACGATGCTAATGTTCATATTTAATTCAACTCAAGATGGAAATAAAGAAAGCGCTCTTGACAAAGCAGGTCCGCCAAGCTGAGCCAAACGCAAGATCTTGTTGATTTGACCATGAGCTTCACTGTGGTACCAAGACTTACTCACTAAAATCAAATCTCGCTGAATAGCATGTTTCCCCTGTGCCAGTAACACATAACCCATACCCTCCAATAAGCGCAGCACATCTGACTCAAGCTTCTGCCCTGGCCAGCATTCCTGAGTCTCCACTTCCACATGAATTAAATGAATATGTTCCGCAGCATTCTGCATGCTTTCCATAACTTCGTAAGCAAAACCCTCGACATCCACCCACATCGCTGCTTTTGCAGCTTCAGGATATTCCTCTTTCAAGAAAGCATCTAAGCGCACCGAATCTATACTCACCTCTTCGTTACGCATCCCCTGCTCAGTTCTAGGCAAAGCCGAACTGGTGCCTCGATTAGAGTTTTGCTCTGTACCATCCTGTTGCTGAATAAAAAATGACTGCGTCCCCTCTCTACATGAAACCAGTTTATTAACTACTCGGATTTCATTCCCTTTGATTGCCGGATCCTCATCCATCAATTTAAAATTATTCGGGTTCGCCTCAAACGCGACAATGTCTGCTTTTTTCAACAACTTTCTAAACCGCTTTGAGTCTGCGCCATCCATGCTACCAACGTCTAAAACAATATCTGGCCTCAACAGCCAAAGCAATGAATGAAAAGCATATTTAGTTTTAAGTGCGACTGGTGTCATTGGCGGTCCAATAATTAAAATGAGATAATTTATCTTCTAAAATCGTGAAATATACGTCTCTTATAAATAGTAAACATTACTACGTCTTATGTCAGCTCTGACACTGTTGCATCAAGGCACGCGGGCTTTCTGCATGCTTTGATGTATGGCCTCTCCCATAACAAGAAATCCACTGCTAGAAAGATGCGTATCGTTCCCTCGGTAAAAATCGACTGACTTGTTCTTAATTTCGTGACGAAAAATTCGCAGCAAATTGGGGGCGTGAAAGCGCTGCTCGGCCAGCTCCCAAAAGTGCTTATTGGGGTTTAGGTACACAGTCGACTTGTCAGGTACAACGACCCAAATCGGAGTAAATCCACTGAGCGTAGCATTAACCTTACCCATATTTTCCAACATGCTAGCATTAAAATCAGGCACACGATCTTGTGCTAAAAACAGCACGTCTCTGCAACTTGGATGGCTAAACAAATCACAGCCGTCAGCAAGCCTTTGCATTTTCACATGATTAGGCATATCCCATTGCTTAAAATCGGGATCGCTATTCAAATAATCGTACTCCAATGAATGCAACCAAGTTTGAATACTGACGGAAATCTTCCCTGTATAACTACGACGCTGACGATCAGGGAGCGTTTCTGGAGGAGCGCTGGGCGGATAATTCGACGCAAGATATGACATCTTTTCACATCGAACAGAACGGTCCAGCACATCCTCGGCAGCTCGCTCGACCACCTCAATAACAATATATTGTCCGTGGAATTTTTTTGACTTAAGCCAAGCGGAAAAGTCTCCACAGATAGAGCGAATATTTCCCCAATCTTCAGTGCGTACACGCAAGTTTTTTTGTGTCAGCACTGTTTGCCAAACATGGTGTTTAGAAAAACTGTCGCCAACAACTAGTACATCGGCCTCCTGCCAAGAAGCTTGATGAAATAGCGCTGCTGCGATAGCGGGCTGCGGTTTAGTCCATCCAAATTTAGCCTCAGGCAATTTCCCCATACGGGTTAAATCACCTTCAAATCCGCTGAGCGGCAGAAAATAAAAGCCCGATATCGCATATATAGACAAGGCAAGGATCACTAAAATAGAGAATAGTTTGCTATGTTTCATCTCAAAACTGGAAGTACAAGAAGGGGCTATAACTGCCGAATTGATCTATCGCCACACACAGAAAATAGAATACTACAATCGCTTGAATTAACACGACAAGCAAATTGCCCTTGATCAGCTTTATGCGGGATGAATTAGGCAGCAACCATACCCACAATAACGAGGGGATAAGTAACTCTACGAAAGATTTTCCTGACATATCGCTAGTGATCAACAGTTTTCCATGTGTTACATCAAAGAAAGTAATCGGACGCGACTCAATACCAAACATCGCATTCAGCATAAGCGATGCACTAGAGAGATCATAGGCTCTAAACATTACCCAAGCGGCCACAACTGCGACAAAAGTAATTGTCCCTCCCACAGTAGCCGATAGCCATACAGGGAAGGTAAATGGCAATTTCGTTGTTACTTGTTCGTGCCACAAATGATTAATGGTCAGGTATACCCCATGCAATACACCCCAGATAACAAAAGTCCAACCTGCCCCGTGCCATAGACCTCCAAGCAACATAGTCAGAAGGAGATTTAAATAACGCCGAGCTTTTCCTTTACGGTTACCCCCAAGAGGAATATATAGATAATCTCGCAGATAGCGAGAGAGAGTCATGTGCCAACGTCGCCAAAAATCGATAATGCTCTTTGCTTTATAGGGGGAATCAAAGTTGATCGGTAAACGAATATTAAACAACAGTGCAATGCCCAGCGCCATATCGGTATACCCTGAGAAATCAAAATATATTTGCATGGTATAGGCGAGCGCCCCAGACCAAGCTTCATAAATAGTAAGAGGCAAGCCATGCTGAGCCGCTCTAAAAATAGCATTCGAATAGGGAGCGAAAGAATCCGCCAGCAGCGTTTTTTTACATAAACCTAGCGTGAATAATAGCGTGCCATTGGCAATATTATCCCAGTTAATTTGATAGTTTTTTTGTTGTTGAAGCTGAGGCATCATTTCACGATGATGCAATACAGGCCCTGCTAGCAAATGTGGGAAATAGGTAACAAACAAAGTGTAGTGAATGAAATTGTATTCCTTCACTTTGCCTTGATAGGTGTCAACTAAAAATGCAATCTGAGTAAAAGTAAAAAATGAAATTCCAAGTGGCAGGATGATTTCACCTACACTCCAATTTGTGGCAGCAACACTATTAATGCTGCTGATGAAAAAATTCACATATTTATAGTAGCCGAGCAGCAACAGATTGGCCGTAATGGAAAATATTAATATTGATTTTTGAGTCCCTTTAGTTGCGCTTTTCAAGCCCGCCTTTGCTATCCACAGTCCGAAGGTATAATTGCAAATAATAGAACCTAGCAATAGACCTATGTATGCCGGATTCCAATAACCATAAAAAAACAGTGATGCCAACGCCAGCCATGCGGCTGAAAATACATGATTTATCCGTGCAAACCAGAAATACCCTGAAAGAACAATAGGCAAATATAGAAAAATAAAGGTATAAGAATTAAATAACACGTCGCTTAACCAAGGTATCTATTACTGATTAAAACGAATTGGGGCGATCTTGATTCGCCGATTTATTTGTTGCGGCAGCCAATAATATCGACAAAGTGAACGCAAAAAAAGTTGCCGTCATTTTCAAATCAAATATTTCAACCGATAAGCCAAAAATAAAAAACCCTAGCAGAAGACAAAGTCCCATGGCCGCAGCAACTCTAGAAGCAGACACCTTAGATTTTATTTTTGACCAAAAAATATAGAATGGAACCATATACACAGAGAGAATGGATATCAGGCCAAATACCCCCGTTTCTGCACACTTTGCGAGTATTTCGTTATGCACTTCGGACTGCGCAGCATTAACTCCAACTGGAGTAAGAAGATCGCTCATAGCAAGCGTGGATACAGTCTTGGCAAATCCACCAGGTCCCACCCCAAAAAATGGATTTTCAATGAATAGATGAATAGCTGCTAAATAGAGCTGCAAACGAACACCCAAAGACGTATTTTTATTTCCTTCTCCAAAATGACGGATATCCGAAAAAATCAAATCAATGCGATTTTGCATAATACTAAAATTATAGTAACCGTAAATAAATAAACCAATTACCAGCAATAAAGCGACACTCAATTTCAGCCACAATTTTTTCTTAGCTTGCAGCGCAACCCAAAGTAACAGAAGCACTGGGATCGCGACCCACCCCCCTCGCTCACCAGACTGAATTGACATATATATCCCAGCGAACAAAGCACCGAACTTAAGCAGCAGAATGAATGGAAAATCCTTTTTTCCCCAGCCAATACTAAAGAGAGAAAGAAATCCCAGTATTACAGCCGTATCACTAAAATGAATTCGATTAAAAAAGACTGAAGTTGTATTTCCGTGCCCACCCCAATCGTAGGGATGAACCAACAACATGATTAAGCCGACGAGTACACCAAAGGGAATGCCCAATTGAAGCGCATTTATTATGCGCATACTTGTTTGACGCAACATAAGGAAAATTGGAATAGCCAGCAAAAAACGCGATGCCCAATCATAGTACGGAGCTTCAAACCTCCCGTGATAAGCTTGGCTTAGGAAAATCGCTAAAACAGGCGATGCCATCGCAAGTGAAAATGCTATGCTGAACTTATCCCAATGCATTACGAAGTCAGATTTTCGCGTTTTATACAAACTATACACTGAAATCAATAGCATCAAACCGAACAGAACACCCATACTACTTCTAACCGTAAGTAGAAGTGCTGGATAGATCAGCAAAATCAGCATAATCATGAGATTGCTATTGCTCTCGCTCCTGAGCATAGCGAAAAAATTATTAAAATTAGGCATAAACGCTTACGATTCTAGACAGTTACATTGTACGATATTAGGCATTACATATTCTTTGAATAAGGCTGTTGAGCAATGACTATTTACGCAATAGGTGACATACAGGGCTGCTATATAGAGTTACAACAATTACTAGAACAAATTAGTTTTGATCAAACTCACGACAAGCTTTGGCTAGTGGGTGATTTGGTCAATCGCGGCCCTAATTCCTTGCAAGTGCTTCGCTTTGTTAAATCGCTAGGCGACAGTGCTATCACGGTTCTGGGTAATCACGATCTGCATTTACTAGCCGTTGCCGCAGGCAAAGCAGAGTTACACCACAGCGACACCTTAAACGAAGTGCTCAATGCGCCTGATTGCAATGAGCTGCTTGCATGGCTGCGCCAGCAACGTTTGTTATATACAGAAGATGCTTATGTATTGGTACATGCTGGGCTATTGCCACAATGGAGCGTGAAGCAAGCGGTCAGCCTTGCACGCGAAGTAGAGCAGGCTATACGCGGCAAAGACTACGCAACTTTTTTTGATCACATGTACGGCAATACTCCGCACAACTGGGATGCTGACTTGACTGGCTACAAACGTCTACGCGTCATTACCAACGCTTTTACCCGCATGCGCATATGCAAACCGCAAGGCGATATGGACTTTAAATTCAAGGGGGAGGTAGAGAATATTCCCTCAGGACACCTACCTTGGTTCGATTTGCCAAAGCGCAAGAGTAGCAATGCTACAGTGATTTTCGGGCACTGGTCAGCGTTGGGGCTAAAACTGACACCAAACATTATTGCACTGGATACCGGATGCTTATGGGGAGGTCCGATGACAGCTATTCGGCTTGAAGATCGTAAAATTTATCAGGTAAGTTGTAATACCCCTGTAGCCAAGACTTGGTAGTCTTTGCTTATATAGTTAGCTCAGCGAAATAAATGCAAACAATAGCTTTGCCAAACACATCATAGCCAACACCCGCTGCAAAAGCTCGCAAATCTTAATTCCCCGTGCCGGGTGCAGGGCTTTAAATCAGATAGCTTATTGAGGTATATTGCCTCGTAGAAATATTTATGTCAGAGAGTGACATTTTTGGAATAATTTGCAGCAAGTAGTGAAATGTTAGCACCTCACTACTTACCTATACGACGAATACTACTTAATACCTACGCGGCTGCGGGGTATAAGCACTACTGCGAACATCGAGATGTCGGAACGTGATGCGCCCCTTACTCAAATCGTAAGGAGAGAGTTCCAATGAAACCTTGTCACCCGCAATAATACGGATATGATTTTTCTTCATCTTGCCCGCGCTATAAGCAATAAGCTTATGGCCGTTTTCAAGCGTCACGCGGAAGCGCGAATCCGGCAGCACTTCATCCACCATTCCGCTCATTTCGAGCAGCGCTTCCTTCGCCATTAGTCAGCGCCTTGAATGTTCGACGCTTGCTGACCTTTAGGGCCTTCAGTGATGTCGAAATTTACGCGTTGACCTTCGGTCAATGTTTTGAAGCCAGCGCTCTGAATCGCGGAAAAGTGCGCGAACAGGTCATCACCACCATTTTCAGGTGTAATAAAACCAAAACCTTTTGCATCGTTGAACCACTTAACTGTACCTGTTGCCATGTTGAAACTCCTGATAATAATAAAGGGGAAATACCCCGAAAGGAACGAAGGTCAAGACGGCAAGAAGATGAAGGGAGCAATACCGCAAAAACGGAGACTAACCAGACAGCAACGCAGATAACTTGAAAATCGCTGGCGCGCACTGTGCACTAAATCTTTCAGAATGGCAACAAAAATTTCAAATACCCACCGATAATCTCACAATATTATGGAGGTTTCTCGAAAAGCGATTAAAAAGCCGACAGATAAGACTGTCGGCTGCTTGACCATTTTCACACCTTCAGATAAACAGCGAATAGCTCATTCGCTAGCTAATTTTAGCTTTAACGTAATAGTGTCAGCACAGTGTTAGGCGATTGATTTGCCTGAGCCAACATCGCAGTACCCGCTTGTTGCAGAATCTGGGCACGCGTTAAATTGGCTGTCTCTGCCGCAAAGTCTGTGTCCATAATACGGCTACGTGCGGCT
>Ga0316204_10002300_pt1 | contig 44146 bp, 40 predicted proteins | sample 6monrhotite_MG_2_FD_205661 | JGI IMG/M metagenome (GOLD analysis project Ga0316204, IMG submission 205661) | Microbial mat bacterial communities from mineral coupon in-situ incubated in ocean water Damariscotta River, Maine, United States -... | ecosystem: Environmental > Aquatic > Marine >... | reverse complement strand
TAACATTTGGCGTTACCGCCGCCTGCCCGATGCTTGCTATCCGGTGGTTGACCTACCTTGCCGGAGCGGGGATCACACCCGCTGGAATTATCGACCTGGCTCGGCCGCACACCCCTTTATTATAGGAATAATTCCACAGGTAATTTACGCTAACCGAATACTATCGGCGCTATAAAGTACGCCAAAATGGTTATGGTGATGATAGCTATTAAATTAATTCTTACGCCAACATTTGCCATTTCCATAATACTGACTTTATTCGTGGCAAAAACGACCGCGTTGGGGCCGGTTGCCATTGGTAGCATAAATGCGCAGCCAGCTGCTAATGCAACTGGTACAGCCATAAGTTCGATAGGAATGCCAGCGTTTAGAGCCATTGCACCGATGACCGGCATGACTGCTGACGCTGTAGCAATATTACTGGTGATCTCTGTCAACATGATAACGAAGGTGGTTACGATCAAAATAAGCGCCAGAACAGGCAGTTCAGCCAACACTGAAAGGTTTTGCCCTAGATAGGTGCTGAGTCCGGTTTGCGAAATAGACTGGGCGAGGGACATCCCGCCACCAAATAGTAGTACCACGCCCCAAGGGATCTGCTCTGCCACTTTCCAGTCTAATAATCGTTGTCCTGGCCTATTCTTTTCACCTGAGGGTATAACAAAGCACAATAACACAGCGATAATGGCGGTAACGTGATCCGTTAATCCCGCTAATGGGGTGTAACCAGCAATGTTAATTTCCGACAATGGACCACGAAACGCCCAAAGAAAGGCAATGATACAAAATACCATCAAGGTTCGTGCCTGCGGTGTAGTCATTGCCCCAAGAGCTTTGTACTGCGCTTCAACTTTATTCTGGGCGGTGTTTACCGTTATGTTTGGGATACGAAAAATAAATTTTGTGAGTGCCAGCCACGTCAGTGGAAGTAACAAAATAATCAAAGGTATGCCAAACATCATCCACTGAGAGAAATCAATTTGGGTGTCGTGATGGTCGTTTAAATAACCAATAACAATAAGATTGGTTGGTGTGCCAATGGGTGTACCTAGCCCCCCTATCGAACAGGAATAAGTGATCCCGAGCAACAAGGCCATAGTGAATGCTTGTTGTTTGTCTTTTAGGCTATCCCCCAATGCTGCGGCGACAGACAAGGCAATAGGCACCATCATAATAGATGTCGCCGTGTTTGATATCCACATCGACAGCAAGGCAGACGCCATCATAAAGCCGCCAATCAACTTAGCGGGGCTGCTCGCTGTTTTACAAACAACAAATAAGGCAATGCGTTCATGTAAGCGCCATTGTTCTATCGCTTTGGCAAAAATGAAGCCACCCATTAACATAACAACAATGGGGTGCATATAAGGGGCAGATGCCTCTTTAATAGACGCGACTCCAAACATAGGGAGTACAATCAAGGGCAGCAGTGCCGTGACGGGGATGGGGATAGCTTCAGTTATCCACCATATTGCCATTAATATAAGAAGGGCAAAGGTTACCCACGCCCCCTTAAAATCCCCATCAACCGCTTGCATCTCAACTGGCGCGCCTAGTAATAAAAGTGTAATAGCTACAATAGGTCCCAGAAACAATCCTATTACTTGCGCCGATAAAAACGGGCTTTTATTATTAGAATTCATTTTGTTAGCAAGCGGTGCACTCATACTTTTCCTTACGACAGAACAACGGTTCAATTCAACATTTACATCGTGATGTTATGGATGTATATACCATAAGCAGAGTATTAAAAACTCGGCTTTACTCGATTAGTTAAAAACTTTGCTTAAATGATGCATAGATTTGTCTTCCTCGAGGGTCGTGGACTTCTGTATCAAAGAAGGGGCGAGCATTGATGCGAGGGGCTAGTTCATCAAAAAGATTCACCGCGCCAATGCTAAGTTGCGTGTCATTTACACCTAGAAATTCTGCCAAATTAAGGTCATAACGCACATCAATCGTTGTTTGCGAATCGATGCCATTATTGGTCTGATCATCCTGATAGGAGCCTACAAAACGAGCCGTGATATTTACACCATGGTCACCGAAGCGATAAGTAGATCCAAAATTCATACGCAAATCTGGGGTAGAACCAAAACCATTCGCGAAGTTCCGATTGCCCTTTATGTCGCCAAATTCAGAAGACTCAAACTTCGTAATAAGGGTAGTTTTATAATCAAATTGCAATGTACCTTCGCCAGCATCCATTGTATAACCTGCAACCAAATCGAATCCGGTTACTTGTGAGGAGCCGCCATTAACAAAGTTAGCTATAGCTGTAGCAACTTGTCCATCAGGGCTGCGCTGTGCTCTATCGGCTGGTAGGTTGCCAGCAAACACTTGATCAAAAATAACCTGAGGATCTGCACCCGGTAAGATCAAATCTTGATAGTCATAGAAGAAATAGTCAACTGACGCACTTAACCCCCAATCTGACTTATATAAAAGACCTAAATTCAGGTTTTCTGCAGATTGAGGCACCAAGTCTTTGGATCCTTGCGTTATAACAGTAATAATAAACGCGCCGGCACTTGGGTCAGCTGGATCAGTTACTGTGCCAACACCCACAATACCTGCTACTTGACGAATTGAAGGCGCTTGAAATGAGGTGCCATAGGAGCCGCGAAAGGCAAATTCGTCACTTATCTCTATTTTGGCTGATATTTTAGGGTCTAACGTATCCCCACCTTGATCACCATAGTCTTCGTACCTAAGTGCGACTTGAACTTGCAGCCAATCATAAAATGGTAAATCTAACTCACCAAAAACAGCATAAACCTCTTGCTCGCCAAATACTGCCGGTATGGTTTCATTAAGGCGATTCTGCCCATTTTGATATCGGCCATCGGGAACATCACGCAAAGTGACCTCACGATATTGAGCACCTACCGCTAAGGCAACGTCACCACCATCTAACTCTAAACCTGTTACTCCGCTCAGGGATACTTCAGAAACAGCTTGTCTTACCAATGCGACATCATTTCTGTATAAACTAAATGTATTAAAAATTTCTTCACTATTTCCAGCCAACGAAGTGCCGTCTTTAGGTGACACTAAATCTTGTGAAACAATCCGTGTGCCAAAGGGATTCCAATTACCAGCGGCAATTTGCGCCCCATAGGCTGGTATGTCCCACTCTCGCGGAGCGCTTCGGCTATAGTCTGAATTTGACCAAGTATACGAGGCGTATAATGACCAATCGTCGTTGATGAAGTAATCAAATCCACCCACGAAACGGGTATTGGTGAAGATAGTAGAAATATCGGCTTGATTGGGTCCATCAGCATCACTGCCTAATGGTCTGCCTCGATATATAAGGTCAACTGCTTGCAAGCTTGGGTCAGCAGCAAATGCTTCGGGACCTAGATAGCTAAGACCACTGGCGGTGCTACCATCAGCTACGAAAAAATTAAACGGGTGGTCTCCTGGCACAAGAAATCCACCAGCGTTTGTAGTCTGCCTAGTTAACATTCCCCCATTACCATCTCTGATATCATTTCTTGAAAATCCAAACTCAGCAAATACATTCAGCTTATCGGAGATGTCATAGTTGGCGGCCCCAAACACTTGAATACGGTATTCCTCTGGAAATATGCGGCGTTGGTCCAGGAAGTGGTAACGACAATTTCCACCAGCAGAATCTAACAAGCCACCAGCTGCGGTGCAGTCTGGATCGGGTTCAGAAGCACCTCCAGCTCTTGCGAAGCCGCCGGCCACAGTACTATCGGGGATAGCTAAGTTGAATCTTCCCGGAGATCCAGTACCTGAATCAAATGCACCTGACAAACCATCAGACAATAGGTTTCCTTCGGCAAAATTTGGGAAGTCAGAACGAGTTGCACTAGTTTGTGTATAATAATTTGCAAAAACAGTTATCCCACCTTTGTCACCTTGTACTCCAAACCCTGTACCCAGTTGATACGAGCGATTTGTGGTATCTCTAAATTCACCCGTCACTTCGAAACCATCAAAGTCATTTCTAGTAAAGATGTTGACTACCCCAGCCACCGCTTCAGAGCCGTAAGTTGATGAAGCACCATCGGTTAACACTTCAACACGCTTGATCATGTTAACGGGATACTGGTTAGCATCAGTAAATAATTGTCCTGAGCCGTCAACTACTGGCGCAAGACCGGCACGACGACCATTAATAAGGGTTAGGGTTGAACCCACTCCCAATCCTCTTAGTGAAAATTGAGAAGTCCCTTGTAACGTTGTGGCATCTTGCAACAACTGGGATCCTGAATTAGCCGTTATGCCTTTAAATATATCTTGCACTTGAATCGCGCCAGTGTCTGCTATTTCCTGCTCTCCTACTATTTGCACAGGAGACGGCGTACTAAAGTCAGCCCCCCTTCTGCGAATATTAGATCCGGTAATGGTGACCCTTTCAAAGTCTTTATCCGTCTTCTCTTCGGTGCCCTCATTTGATTGGGCTAAAACTGGTTGTACAGCGCAAAGATAGGCTGACATAACAGCACAGGATATGGATGTAACTGAGCCCAAAGCTCTCTTTTTTTTATATAGTTTCATGTGGCATTTCTCCTCACTTCAGTTAACGCATCACTTAGGAAAAGGCTATGAAGTGCGGTGTAGTTAGCCTGTATCCTAAGCATCAATTAAACACTCTTACTTGATGTTAAAAATTTGTGCGACTAACTTATCAAAAAAAAATCAAGAAAAATGCAACTATGTGAAATTAAATTAAAATATTGATATATATAGATTATTTTATAAATATAATTTTTATAATGTAATTTATGTGTGTATTTCCACACAAAATATTTTACATTTGTGCTACATTTGGGACGAATTAATTAAATTTTGAAAAAAATGATTAAACGAAATTATTTAATAGGGCTCGGGATCGGGCTGGTATTAGTTGTCGTATTGACGATTCTAATGGGGCGATATGCACGAGAAAATACTCTGCTGGAACACTTGGAAAAAACGATGAGTTTTGCACATAGGGAAGCGATGGCCCTGGAAAGTGAACTACAAAAGTTCTCTTTGCTACCTTTTGTGTTGGCCGAAACTCAATATGTACATAGTGCATTAAACGACCCATCGGAAGCAGATGTTAAAACACTCAACGAGAAGTTGTCATCATTTGTATCAATGACAGGCGTGGATTACATTTACGTTATCGATCTTCTTGGAAATACTACAGCGTCGTCGAATTATCTAGGTGAACAGAGCTTTATTGGTAGGAGTTTTGAATACCGTCCTTATTTCAAGCAAGCAATGGAAAATGGCTCAGGTGTACACTTTGCAAAAGGAGAGTTGACTGGCAAAGGAGGACTCTTTCTTTCCCGCAGGATTGAGATGGGCAACCGTGTTTTAGGCGTTATCGTGGTAAAGGTTGAATTTGGTAAAATCACCCAACGTTGGCAACAAGACAATGTCATTACCCTTATTGCTAACCAGGACGGCATCATTTTATTCGCCAGTGATGGCAGTATGGACTTTTCTCTGCTGAAACCCTTGGATGACAACAAACAGCAACAAATAATGCGTTCCAACCAATTTGGCACCGAACCATTGATAGCCTCTTGGTTAGCATTTGATAAACAGTACCGTGGATTTGATCAGTCTGGAAATATGCTACAAGCCGGGGTGTGGCCGATTGCTGATTTGGATTGGCAACTGCTAAGAGTAGAACATGTTGGTCCTGCTCTAAGGAACGCTGAAATTAGAACTTTAATAATTATTTTGAGCGGCGGTATGTTGCTGGCCATTTTCGGCATTTATCTAAGCTGGAGAATCACTCGAGATAGAGAGCGGGTACTCGCAACTGAATTCCTTAAAGATGAAGTAGCCAAACGCACCAAAGCATTGGTAATTAGCAACGAACAGTTGCGCACTGAAAGCGCCAAACGAGAAGAAATTAACGTTCGCTTTCGACGAGCCAGAGAGGAGTTAGCACAAGCAAATAGACTGGGGTCTATTGGTGCGATCACCGCCAGCGTGGCACATGAAATCAATCAGCCTGTCGCTGCTATAAAGACATTTGCCCAAAATGCCAAAAAGTTGGTGGAGAGAAAGGACGAGCTCAGAACCCTGCAAAATCTTAATTCTATCGTTGAGCTCACAGGAAAAATTAGCGCGATAACCACTGAACTGCGCCGATATGCTCGGCGCGATAACCAAGTAATTGAAAAGATATTCCTGCTCAAGGTCTTAGAAGGTGTTGAGTTATTGGTCGGAGACCGAATTCGCTGTGCCAGTGTCGACTTTCAGATCATTGGCAATCGAATTTATGAGCTAACCCTTCAGGCCGACCGTGTGCGTGTAGAACAAATACTGGTAAATCTTATCCAAAATTCCTTGGAAGCTTTGGACGGACAAAGTACCCCTATGCTCCAGTTGATAGTTGAGGAACAAGATAAGTTTGTCGCCATCACATTGGATGACAACGGAACTGGAATAGATGAAGAAACACTTGCTGAGATTTTTACGCCCTTCTTTACTAACAAATCAACAGGGTTGGGTATTGGTTTGGGCATAGCCCGTGATATTTCAATTGAATTTGGCGGAAGTCTGGAAAACGTGCCATCACAGCTCGGAGGAGCAGCTTTTCAATTGAGGTTGCCAAAACTATGAAAAGCTCGGAGCTAAAAATACGTGTTTACGTCGTAGATGATGATGCCGTTTTGTTGAGCGCAGTGGTGCAAGCATTTGAATTGGAGGATTTTGATGTTGCCCCAATTTCTGAAGCGAAGAGACTGCTAGTTGAGATCGATGAACACTTTGCCGGTGTCATCGTTACAGATGTTCGAATGCCCAAAATGGACGGTATAACATTTTTCAAAGCGATTAAAAAAATTGACCCTGAGATCCCTGTAATTTTTCTAACCGGCCATGCAGATGCGCCCATGGTACTGTCAACGTTGCATGAAGGGGCGTTTGACTTTTTTTCGAAACCCGTGGACACAGAGCATTTGTTGGCGACCACTCGCCGGGCTATAGATACCAGAAGACTTGTCTTAGAAAATCGAGAATTAAAAGCCCGGGCGAAAAAAGTGCTTGCAGGATCGGAGTTAATTGGTGAATCACCGATTATGGAGCAATTACGTTCGACGATCCATCAAATTGCCAAGTCAGAAGTAGATGTTTTGCTGGAAGGAGAAACCAGCACTGGAAAGGACCTAATCGCCCACACGCTACATCAATTGAGTGAGCGATCCTCAAACAATTTTGTAGCAGTAAATTGCGCCGCTCTCCCTGAAAGAATGGCTGAATTTGAGTTGTTTGGTGCAATTCAAAACCTCAAGTCTAACGACAGAAGTAGTGGGGTGGGCAAGATTGAACAGTCACACAAAGGCACGTTGTTTCTTGATGAAATTGATAGCCTACCGCTTAATATTCAAGGCCAACTAGTACCGATATTAGAGTCCCGTAAAATGCTTGGCATGAGTGTGACCGGAGGCAAAAAACTTAGCCTGCGGGTCATCGCCTCTGTTTCGAAAGATCTGCTGTTGGGTGTGGAGCGGGGCGAATTTCGTGCAGATTTATATTATCTGTTAAGTACCGTCAGGCTGCGATTGCCGCCATTGCGAAATCGGCGGGACGATATTCCATTACTGTTTGCTCATTTCGTATCCTTAGCTACGCAAAAGTTTTCTAAAAAAATACCAAAGATGAATTTGATAACGCAACAACGTTTAATCGAGTACGAATGGCCTGGAAACGTTCGCGAACTTAAAAATTATGCCGATTCCATCGTGTTAGGCATTGAAGATCAAAACGTTGTCAATGTTGTCGAGCAATTAACATTGCCTGATAGGGTAGAAAAATTTGAGGCAAATACAATTCGTTCGGCCTTAGAGCAAACCAATGGCGATGTTCGCTCCACAATTAAACAACTAGGTATACCCAGAAAAACGTTTTACGATAAAGTCACTCGCCACAAGATCAATATCAATAAATATCGAAAACAAGTCGATTAACCAAAAATATAGAAACTCAAACTACATCACTGTGATCTAGTTTAAATGGGGTGAAGGTGTTCAGTGTCAGGGCATCCTTACGCCTTAACTCCTCTGAACGCGAATGTCAGCTTTACGATCAAGTGATTGCGACTCTGCATCCAGTCATGCATCAATACTTTCCGATACCTCAAGCGCATCACCAACCTCTATGCCCCAACATTGCTCGATATGGAATTTATAAACTCCCCAAATCTTTTTTAGCCGTTGATCACGGCCACAATTCCAACGATATAACTTATATCTAACTGGGTTGTTTTTGTAATAGTCTTGGTGATAACTTTCATCACCTTTTATGGGGTAAAAAGTGGTTGTGGGCAAGATAGGGGTGATGACTTTTTGCTTTGGAAATTGCTCAATCACTTTTTGTTTAGACGCTTCAGCCATTTGCTTTTCAGCTTCATTACCGACAAAAATAGCGCTCAAATAACTAAAGCCTTTGTCACAAAATTGGCCTCTGTCATCAAATGGGTCGATGTTCACCCAGTAATGATCGAGTAAACCTTGATACGTGACTTTGCTAGGGTCGTAGGTAATTTCAACCGCCTCGTAATGCCCAGTATGATTGCCACCGTAAGTAGGGTTTTCTAAAGTACCGCCGGTAAAACCAGAGATAACATCGGTCACCCCATCAAGCTTTTCAAAATCTGACTCCATACACCAGAAACAACCACCTGCAAATATGGCTTTATCGGCATGTGCATGAGATTCGTAAAAAGCAAACATAGCAATTAACGGTAACAATAATTTTAATTTCACTAAAATTTCCTCAATGACAAACAGGGTTAATTACACTCGCAGTGGAGATTAAGACCAAAGTTCGGCTACAAACTTTCAACTTTTTTCGTAAAACAAAACGTCCAGATGGCGCTACCAACTCAACTTGTAAATCGCCTATGTAACTATGCTCTATGACTACCCGTACGGTTACCTCTTTTACATCTCCTTTTTTAGCTTGTGATAACACGCTAATAATCCCTTGCGTATCGTAATCTTGTATATGCAACGTCCAATCTCCAGCCACGAGTTCTACTGCGGAATCTAGGTTAACATGCGTCCACATCAGCTTGCGGTATATTGCTGCGCACGTCATCAAAATCCACTATAACAGTCAAACCTCTTACATTACCTTGATGCAGCTTACGGCCTTCTAACAAACCACTTTCGGCGCCTAGAGTTAGCATCCTGCTTGGGTTACCTACGTTTTCTGGTGGCCTGAGTTGCTGATAACGCAATCCGAACTTTTCGTTACGCACTTGCGGGCTTTCTTTTAGGTGTTTAGACAAGTTACTAGGTTTAATTTTATATATGGGAAAGCGACGAACTGGATGTGCTCGCCACATTGGTTGCAGCATTTGAAGAAAAATTCTATGGGATTGAAGCGCCCGATCCTATCGAGGCTATCCGTTTTCGGATGGAGCAGGATCATTTAAAGGATAAGGATCTTGTCCCTTTTATCGGCCAAAGAAGTCACCTCAGTGAGGTTCTGAGCCGCAAGAGAAAGTTATCCTTATCGATGATAAGAAAACTCAGTAAAGGGCTCAAAATCCCGGTGGAATCCCTTATTTCTGAATTGTCTTCTACAAATTGGTTCAAATTTGCTTTGTTAACAACAACACTATTCGCTCCGCTTTTTTAGAGCCTATACCCGAAATTTTTTGTAACTGATCTGCATTCGCTGACATAACAGCCTTTATACTGCCGAAATGCTGCAACAAACCTTTTGCTAGGGTTGGGCCAACATTAGGTAAACCTTGTAAAATAAAAGATTGCTGTTTTTTGAAAGACTTAGGTCGATACCCTCTGCGCCCAATAACGTTTTTTTCAATGCGTGCCTTTTGCCGAGCTGCATATAGCATGACGTTAAGGGTTTCTTCTTTGTTTATCGCGCGCAATACACAAATTCCATAAAGCAAGCCAATACTTGCCAAAGCGCCTAATATAGCCCGCCTATCCATTTTGCTATTTTTAATATCATGCCCTTGCCCTTCAATTATCAATAAGGGTGTATAGGCAGATTGACAAAGCCACTCAGCTTGTTGGAACAAGCGACCATTGACAATGGAGATAATCAAATCGCTGATTTGTTTACGTTCAACGATAAGCCATTTATCAATAATATAATCGCCATAAGGCATCCTTTTGATATCAAGGTTAATTTGGGGATGAGCCTGCATAATATTCAAGATGCCACTGCTGCTTTCCCTATCGTCCGCTTGAATATCGGTCATATCATTATCCTTCCTTGAAATGTTAAACCTTATTAGTATAGTTGAATCCTGAAGGTAGGGGCTGGGTTAGCGCACTCTTGATTGAATGATATCTACACCATATTGGCTAAAAATATCGTCTGAGGTCATGATCATCATATTATTAATCTTAGCTGTAGTGATAATAATACGATCAAAGGGGTCTTTATGATGATATGGCAGTTTATTAACCATAAGGGAAATGGGTAAATTTATATCGAGAAGCTTGATCCCGTTTTCATCGAGCATTTTAACAGCAGCGTCTATATCAAAAGATAATTTACTCAATGATTTTTTCAAACCTAATTCCCATACTGTTGCAACACTTAAATAACAATCATTATGGATATTTTGATATTCAGAGATTGCACGTTCTGTTAACGAATCTGCCTGAGTTGCCAAATCAACAAAAGCACAGCTATCAAGTAACATTCTCATTTATAAAAATTTTCTAAGGTTTCACTATCGACAGGCTCATCCACCTGATCTTGTAATTCATTCTTTCCAGCAAACATTAAATGCTTAGCAAACCCAAGCTTACGCTCGGGAACCTCTTCTGAAAATGGCACAAGTTTGGCGACAGGTTTACCATACCTGCCAATGATTATTTCATCTCCAGTTTGAGAAATTTTTGTAATCACCTCAGATAAATGAGACTTCAATTCTGCAATATTGATGATATCCATCCTAAGTACCTAACGTTTTCTATTATCTATACAATAGCATAAGGTATTTTTATGACCAACTTTGATGACTAACTTGATTTTTTTACTCTGTATAGCGCAGCGCTCTGTGTTCTCTGTGGTGAATTTTTTGTAATTGAAAAGCCAAAGAACAAGATATTTGAACCACCGAGGACGCAGACAGCACAGAGGAAAGCAAAGCCAATTGATTATCCAATATCTCGGGAGTAAATTGGCTGAGAACGTAAGTAGATCACACTTTAAAATGGAATAGTATCGCTCGGTCCAAATAATTACTTTTTGTTTGTGTTTCAAAAACAAAAAAACCCAGTATCTAACTGGGTTTTCATTCGTTTCACATGAAACAATTGCTCAATATTTCAACTATTTACGCAGTTTGCGGATCAACCTCAACTGGGCAATAGCTTCGGCTAGCTCAATGGCTGCTTCGGCATATTCAAAATCGGCTGTTGGATTAGCGATGTGCTCTTCGGCGCGTTTTTTCGCGTCTAGTGCCGCTTGTTCGTCTAGGTCTTCTGCACGAATAGCGGTATCAGCCAATACTGTCACTGAACCGGGTTGTATTTCTAGCACGCCGCCGTTGATGTAGATATTTTCTTCATCACCGAATTGCTTAACTAGGCGTACCATTCCTGGTAACAAGGTAGTTAATAAAGGTGCATGACCAGGATGGATACCTAGTTCACCTTCACTACCTGTTATCTGAATAGCTTCGACTAAACCAGAAAAAATACTGGTTTCAGCGCTTACTACGTCTAGATGTACGGTCATTGGCATTAAAACCTCCTAAATAGGATTTTTAAAACATGTTTCGAGTCCATTTAGTTTGGAGTCTAGCAGGAAGCGCGCAATGTAAAAGTATACATGAGCACTTCCGACAAGAAGTCCGGACTAAATGGGCCGAAAAATTACATATTTTTAGCTTTTTCGCTTGCTTCTTCGATTGAACCAACCATGTAGAAAGCTTGCTCTGGAAGGTGATCAAACTCACCGTTCAAGATGCCACTAAAACCACTGATGGTGTCTTTCAAAGACACATACTTACCAGGTGAACCAGTAAATACTTCTGCTACGAAGAAAGGTTGTGACAAGAAACGCTGAATTTTACGAGCTCGTGATACTGAAAGCTTATCTTCTTCAGAGAGTTCATCCATACCTAAGATAGCGATGATGTCTTTTAATTCTTTATAACGTTGCAATACTGATTGCACACCACGGGCTGTATCGTAATGTTCTTGACCAATAACTAGTGGGTCAAGTTGACGCGAAGTAGAATCAAGTGGGTCAACCGCTGGGTAAATACCCAAAGACGCGATATCACGTGACAATACAACGGTTGCATCTAAGTGAGCAAAGGTTGTTGCAGGTGAGGGATCGGTCAAATCATCCGCTGGTACGTATACCGCTTGGATTGAAGTGATTGAACCAGTCTTAGTTGATGCGATACGTTCTTGAAGGACACCCATTTCTTCAGCCAGTGTAGGCTGATAACCTACTGCTGATGGCATACGACCTAGTAGAGCAGATACTTCTGTTCCAGCTAGGGTATAACGATAAATGTTATCTACGAAGAACAGTACGTCACGACCTTCATCACGGAATTTTTCCGCCATGGTCAAACCTGTCAAGGCAACACGTAAACGGTTTCCTGGAGGCTCATTCATTTGACCGTATACTAGCGATACTTTATCTAGTACGTTTGATTCGTTCATTTCGTGATAGAAATCGTTACCTTCACGAGTACGCTCACCAACACCAGCAAATACTGAGTAGCCGCTGTGCTCGATAGCGATGTTACGGATGAGTTCCATCATGTTAACGGTTTTACCAACACCGGCACCACCGAACAAGCCAACTTTACCACCTTTAGCAAACGGGCAAACTAAGTCGATAACTTTGATGCCTGTTTCTAGTAGTTCAACTGAACTTGATTGTTCTTCATATGTAGGCGCTTCACGGTGAATAGACATACGCTCTTCTTCACCGATAGGACCTGCTTCGTCAATTGGGTTACCCAAAACATCCATGATACGGCCTAACGTGGCTGTACCAACTGGGACTTGAATGGCTGCACCACTGTTTTCAACAGCTAGACCACGACGTAAACCGTCAGTAGAGCCCATTGCAATGGTACGTACTACGCCACCACCTAATTGCTGTTGTACTTCCAGGGTCAAACCTTGCAAATCACCTTCGGTAACTCGCAATGCGTCATATATTTTTGGAACCGAATCTTGTGGAAATTCAATATCCACTACGGCGCCAATTATTTGGACGACCTTACCATGACTCATGTTAATTCCTCTTAAATTCTAAAACCATTGCCTAGACCGCTGCAGCGCCAGCTACAATTTCACTAATTTCTTGTGTGATTGCTGCTTGACGTGCTTTGTTATATATCAATTGCAAATCATCAATTATGTCACCCGCATTGTCGGTAGCCGCTTTCATGGCCACCATACGAGCTGCTTGCTCAGACGCACCATTTTCAACTACGCCTTGATATACTTGAGACTCAATAAAACGAACCAGTAACATATCTAAGATAGGTTTTGGATCAGGTTCGTATATGTAGTCCCAACGGTGTTGTAATTCTTTTTCGTCAGATTTAGGCAAAGGCAACAATTGATCGATCTGCGGCTCTTGCGCCATGGTATTTACAAACTTATTAAATACCAAATATAAACGGTCTAATTTGCCGTCGTTAAATGCATCCAACATGATACGCACCAAACCAATGATTTCATTGATAGTTGGCGCATCACCTATACCCGACTCGGCGGCTAATACACTGCCACCAAAACGGTTAAAAAATGCAACAGACTTAGCACCTAATGCAGCAAAATCGACTTGAACATCTTGCTCTTGCCATTTTTTCGCATCTTTCACGACCATTTTGAATTCGTTGGAGTTTAAACCTCCACATAATCCACGGTCAGTAGAAATTACGATATAACCAACGCGTTTTACTTCGCGGTCTTCCAAATAAGGATGACGATATTCAAGGTTAGCATTTGCTAGGTGACCGATTACGTTTCGGATATTCTCAGCATATGGACGGCCTAAGGCCATACGGTTTTGCGCCTTTTTCATTTTAGACGCTGCAACCATTTCCATAGCGCTGGTGATCTTCTGCGTATTTTTAATACTGCCGATCTTACCTTTTATCTCTTTACCGCTAGCCATAAACTCTATCTCCGATTATTCAACATAATGACCACCTTGCTCATATTAAAAGCACAGTGGTCCAATTGATTACCACGTTTGTGTTGCTTTAAATTTGTCTAAAGCTTCATTTAATGTGGCTTCAATTTCTTTGTCGAAATTACCCGTAGTATTGATAGTGTTCATTAGCTCGCTATGTTCACTGTTCATGAAAGAGTGTAATGACGCTTCAAAATCTAGAATTTTATCTAACGAAACGTCTTTTAAGTGTCCTTTCTCAACAGCAAACAATGAAACACCCATATCTGCAACCGAAAGCGGTGCATATTGGTTTTGCTTCATTAATTCCATAACGCGCTCACCATGCTCTAGTTGGGCACGAGTGGCGTCATCAAGGTCAGATGCAAACTGAGAGAACGCAGCCAGTTCACGATACTGAGCTAGGGCTAAACGAATACCGCCACCTAACTTCTTGATGATTTTAGTTTGCGCAGCACCACCAACACGAGATACCGAGATACCAGCATTTACCGCAGGGCGGATACCAGCGTTGAACAAATCTGTCTCAAGGAAGATTTGGCCATCGGTAATCGAAATTACGTTAGTAGGTACAAAAGCAGATACATCACCAGCTTGGGTTTCGATAATAGGTAAGGCAGTTAAAGACCCTGTTTTACCTGTTACTTCACCTTTAGTGTAACGCTCAACATATTTATCATTTACACGTGCAGCACGTTCTAGAAGGCGTGAGTGAAGATAGAAAACATCTCCAGGGTACGCTTCACGACCTGGCGGACGACGTAACAATAGTGAGATTTGACGATAGGCAACGGCTTGTTTAGACAAGTCATCATATACGATCAAAGCATCTTCACCGCGGTCACGGAAATACTCACCCATGGTACAGCCAGAGTAAGGTGCCAAGTATTGTAATGCTGCAGATTCAGATGCAGAAGCCGCAACAACTATGGTGTGACCCATAGCGCCGTGTTCTTCTAACTTGCGTACCACGTTGGCGATAGTTGAAGCCTTTTGGCCAATCGCTACGTATACACATTTAACTCCAGAATCTTTTTGATTGATGATGGCATCAATGGCTAAAGCAGTTTTACCAGTTTGACGGTCACCGATAACCAATTCACGCTGACCACGACCTACTGGGATCATGGCATCAACTGATTTATAACCAGTTTGAATAGGTTGGTCGACCGATTGACGTTCAATTACGCCCGGTGCAATTTTTTCTATAGGTTCAAAACCATCGGCTTCGATAGCGCCTTTGCCATCGATAGGAGCACCTAGCGTGTTAACAACACGACCAAGTAGATTACGACCTACTGGTACTTCTAAGATACGACCAGATGATTTTACTTTTACGCCTTCTTGTAAATCAGCGTATGGACCCATTACTACCGCACCTACAGAGTCACGCTCTAAGTTCAATGCGATAGCGTAACGACTACCTGGAAGCTCAATCATTTCGCCTTGCATTACGTCTGCAAGGCCATGGATACGGATAATACCGTCGGTTACACCAACAATAGTCCCTTCATTTCGAGCTTCACTTACTACTTCGAACTTCTCAATACGTTGTTTGATTAGTTCGGCAATTTCAGTGGAATTCAGTTGCATGCTCTTTCCCCGTTATGCTTGTAACGCGTCTGATAGACGGTTTAATTTACTACGAAGTGAACCATCAATGACTGTGTCGCCGGCTTTAATAAGCACACCAGCTACCAGTTCAGGATCCACGCTACAATTTAGCTTAACTTTTCGTGCAAGACGTTTTTCAAGAGACTTACCGATATCTGTTTGTTGTTTTTTGTTGAGTTTGACCGCTGAAGTAATATCAACATCAATCTCTTTATCAAAATCAGCTTTAAGCTGATTAAACATCACAGAAATTTCAGGAAACGCTTGTAGACGTCTATTTTCAGCCAAAATCTTAACTAGATTCTGACCCTGTAGGTCGAGTTGTTCGCCGCACACGCCGTTAAAAATCTCGGCTAGTTTTTCTGCTGCCACCGAACCAGTTAATAAAGACTTAACTGTTTCGTTTTTAGACACTTGTGCAGTAAACATCAGCATTTCTTGCCACTGTGCAACGGTTTTGTTCTCGACCGCGTAATCGAACGCAGCTTGGGCGTAAGGGCGAGCGATAGTAGTCCATTCAGACATAGCTCAATCTCCCTTATAGTTCAGCGACAAGTTTTGCAACTATGTCACTTTGTGCCGCAGCATCAATTTCACGTTCAAGGATCTTTTCAGCACCGGCAATAGCTAAAGCGGCGACTTGTTGGCGCAACTCTTCTTTTGTGCGGTTTCTTTCTGCTTCGACCTCTGAGTATCCCTGAGCGATGATTTTCTCACGCTCGGAATGGCCCCGTTGCGTTTCTTCGTCAACAATAGTTGACCCACGCTTTTTGGCCTGCTCGATGATATCTGCTGCTTGAGCTTTCGCTTCTTTAAGCTGATCAGTGGCTTTTTCTTGCGCTAATTCGAGATCTTTTTCACCTCGTTCAGACGCAGCTAAACCATCAGCAATTTTTTGTTGGCGTTCTTCAATAGCACCGATGATAGGCGGCCATACATACTTCATGCAGAACCACACAAAGAATATAAATGCTATTAATTCACCAAGTAGAGTGGCATTGATGTTCAAGACCGCTACTCCTCTTTAATAGTTCGTTGAAAGAAATAGTAACTACTATTGAGCACCAAGTACGAACAACATATAAAGAGCGATCGCTACACCGATCATCGCGATAGCATCAATAAGACCCGCTACGATGAACATTTTGACTTGAAGAGTAGCTGCTAGCTCAGGTTGGCGTGCTGCCGACTCAAGAAATTTACCACCTAAAAGACCGAAACCAATTGCTGGTCCCAATGCACATAGACCAATCAAAATACCAACTGCGATATATAGATTACCTAAGATTTCCATAGATTTTCACCTTTGTGTTTAAGTTAAAATTAAAAAAATAAAATAGTTAAAATTGTATTTAAGGCTTCCTGCCTACCCGTTACGGGACAGCTAATTGCTGTGTAATTCTTTGCTTCTAGTATTGCGGACGTCCTGTCCTACACCCCAAGGGGTCGACTAAAATCGTTCTAATTTTTTCCAGAAAATTTAGTGTTCTTCACTCGCTAAGCTCAAATACACAATAGTTAACATCATGAAAATGAAAGCTTGTAATGGAATAATTAACAAGTGGAAAGCGGCCCATAAGAAATGTATTGGCAATTGCCATAATCCTAAGGTGCCTGCAATCAAGATAAAGATAAGTTCGCCTGCGTATAAGTTACCGAATAAACGCAATGACAATGACAATGGCTTAGCCAATAACGCCACAACTTCAAGAATAAAGTTGAACCAGTATAACCAAGGCGTATTAAAGGGGTGAGCGTAAAGCTCTTTTAAAAATCCGCCCACGCCTTTTATCTTAATTGAATAAAAAATCATCAGGACAAATACCCCGATAGACAAGGCAAAGGTCATATTGACGTCAGTAGTGGGTACCACTTTCATGTAAACGTCGTGTGGATCTACATCAAAACCGTAATAACCAATTTGACCAGCCATCCAAGGAAGAAAATCGACAGGGATTAAATCCATCAAGTTCATCAACAATACCCATACAAAAATGGTTAATGCTAATGGTGCAATTAACTTGCTTTTACCGTGATAGGTGCTTTTAACAGTATCGTTAACAAATTCGACTATTAATTCGACACTTGCCTGCCATTTTCCTGGTACACCCGTCGTTGCTTTTTTTGCAACTGAACGAAAACTTAAAATAAACACAAAGCCCAACACAATCGACCAAGCTAATGTATCAATATGGAAAGTCCAAAAACCTTCACCCACTGTTGCATTAGTTAAGTGGTGCTGAATGTAACTGCTAATGGTTTGTTCGCCACCAGTATCTGCCATTTTATCATCCACAATTATAAAGTTAAAAATCTGTATTCAGTCTCGTTATCGAGTGATTTAACGACCAACGCGACTAACTAAAATTATTATTGGCCATTGGGCCATTAAGGTTACGACATAGCTGATTAGCAGCGGTAAAGGTTGTAAATTTGGCCATTTATACACCACAACAAACAACACTATCGTAAAAATAAATTTAAGTTTGCTTCCTTTGTTAAAACTCCGCACTACTAGCTTATTTTGGCTAGCACCGGCATATTTAAACGCTAAGTAGGCAAATACCGTTCCGGGTAATACACATATCAAACCACCATAAAGCGCTGATATTCCTGAATATTTCCCATAAAAAAAGGTAAAAACAAAGGTTAAAACAATGGCAATTAGGCTTTGATAAAAAAGCACTTTAGTAGCCAACTGTCGACCTTCTTTGGTCAAGCTAGTTGCCAATTGAACCCTCGATGTGTTTAAACCCTAACAAAAAGCGCCAAAAGTATACTTTACTGACACCAATTTACAACACTAAAGTCTATATTGGTGCACAAAAGCACAATTATGGACATCCCTACAAACCCTTTGTTTTTGTAGGGATTACGGATTTGGGTTGTTTTAGATCATGACTTATTGCACTTAACTTCAACATACTTTGTAAAAATCGTAAAATAGTAAGTCGTTATGCTTAACATTTTGTGTTGTTATTAGACGTTAATCTACTTGATATGCCCTAAGATCCCATCGAGTTGGTCAAGGCTTGAAAAGTTAATCACTAACTTGCCTTTGCCTTTCGCATTATGGGCAATAACCACAGGAGCACCGAGGTTTTCGGATAATTCTGTTTGTAGGCGTTGCACATCAGGATCTTCTTTAGTGACTATTTTTTCTTTTGCTGGCTCTAATAAGCGTCGCACCAGATTTTCTGTGTCTCGTACTGTTAGCCCTTTGCCTGAAACAGTTTGTGCGGCTTCATTTTGGGCATCACCTTCAAGGGCTAACAAAGCTCTTGCGTGACCCATTTCAATATCACCATGTTCTAACAGTAATTTCACATCTTCGTTTAGATTATTTAAACGTAATAAGTTAGTCACTGTTGTTCTAGATTTACCTACGGCAGTTGCTACTTCTTGATGAGTCAGTTCAAATTCAATCATTAAGCGATCAAGAGCTTGAGCTTCTTCCATTGCATTTAGATCTTCACGTTGAATATTCTCAATCAGAGCAATGGCCACCGCTGATTCATCAGGCACATCTTTAATTAAGCAGGGAATAACATCTAGTTGCGCAATTTGCGCAGCACGCCAGCGTCTTTCACCAGCGATAATTTCATATTTGTCTTCGGAAATTCGACGCACCACTATGGGTTGAATTATGCCTTGTGAACGAATAGATGAGGCTAGGTCTTCGAGGGCTTCGGATGACATATCTTTGCGTGGTTGATATTTACCAGGCTGCAAAAATTCAACAGGGATTTTTTGCAATTCACTTTCTTGCTCAGGTAACTCTGAACCAGTACTTCTACCAGCTTGGCTGGTTGCCAGTAACGCGTCTAGCCCTCTGCCTAAACCTCTTTTTTTCGCCGACATGTTGTCCTCAGTTTTTTTCGTTCAATTTCATTGCTTACTAACTTTATTTAGCTAATTAATTTGTTTTACCGCGTCTTAATATTTCACCAGCTAAGGCTAAATAGGCTTTTGCACCTGTAGACGATTTATCATAATACATGGCTGGTGTTCCAAAACTAGGCGCTTCTGCTAAACGCACATTTCTGGGAATAACGGTTCTGTATACTTGATCGCCGAAATGCCGCTTAAGTTGCTCTGATACATCATTAGCAAGCCTATTTCTAGGATCGTACATAGTGCGCAGCACACCTTCAATTTTTAATTGTGGATTTACCACTGACGCTAGCTTTTTAATGGTATCCATCAAAGCCGTGAGTCCTTCAAGGGCATAATATTCACACTGCATAGGCACCAATACCGAATCTGCAGCGGCCATAGCATTCACTGTTAATTGGTTTAACGAAGGTGGGCAATCAATAAATATATAATCGTAGTAGTTTTTAACTGGCGCTAAGGCATTGCGTAGGCGCACTTCACGGGCAAACACTTCCATTAATTTAATTTCTGCAGCAGTAATATCACTGTTTCCTGCAATAAGATGAAACTTACCGGACGTTTCTTTTATTATTACTTCTTCAATGGGTTTTTCTTCAATCAATAATTCGTAACAAGTATTGTCTACGTTGTACTTGTCTACACCACTGCCCATGGTCGCATTGCCTTGGGGGTCGAGATCAATTAATAATACTTTGCGTTTTGTGGCCGCCATTGACGCCGCAACGTTAACAGCAGTAGTGGTTTTACCTACTCCACCTTTTTGATTAGCAATTGCAATGATTTTGCCCAAAATAATTGTCCACTTATTTATTTAGAAGACCAGTGTAGAAAAGACATTTAATTTTCTAAATGTCGGGAAAATAGCTTCTAGCCAACTGATTGTTTTTTGATTTTGACAATATGACGTTCGCCTTCAAGACCAGGTACGTCTAACCTAATTGTTTCTTGTAAAATAAATCCTAAAGGTAAGTCTTGCAATTCTTGCGTTGCGAGTTGCCCCTTCAGTGCAAGAAAAACTCCGTGAGAATCTACCAGATGTTGGCACCAGTGCAACATATCTTTTAATGAAGCAAAAGCTCTGCTCAATACTCCATCAATTTCCACGTTAGCGACAAAATCTTCAACCCTCGATTGCACAGGGTCGATATTATCAATTTTTAGTTCATAGGCTACTTGTTTCATAAAACGCACACGTTTACCTAAACTATCCAACAATATAAATTGTTTGTCAGGGCACATAATAGCCAGAGGGATCCCCGGCAAGCCTGGTCCCGTACCCACATCAATATAGTGAATTTTATCTAAAAATGGCGCAACCACTATAGAATCAACTATATGTTTAATCACCATTTGTTGAGGATCACGCACTGCAGTTAAATTGTAGGCTTTGTTCCATTTATGCATCAGCAATACATAACGAATAAGCTGCAGTTGCTGTGATTCAGAGACAACTAAATCACAATTTTTCAGACTACTTTTTAAAACACTTAATAATTGATTTTCAAGGAAGTCTTGATCATTCATCAGGCTGAAACTTTCTTTTGGTCTTTACTGGATCCTACTAACAACCCATGTTTTTTCAAATATACCAATAACAAAGACACAGCAGCTGGCGTAATGCCTGATATTCTTCCGGCCTTACCAATAGTTTCTGGACGGGTATCAGTTAATTTAGCGACAACTTCGTTGCTGAGGCCAGAAATCTGACTGAAATCAAAATCCATTGGTATTAAGGTATTTTCATTACGTAATGTTTTGGCTATTTCATCCTTTTGACGTTCTATGTATCCAGCATACTTAATTTGGATCTCGACTTGTTCGGCAGCTTGTTTGTTGGGTATTTCAGGCCCAAATGCTTCGATTTGCATTAAGGTTTGATAGGTCATTTCTGGACGACGGATCAAATCTTCTAAGGTGTTTTCTTTAGTAACTGGATTTTTCAATAAAACGTTTAAGGCTTCGGTTGATTCGTGACTTGGATAAACCCAAGTTGATTTGAGCCGCTGCCTTTCCAATTCAATGGCTTCTAATTTTTGATTAAAAGCCTTCCATCTTGGTTCGTCAACTAGACCCATTTCATGACCTTTGGCTGTCAATCGAATATCCGCATTGTCTTCACGTAATATCAAACGGTATTCAGCCCGGCTGGTAAACATACGATAGGGTTCTTTGGTACCCATAGTGGATAAATCATCAATTAATACCCCCATGTAAGCTTCATCACGACGTAATATAAATTCATCTTTTTGGAGTACTTGTAAGGCGGCATTTGCACCAGCTATTAACCCTTGTGCACCGGCTTCTTCATAACCTGTTGTACCGTTAATTTGCCCAGCAAAAAATAAACCGCTAATGAACTTGGTTTCTAAAGTTTGTTTGAGATCCCGAGGATCAAAAAAATCATATTCGATGGCATAACCAGGGCGTACAATATGGGCATTTTCAAACCCAATTATGGAACGTACAAAATTCATTTGTACGTCAAAAGGTAAACTCGTAGATATACCATTAGGGTATACCTCTATGCTATTTAAACCCTCTGGTTCAACAAAAATCTGATGTGAGTTTTTGTCTGCAAAACGATGAATTTTATCTTCAATTGACGGGCAGTATCTGGGTCCAATACCTTCAATTACTCCTGTGTACATAGGCGATCTGTCTAATCCACCGCGAATGATTTCGTGAGTTTTTTCATTAGTGTGTGTGATGTAACAAGGGATCTGTTGAGGGTGATCACTAGCTTGACCCATATATGAAAACACTGGCACAGGGGTATCGCCGTGTTGTTTTTGCATCACATCAAAATTAAGAGTACGGGCATCCAATCTAGCGGGTGTGCCTGTTTTTAAACGATCAACTCGAAAAGGTAAAGCACGCAGCCTATCTGCTAATGCGATCGAAGGAGGATCGCCAGCACGGCCTCCTTTATAGTTTTCCATACCAATATGTATAGTACCGCCTAAAAACGTGCCTACGGTGATAACAACGGTCTTAGCATGGAACTTAAGACCCATTTGAGTGACCACACCGACAACGCGATCCTGTTCAACAATCAAATCATCACATGATTGTTGAAACAATGTGAGATTTTCTTGGTTTTCAATCAATTTACGAATTTCATTTCGGTACAGTGATCTGTCAGCTTGAGCCCGTGTGGCACGAACAGCTGGGCCTTTGCTTGAATTCAAAGTTCTAAATTGAATACCCGCTTTGTCAGTTGCCATAGCCATAGCACCGCCTAAGGCGTCTATTTCTTTAACTAGATGACCTTTGCCTATTCCGCCAATAGCTGGGTTACAAGACATTTGTCCTAGTGTTTCAATATTATGTGTTAGCAAAAGAGTACTTGTGCCCATGCGTGCAGAGGCGAGTGCGGCTTCTGTTCCTGCGTGGCCACCACCGACAACGATGATATCAAAATGCTGCTGATAAAACATGATTTTCCTCTAAAGCTAAATGATCAATACCCCAGGATAAATGGGGCGCACATTCTATCTGGAAATGAGCTTAAGTAAAATGCTTAAAAACTATTCAATTATTGTTTTTTGATCTGCTTAATCTTTATAAGATCTTTTAGATCTTTGTTTATTATTACTATTATTAAGCAGCCACTTTTCTGTTAGTAAGTCACTATTTATTTGTTATATCAGTAGGTTAGGGACAAGTTAACTATGTGAATAAAGTTTGATCAAACTGGTATAAGGTGGGTATAAGTAGCTGTTTTATCCACAGGGGTGTTTTATTAAAATGTTACTAAGTGGATATAAAGTAGTTTTACACGACTTATACATAAAATTATCCACATGAAATAACATCTTTTGATCTAACTGTGTGTAACTTGTGATCAAAAAATAGTGAATACACAGTTAGATCATGATTTTAAAGAGAAAGATCCGAGGTTTTTAGATCTCTTTGATCTTGATACTTCCACCGCTGGTTTTTAAGGTTAATTTTGGACCACCGCCGTTAATTGATCCCCTGACAGACATTTTCTTCACTCTTCCGTCTATTTCAAAGTCACTTTTTACGCGTCCACCACTGGTTGATGCATTAATATCTAACTGAATATCAGCAATAAGATATGCAGTAATTGAACCTCCAGAGGTGGTGAGTTTGGCTTCTTCTGATAGTTGTTTGTCGATTGTTACATTAATGCTTCCACCAGATGTGTGTGCATCAAGATTACCTGTAACAGTGTCAGTATTAATTGAGCCACCAGAGGTATGTAGTTTCACATCGCCCACTATATTACCCACATTGATTGAGCCTCCAGAGGTTCTAGCATTAAGCTCACCGCTTAGATCTTCGATAAATAAAGAACCACCAGAGGTATTTAAATCAACGTTGAAGTTTTCCGGGATCAGCAGATAAAATTCTACTTTAAGGTTTCGTACCCAGCCCTGTTTTTGCTCAATTTCACCAATAATGGTTAGGTTGCCATTAGATAATTCATGGCGATAAGAAAATTTATCACCTTCTCGATCTTCAATTTTAACCCTTAGTTCTATTGTTGCTTCATCATGGGTTTCTATTTTGATCGAGCCAGCGTCGGTTTTAACGGTTAATTGAGCGCCCAAATCAACATCAAAAGTTTCGGTGAAGGTTTCAGCGAAAAGGGATGTGGAGTAGAACAATATAAGGTAAACCAATACCGCGTTTATATAAGTAGCTAGTTTAATAGAGTTTTTCATTTTTAATATCCTTGATAAGTGCCCAGAGGGTTAACAATGGATAAGTCGCAAGGATAATTAGAAAAGTTTAAATGAGCTGTGTTTTGTATATACCATCTATTTTACTTGATTTGGACGATAACCAGAAGTTGTTTGAGGCTGCTGAGCTTCTGGTTGAGTAGGGATAATTTCTTTGCGTCTGCTTGGACCTGAGAATTTTACTTTGTAGGTGTCGTATTCTTTGATTGATTCAAAACAATAACGACCTAAGGCATTTTCTAACTCAGCAAGATTATGGTTGGTGATCATAATACAATTTTTATTATTGGCTAATCTTTGTCTTAAAACATTGCCTAACCAGCTTTGTGCGTTTTTCTTTAAAACACTTTCGTTAACGCACACTTCATCGAGTATCAGTAAATCCACATCGAGTAATTCTTGGTTTATCTCACGGAATTTTTGCCCAACATTATCTTGAGCATTGTAATCATAAGAAAAGAAACGCATTTCTAATATGGTAGATAGTTGCCTATAAAGCACAGAAATTTCATATTTTTCAATTAATTCATGAGCAATAGCACCGGCGGTATGAGATTTTCCTCGGCCATAGTCGCCATAAAAAATCATCATATGCGCACCACTTCTGCGCCAGTTCATATCTTCATGAGCGGCGATAAAAGACTTGGCAATACTGACGGCTTCAATGACATCATTGCTATCTTCAATCAGGTTAGCGAAGGTCCATTTTGGATTTAATTCAGAGCGACCTTGAATGTCAAGGATACGTTGCTTTTTACCTTCTCGTTGCAGTTGTTTTACATCACGATTGGCTAAAGCTTCATACTCAGATCTTAAGTCGGCATATTTTGTATATTTTTCAGGCACATATTGGCGACCGAGTGCTTTACCTAATCTTTGAATTTTGTCTTTAATACTGTCCACGAGTTCTATTATTCCGATTGATAAACATGAAAATTTATATTGCTCTTACCGAGTATAGAGCTATTTTACTTTGTGTCATTTTTACTATATTTAGCGACTAAGTTTTTGGCATTTTCATCAGCAACTATACCTGCCTTAGTTTGCACAATTTGTTGACCCACTTTTTGTACATTTTTGAAACCATGGGCTAAACGCATTTTTTTCAAATTAAATACAAATTTTTGGGTCCATTGATATTCACTAAATTGTGATTCAGGCCTACCTAACCAATAAGCAATAAAATCGCCTAATTCACTTGTAGTATATTCATAATCAATAATACCCACTAGTTTGGCTAAATCACTGATTAATTTTTGATTGGGTAGCCAATCAATATGCATTCTATGCCAAGTTAGATGTAACTTTGAATACTCATCTATTTTCATGGTGGTTAAAGGCAGAACAAGGGTTTTACCATTAAAGCTGTGGTTTAGTTCGACCTCGTTTTGAAAAGTCACTAAACCTACACTTAGTAGTTCTTTTATCAAGCTATTTACTTGTCGACCTAATGTAAACTTTTCTTCTTTGGCATTTAAAATCGATAATAGCGATTTGTAGTTTAGTGGTGTTGTTGCGCCAGTAGACTCATTAGCTGTAGGTTTTATTCCAAGAATATACAATATGCGAGCATCATTACTCAAAGGCTGAACTAGAGCGGTTTGTTCTGCTTTATTTAAATGCATGAAAATTCATTGGGTGATTAAGCTGATTGTTCATTATTTTTTAGCCAACTTCTAAGCCATTCAACTGCGGCTTCTTCAGGGATAGGATGATTCAGTACGTCAATATGCAGGGCAGGGCATAATAGTTTAGCGCCGGCGTTTAGCATAATATTTTCCATTTGTATGGAGCCGTGACAGTAAGTGTCATAACTGCTGTCTCCCAGACCAACCAATAAGAAGGAGTGTTTACACAAATCTTGGGTTTTTAATTGTTCAGCAAATGGCTGGATGTTGTCTGGTAAATCACCAGCGCCATGAGTAGATGTACAAATTAACCAAGTCGCACTTTGATCCAAGTCCGATAACAGCGGGGTTAAATGGATTTCTGCACTATGAGTATGACATAACAAAGCTTCTTGCAATGCGTCGGCAACATATTCACTCGCACCTAATACACTGCCTACTATGATTTCAAACTTGGCCATTTATTATTTACCAATACAAAAAGAAGAAAATATTTTAGTAAGCAGATCGTCAGAGCTGAATTCGCCGGTGATTTCATTGAGGTGTTGTTGGGTCAAACGTAGTTCTTCTGCAAGTAATTCTCCAGCTAGGTTTTCTTGCAATTGATATTTACCTAAGTATAGATGTTCTGCAGCCCTATCTATGGCATCTAGATGGCGTCTGCGTGCAATAAATTGGCCTTCAGAACTTGCATTAAAACCCATACAATCTTTGAGGTGATCGGTTAAAAAGGTGAGTCCCATCTCATTGCTGGCAGAGAGTGAAATAACTGGGTAGTCACCGTTATCATCAAAACCAACGGATTCATTTGAAAGGTCTATCTTATTACGGATAATACTTAACCCAATTTTTTTCGGAAGTTGCTGGTAAAACTCTGGCCATATTTTTTCAGGATGGGTTTCTGCAGACTCAGTACTGTCCAACATAAACAACACCCGATCGGCTTGGCGAATTTCTTGCCATGCTCGCTCAATTCCAATTTTTTCTACCTTGTCTGGGCTATCCCGTAAGCCCGCAGTATCAATTATGTGTAACGGCATACCATCGATATGAATATGCTCTTTGAGTACGTCACGGGTGGTGCCAGCGATATCTGTGACTATAGCTGCATCTCTTCCTGCTAATGCGTTTAGCAAACTAGATTTACCCGCATTAGGTTTACCTGCAATGACCACTCGCATGCCTTCTCTAAGAAGAGCGCCTTGTTTGGTTTGTTGGCGCAAGGTTTCAAAGGATTGCATAATATTCTCTAAGTCTTTTTGAATTTTACCGTCACTTAGAAAATCGATTTCTTCATCGGGGAAATCTATCGCGGCCTCTACGTACATTCGCAAGTGAATTACCTGCTCGACTAAAGTATGAATTTGTTGTGAAAACGCACCTTGCAGGGAGCATAATGCCCCTTTTGCTGCCTGTTCAGAGCTAGCATCAATAAGATCGGCTATGGCTTCAGCTTGTGCTAAGTCCAATTTGTCGTTTAAGAAAGCACGTTCACTAAATTCGCCCGGTCGAGCAATGCGTAATTTGGGTATTTTCAAAATAGCATTAAGCAACATGTCTAACACGACTTGCCCCCCATGCCCTTGTAGTTCAAGCACATCTTCACCGGTAAATGAGTTTGGAGCCTTAAAAAATAACGCTATTCCTTGGTCGATGAGGTTATTGTTTGTATCAGAAAAAGGTAGATATTCAGCTTTACGGGTTTCAGGTAATTTACCTAATATTGTCTGTGCTGCAGCACTTGCTAAACTGCCAGATATTCGGATTATGCCAACACCACCACGACCCGGCGCAGTGGCCTGGGCAACAATAGTGTCTTGTTGTGACGATAATCCAGTAGCGTTCATTATTTGTTTAATCTCGAAAGTTAGTAAATTGTAGTGGTTGTTCTAAATCAGCTTCTTTTGCTAATGCCATAACCTGTTGTAGATCGTCGCGTTTTTTACCAGTAACTCGTACTTGTTCACCTTGTATTTGTGCTTGTACTTTTAGTTTTGCATCTTTGATGAGTTTAATCAGTTTTTTGGCCACAGGTTGTTCGATACCTTGTTTAAAGGCAATGGCTTGTTTGTAAATTTTGCCAATGTGTTGTATATCTTTTTCTTCAAAGGCCGCGGTGTCTACGTTACGTTTGACGCAGGTTCCACGGAGGATATCGAGCATCTGCTTGAGCTGGAAATCATTGTCGGCCGTCATAGTGACTATGCTTTCTTTTAATTCGAAACTGGCTTCGACACCTCTAAAATCAAAACGTGTGCTTAATTCTCTATTGGCGTTGTCGACAGCATTAAGTAATTCGGGTAAATCAATTTCTGAAACGATATCTAATGATGGCATTTGGATTCCTAAGCTTTATGGATGATGACTGTTTATTGTAAGCACAAAAAAGCCCGTTTAATATCCTTAATAGACATAAAACGGGCTAATAACATTTAGTACTATTTGGTTTGTAAGCCGCGCTTTTCCATTGAAGCGTAAATTATTTTTGCTTGAATGAGTGTGATTAAATTACTGATCAACCAGTAAAGCACTAAGCCTGCAGGGAAAATAAAGAAGAATAAACTCATGGCAACAGGCATAAATTGCATGATTTTTTGTTGCATAGGATCAGTCATAGTCATTGGTTGCAGTTTTTGTAGTAAATACATACTGAGACCAGTTAATACAGGCAATACAAAAAACGGGTCTTTTGCACTTAAATCAGTGATCCAGAATATAAAGTCAGCATGTCTCAATTCAACACTTTCCAGCAATACCCAATACAAGGCCAAAAATATTGGCATTTGTAGTAGAAGAGGGAAACAGCCACCCATAGGGTTAACCTTGTCCTTCTTATACATTTCCATCATGGCTTTTTGCATCTTTTGTTTATCTTCGCCGTAACGTTCTTTGAGTGCATCCATTTTAGGTTTAAGGGCACGCATTTTAGCCATAGATTCGTATTGTTTTTTTGTAAGGGGATACATGGCGCCTTTGACCACTATGGTAATGATGATGATAGAAAATCCCCAGTTACCGACTAGGCTCTGAATGAATTGTAAAAATGAGAAAAGTGGCTGAGATATCATAAACAAGAAGCCATAGTCTACAGTTAAATCAAGACCTCTTGCTATACCAGCTAAAGTATCTTGATCTTTTGGACCTAGGTATAAAATGCTATTGATTTGTCCAGTTTCGCCAGGTTGGATAATAACCGATTCTCCGGTAAATCCGATGACACCATTTGTGTTCTGCTTGATTACACTAAACAGCTTATTTGTCTGCTCTTGAGGCGGTACCCAAGCAGAAACAAAATAATGTTCTATCATTGCAGCCCAACCAGCAACCGTTTTCTCTTTTAGATTACTATCAAGCATATCGTCAAAAGGATATTTTTGGTATTTGTCTTCTTCAGTTGAATAAGCACCACCACGATAGATTGGCATGAACATGCTACCCTCCTGTTCAAGCATGCTTTGTTTTAATTGACCAAATTGTTGCAATTGTTTTGGGGTGCTAGAGTTATTTCTAATATCATAACGCACATCAATTTTGTGGCTATCACGAGTGAAAACAAAGTTCTTAGTGACCTGTAAACCTTCTGGGGTATTTAGGGTAAGAGGGACCGTTAAGGTATCGCCTTGTAGTTTATAACTATCCTTTGCAACTGTGTAAGTAGGGCGAGCTTTACTGTCAGTTCCATCTCGACCAATCAAACCGCTTTGTGCAATAAATAATTTGTCACCATTTGGTTTTAGTAAGCTATAAAACTCTTCAGAACCTTCTTCTTTTGGAAATTTAGCTAAGTTGGCCGAAACAACATCACCACCTTTAGTGTCAATACTTAGAATAAGGGTATCTGTGACTACAGATATTATTTTTCCACCTCGACCTGAACTGGCTATTAACCTTTGTCCGTCTGAAGTAGCGACTGGCACATCGTCTGAGCTAGGCATGTCAAGATCAGTGCTAGTTTGTTCAGAGGTTGCCGCAGACGCGACTGGTTGAGGACCGTAATCTAGTTGCCATTGTTGCCATAATAAAAAGCCGACCATAGCGAGGCCAATCAATAAAAAACTGCGTTGGGATTCCATAAAATACTCTAATTAACTACTTATTATGTGTGTGACTTATTCATGTCAAAACATTAAACCACGGCGATGTTACTGTTGTACTTATGACCTGATTATTTATGAGGGCATAATTGTAAAAATCATTCTTTATTTTGTTTTTTTTCTGGCACGGGATCATAACCACCATCATTGAGTGGATGGCATTTTAGTATGCGTTTGGAACTTAACCAACAACCTTTTATCAATCCGTGTTTAGTAATAGCGTCAATTGCATAATAAGAGCAACTTGGGTGGAACCTACATGTAGGTCCTAACATCGGTGAAAGCACTATTTGATAGAGTTTAATTATGCCGATTGGGATTTTTCGCAGCGCGACGCTAATTTTTTCCATAATTTACTCAGCAAAGAAAATAATTCCTGATTAGAAAGCTTATCTAAACCACTTTTACCCACCACAACTATATCAATATTCGGAAACGAATGACGTTGTAAACGAAAGCTCTCGCGAATAATGCGTTTAAGTCTATTTCTATCGTGTGCATGTTTGACCCTTTTTTTGGCCAAAGTGATGCCCAAACGAGGATTATTTGAGTTATTAAATCTGGCTAGTAGGGTAAGTTGGGGTGAAACAGATGGAATGGCATTACTGAAGACAAATTCAAAGTGGGTGGGAGTAAGTAGCCTTAGCTCCCGAGAAAAATGATTTTCACCCACCTTGGATAATTAAGCTGATAAGCGCGCACGGCCTTTAGCACGACGATTAGCTATGACCTTACGGCCATTTTTAGTCGCCATACGGGCACGAAAACCGTGTGAACGCTTACGCTTTAAGTTGCTTGGTTGAAAAGTTCTTTTCATGACCTAGTCCCGCTATACATAAGGTTTAAACAAAATGAACATTTATATGATAACCATTTTATGATAATCACCGTGCTCAAAAATGACGCTGAATAATAGAGATCACTTCGCTTGTTGTCAATCAATTACTGCAACTAATAGTATTCTATATTCATAGTATTTTGACGCTAGATTGCTGTAAAATCTGATAACTGTTGAAAAAATTAATTTTATCCACAGGTTAGGCAATAAATTAGCTGTTTATTTTATTTTATGTGAAATACTGGCATTAAATATGCTGACAATTTTGCTATAGATATCTAGTGCTGCGACATGGTTGAAATACTAAAAATTCCATTAAAACAGTTAGATATAAGCAGGCTAGAAGTTATTTCTAATTAATTTTAAATGTATGTTGCGTTAGTAAGGTGATTAGCGAGATAATTCACAGCTAGTTTTAAGTTTGGCTTTTAACTGGCTAATTATAATACAGCTATTACTTTTCGCTTTTGTTTTGTAATTCCTTTTTTATCTCATTATGGCCTTTGTTTATAAGGGTGGAGTTGTTTTTTTAGATGTCTATATGGAATCAGTGTCTCGATAGGTTGCAACAGGATTTACCTATACAACAGTTTAGTATGTGGATAAGACCGCTTCAGGCCGAACATGCCGATGCTCACATAACTCTTTTTGCACCTAACCGTTTTGTATTGGATTGGGTCAGAGATAAATACTTTTCACAAATTAATAATTTGTTGGCTGAGTTTTGTGGAGATAAAGCACCTCAGTTACGATTTGAAGTAAAAGTTGCCAATATCGATGCCAGTAGAAAGTTTAGTGCAAGCAGTTATCCGTCAGTAACAACAGGGCAAAGCGGGCAACAACAAGATAGTCGTTTACCATCAATCCCAGCGGTTGCGGTTTCTAATGTTGGCACCGCTGTTCCGATTGCTGCAGGGCACAAAAGTAATATCAACTTAACCTACAAATTTGATAATTTTGTTGAAGGTAAGTCAAACCAACTAGCAAGAGCCGCCTCTCAGCAAGTCGCTGACAATCCTGGTGGTGCATATAATCCCTTGTTTATTTATGGCGGCACAGGTTTAGGTAAAACCCATTTATTACATGCAGTGGGTAACGGCATTATGGATAAGAAGAAAAATGCCACTGTTGTATATATGCATTCTGAGCGGTTCGTTCAGGATATGGTTAAAGCGCTACAAAACAATGCAATAGAAGAATTTAAACGTTATTACCGCTCAGTGGATGCCTTACTTATTGATGACATTCAATTTTTTGCCAATAAAGAACGCTCTCAAGAAGAATTTTTCCATACTTTTAACGCTTTGTTAGAAGGTAATCAGCAAATAATCCTCACTTCAGATCGTTATCCAAAAGAGATTGTTGGAGTAGAAGATCGTTTGAAATCACGATTTGGTTGGGGTTTAACTATTGCCATTGAGCCACCCGAATTGGAAACCCGTGTGGCGATTTTGATGCGTAAAGCTGTTGAAAATAAAATATTCTTGCCTGATGAAGTTGCTTTTTTTATCGCTAAACGCCTACGGTCAAATGTGCGAGAGCTTGAAGGGGCATTAAATCGAGTCATTGCCAATGCAAACTTTACAGGTCGGCCTATTACTATTGATTTTGTGCGAGAAGCCCTGCGTGATCTTTTAGCGCTTCAAGAGAAATTGGTCACTATTGATAATATTCAAAAAACGGTGGCAGAATATTACAAGATTAAAATGGCAGATATTTTGTCGAAACGCCGCAGTCGTAGTGTTGCCAGACCTAGGCAAATGGCAATGGCTTTGTCCAAAGAACTAACTAACCATAGTTTGCCAGAGATCGGTGATGCTTTTGGTGGTAGAGACCATACCACTGTATTGCACGCCTGCCGAAAAATAGTGCAGCTAAGGGAAGAAAGTCATGATATAAAAGAAGACTATCAGAACTTAATACGTACACTATCTTCATAAAAATTCACGAGTAAAAAGATGAAATTTAGCATTAGTAGGGAAAACTTCTTACAGCCACTTCAATTGGTTTCAGGCGCTGTAGAGCGTCGCCATACACTACCTATATTATCTAATGTATTGATAAAGGTTAGTGATAACTCACTTTGGTTAACGGGTACGGATTTAGAAGTCGAATTGATTTCTAATGTCACATTGAGTGGCGAGTTCGTTGAAGGTGAGATTACCGTACCCGCTAAGAAACTACTAGATATATGTAGAGGATTAAACGAAGGAAGCAGCATTGATTTCAGTGTGGAGTCCAATAAAGCGTTGCTCAAATCGGGTCGTAGTAAATATAGCCTATCTACTTTGTCAGCTGACGATTATCCGAATCTTGAAGATTGGCAGGGCGAACTGGAGTTTGAAATATCGCAATCGAATCTGAAAAGGCTTATAGATAGTACCCATTTTTGTATGGCTCAGCAGGATGTACGTTATTACCTCAATGGTATGTCCCTTGAGACTGAAGATAATCTTATTCGTACGGTTGCCACAGATGGGCATAGGTTGGCTTTGTGCCGATTAAACTATACTAATGCCACCTTACCTAACCGCCAAGTTATTATTCCCCGTAAAGGTGTATTAGAGATAATCCGTCTGATTGAAGATAATGATAAGTTGGTTAAAGTGCAGGTTGGTTCAAATCACATAAGAATTTTTTCTACGGATTTTATTTTTACCAGTAAGTTAGTAGATGGGCGTTTTCCTGACTATAGACGGGTGTTGCCAAAAGACGGTGACAAGAAGATCGAATCTAGTAAGGATGTATTGAAACATGCCTTTTCTAGAGCCTCTATTTTGTCAAATGAAAAGTTTAGAGGTGTGCGCTTAAATTTGTCAAGTGGTGAACTGAAAATTACGGCTAATAACCCAGAGCAGGAAGAAGCCGAAGAAATTGTTGATGTTGATTACCAAGGTGATAGTTTGGAAATCGGTTTTAATGTCGCTTATTTGATTGACGTAATGAATGGGTTAAATTGTGAAGACGTGCGTATTACTTTAGCGGACTCAAACAGTAGTGCATTGTTAGAGGACTCGAAAGATGACTCTGCGCTTTACGTAATAATGCCAATGAGATTGTAATTAGTTTTTATAAGAAGTTTCGTCACTCATGAAACTGGACAAGGTCCAGATCAAACATTTTAGAAATATTGATGATTTGTCGCTTGTTGCCCATAGAAGCCTAAATGTGTTTCTTGGGGAAAACGGTAGTGGTAAATCATCAATTTTAGAAGCCATACATTATCTTGGTTACGCACGTTCATTTCGTACCCATAAACATAAAAATGTTATTAGCCACGAAAAACAAGGTTTTACAGTTTTTTGTTCGACTGTTGTTGAAAGCGGGAAACAGCAAAAATTTGGAATAAGTAGACTGGCAAACGATAGTTGTATCGTTAATATTAATGGGCAAAAGTCGAAACGTGCAACAGATTTGGCCAGTTACCTACCTATCCAGATATTTACGCCTCAGAGTTCAGATCTATTATTGGGTGCACCCAAACTACGTAGACGTTATTTAGACTGGGTGTTGTTTCACGTGGAACAATCTTTTAATTTGGATTTCCAAGTGTTCAACAAGAGTTTAAAACACTTAAACTCTTTGTATAAAAGTAATCAGCCTCAGCAAAGCCTAAGCTATTGGAATGACTTGCTTTGTGAAAAAGGGGAGGCTATCAGTGCAAATAGAGAAAGTTTACTAAATGATCACCTAGTACAGCTCATTAATGCAAATTTAAAAGATTTTTTACCTGAGTTTTGTTTCGAAATTTCGTATTATAGGGGATGGGAAAAAGGCTATACATTAGCAGAGTCGATATTAAAAAATAGGACACGTGATCAAAAATACGGCTTCCTTAGCGTAGGACCTCACAAGGCAGATTTGCGAATTAAAACTCAAGGCGAAAATGCTCATGAAATATTGTCTAGAGGGCAGTTGCGAATGTTAGTGGCTGGTATGCAGCTTGCACAAACACAATACCTACATACACAAACGTCTAAGAGCTCAATTTTTCTATTAGATGATGTGGGAGCAGAATTGGATGAAGAAAAAAGAAAAGTGTTTATATCGAGATTGAACACTACCGAGACACAGTTGTTTGTTACTGCAATTGATAGCAAACAACTAGATTTTTTAAAGAACTATAACGATAAAAAAGTGTTTCACGTGGAACATGGCCAGGTGAAAGAGGAGATTTAGTCAAATGGCAGAAGAAAATGTTTATGATTCGTCGAGTATTAAAGTACTAAAAGGACTTGATGCCGTTAGAAAAAGACCGGGTATGTATATCGGTGATACAGATGATGGTACTGGGTTACACCACATGGTTTTTGAAGTAGTAGATAACTCTATCGATGAAGCGCTTGCAGGACATTGTTCAAGTATTAATGTAAAAATACACATCGATGGTTCTGTTTCGGTAAAAGATGATGGCCGCGGTATTCCAACAGAAATTCATGAAGAAGAGGGGGTGTCAGCAGCTGAAGTCATCATGACTGTTCTACATGCTGGTGGTAAATTTGATGATAACTCTTATAAAGTATCTGGTGGTTTACATGGTGTAGGCGTATCTGTTGTTAATGCACTATCCAAGAAACTAATGCTACAAGTTCGCCGTGGCGGCAAGCTATATGAGCAGGAATATCAGCATGGTGTGCCACAACAACCATTGGCGGTTATCGGCGAATCAGAAGCAACAGGCACAAGCTTACGTTTTTGGCCAAGTGAAGGGACTTTTACAGGTGTTGAGTTTCACTACGACATTTTAGCAAAAAAATTACGTGAATTGTCTTTTCTAAATTCAGGCGTGTGTATCATTCTTGAAGATGAGCGTGATGGTAAAACTGATAAATTCGAATATGAAGGTGGTATTACTGCTTTTATTGAATATTTAAACCAGAATAAAACGCCTGTACATCAGAAAATATTCTATTTTGATTCCCATCGTGATGACGGAATTTCTGTTGAAGTAGCTATGCAATGGAATGATAGTTACCAGGAGAATGTATTTTGCTTCACTAATAATATTCCACAGAAAGATGGCGGTAGTCATTTAGCTGGGTTTAGAGGTGCTTTGACACGAACCCTCAACAACTATATGGACAAAGAAGGCCTTTCAAAGAAAGCAAAAACCAGTACTAGTGGTGATGATGCAAGGGAAGGCTTGACTGCAATCATTTCGGTTAAAGTGCCGGATCCAAAATTCTCTTCGCAAACTAAAGACAAGTTAGTATCTTCAGAAGTCAGACCTGCTGTCGAAACCGTCATGGGTGAAAGGCTTCAAGAATTTCTACTAGAAAACCCTTCAGAAAGTAAAATAATTGTAGGTAAAATCATTGATGCCGCGAGAGCCAGAGACGCTGCAAGAAAAGCCCGTGAAATGACTCGCAGAAAAGGTGCGTTAGATTTAGCTGGCTTACCCGGAAAACTGGCAGATTGCCAAGAAAAGGACCCTGCATTATCTGAACTATATATAGTGGAAGGGGACTCAGCTGGCGGATCTGCCAAGCAGGGGCGTAATCGTAAAAACCAAGCCATATTACCACTTAAGGGCAAGATCCTAAACGTTGAAAAGGCTCGCTTCGACAAAATGCTTTCCTCTCAAGAGGTCGCAACTTTGATTACTGCATTAGGTTGTGGAATCGGTCGTGATGAATATAACCCCGAGAAGTTACGTTATCATCGAATTATTATCATGACTGATGCCGATGTGGATGGTTCTCACATTCGTACCTTATTGCTGACTTTTTTCTATCGCCAAATGCCGGAAATCATCGAGCGCGGTTACATCTATATCGCGCAACCACCTCTTTACAAAACCAAGAAAGGTAAACAAGAACAATATCTAAAAGATGATGATTCTTTAACTAAGTATCTTACATCTATTGCTTTAGATAATGCTTCTTTACATGTTAATGAGAGTGCACCTGCAATCTCTGGTGTAGCTTTAGAAAGTCTTGTTAAGCAATATCAAGAAACAGTCGCCATGATTGCTCGTATCAGTCGTTTGATGCCAACAGTGATCTTAAACAAGTTAGTCTATAGTCTGACCCTTGACCCTGAAGATGTAAATGATGAACAAAAGCTAACGAATTTTGCTGATGAGTTTACTAAGGGGCTTGCCTTTGATGAAATAGACGGGGCCACTTATTCGTTTGAAGTACGCCATAACTCTGAAAGAAATAACTGGTTTGTTGTTATTGTTATCAGATTGCATGGTATAGATACTGAGTATCGAATCGATCATGAGTTTGTTAATTCTAATGAATATAAACGTCTCAAGTCTCTTAATTCTGCCATTAATGGCTTAATTGAATCAGGTGGTTATGTACAGCGCAATGATAAAACTAAACCCGTTTCAACATTTGTTGATGCCTTAGACTGGTTGATGGCTGAATCTAAACGTGGTCAATATATTCAGCGTTATAAAGGGCTAGGGGAGATGAACCCGAGTCAGCTGTGGGAAACCACTATGGATCCCGCCACTCGCAGAATGCTGCAGGTGACTATCGAGGATGCCGTTGGCGCTGATCAACTGTTCACTTGTTTAATGGGTGATCAAGTTGAACCACGTAGAGCCTTTATTGAAGAGAATGCTCTAAAAGTAGCTAATTTAGACGTCTAGTTTAAGAAAAGTAACTACAAAAAAGGCCGCTAATTAGCGGCCTTTTATTTTTCTTTATAAATCAATCGGTTATACGATTTATTGTTGCTTTTGGTGCACCAAATCCACTAAAGTCTATGGTGAATTGGAATGTTCCCGTTTCTGTAGGTGTAAACTGAAAGTTCTCATCTGTCGTCTCACAGTTAGACCTGACAGAATTGCCAACTACCATTATTCTATCGGATTCATTGGCATAGCCGCAATTCATCCCAGGTGTCCAATTAGCGTCAGCGAATTTGAAATCGTAAGGTTGTCCATCGGCGATCAATTCAATTGTGGTTGAATATACTCGATCAGATAGTTCTAGCAACTTATACTTTTCATCTGCTTCCCACCAAGAAAACACGCCTCTAAGATAGAGTCCATCGTAGTTGCGTTCCATGCTAAAGCTATCAATAACATTTGTTGCACAACCGCTAAGTAAGCTAGCTAAAATGGCCACAGATACAAAACCTATTTTCTTCATATTAGTTTAACGTCCTAAACACCTGCAAAAACTATGAGATAACTAAAGTCAATTTAGTACCGATATATCTGCACAGCATAAAAATAAACCTCTAAGCCTTGATAACAGCGTTAACCTATTTCGCTTAATAGATTCATCATCAGCCATTACCATTACATTCTCAAAAAATTCATCAATTGGCTGTCTGAGTTCGGCTAAAACAACTAATGCACTAGTGTAGTCTGATTGCTCAAGCATAGGTTGGATACGTGCTTCTACAGACTCTAAACTGTTTGCCAAGGCAATTTCAGCTGGTTCCTCTAACAAAGCCTTATTAAAAGACAACTCTTCCTTAAATACGTTCTTAGCCAATATATTTGCGACACGCTTGTTCGCTGCAGCTAGTGCTTCTGCGGATTCTAACGTGTTGAAGGATTTAACGGCTTCTACTCTAGCAGCAAAGTCGGCAGGTCGAGTAGGGCGGTTAGCCGCCACCGCTTGAACCACTCCAGTGGCAATGCCTTGTTCTGCATACCAAGCTCTAAATCGAGCCAAAATAAAATCAACTACCTTTGTTTGCAGGTTATCAGTTTTTATCTTGTCTCCAAATGTGGCAATGGATGCCTCGACTAAATCAATTAAGTCCAGCGGCAAAGACTTCTCTACAATTATGCGCAATACGCCAATTGAAGCTCGACGTAACGCAAAGGGATCTTTATCACCCTTAGGTGTTTGACCAATACCAAAAATACCCACTAAAGTATCAACTTTATCAGCTAGCGCCACACAAACACTTACTTCAGATGTAGGTAAGCTATCACCGGCAAAACGTGGCATGTATTGTTCATTTTGCGCCAAGGCCACAAGCTCAGCTTCCCCATCTACTCGGGCATAATGCATACCCATAACCCCTTGTACATCAGGGAACTCCATGACCATATTCGTCATCAAGTCAGTTTTACATAACAATCCTGCTCTATGGGCGGCTTCTAGATCTGCGCCTAACATTTTGGCGATGCTTGTTGCCATAGATGCTATACGTTCGGATTTCTCATAAACTGTACCCAATTGTTTCTGGAACAATACAGTTTTTAAACTCTCTAGACGTGATGCTAAGGTTTGCTTTTTATCGGTGTTAAAGAAAAACTCAGCGTCAGCCAATCTGGGGCGAATAACTTTTTCGTTACCGCTGATGATAGTTTGCGGATCTTTACTTTCTATATTAGTGATAAAGATAAATCTAGACTTCAATTGACCGTTCATATCCAACAACGGAAAGTACTTTTGATCGTCTTTCATGGTGTAGATTAGTGCTTCTTTGGGAACAGCCAAAAACGACTCATCAAAATTAGCCACCAAAGCAACTGGCCACTCCACCAGTGATGTGACCTCGTCTAATAACGCTTCATTAATATCCGCAACAGCACCTTCTTCTTTGGCAAGGGTCTGGATCTGTTCCATGATTATTGCCTTACGGCGGCTGTGGTCAGCAATCACATAGTGTTGTTGCAGTTGGCTTAGATAGTTATCTGCACAGTCTAGCTCAAAAGGTGCGTCACAATGGAATCTGTGGCCATTTATGAAACGTGCTGAACTCACATCTAATACTTTGCCTGGTATAAGCTCGCTACCATATAACATAGTGATCGTATGGATGGGACGGATAAACTGCGTAGATTTTGCCCCCCAACGCATGGGCTTAGGAATAGGCAGTGCCTTTAATGCTTTCTCAACCAACTCTGCTAAGAGTTGACTAATAGCCTGTCCTTTAACTTGCGCTTTAAACAACAGCCATTCACCTTTGTCTGTTTTTAAGCGTTCGGCTTGGCTCACTTCAATCCCATTAGAGCGTGCCCATCCTTGAGCTGCTTTAGTTGGTTCGCCACCTTCGCCAAACGCTGCTGTCACCGTTGGGCCGCGTTTTTCAACCTGTTTATCGGCTTGGAACTCAGATAAACCCACAACCATCACTGCTAGGCGTCTGGGCGAGGCGTACCAGTTCACTTGGCTGAACGTTAGGTCGTTATCAGTAAATACCGCCTGAATGTTATCTTTGAACGCAAGCGCCAATTTAGCCAAAGACTTGGGTGGCAGTTCTTCGGTTCCTATTTCAATCAATAAATTATCAGTTCGCATGGCTACTTCTCCTTGTTACACATTGGAAAGCCGAGTGCTTGCCGCGCTTCGTAATAAACTTTTGCGCAGGCCTTAGAAAGGGTTCTTACTCTTAAAATATAACGTTGCCGCTCTGTTACAGAAATAGCGTGCCTGGCATCCAATAGATTGAATGCGTGAGACGCCTTCATCACCTGTTCATATGCGGGCAAGGGTAAATTAGCTGCAATCAATTTTTCACTGTCTTTTTCGCACTGCTCAAAAGTAGCAAATAAAGCCTCTACATCGGCGTGTTCAAAGTTATAGGCTGACTGTTCTACTTCATTTTGGTGAAACACATCACCATAGGTGACTGTGCCCATTGGTCCATTGGTCCACACTAAGTCGTATATGCTGTCTACACCTTGGATATACATGGCTAGGCGTTCTAGACCGTAAGTTATTTCACCGGTAACAGGTGCGCACTCAATACCGCCTACTTGTTGAAAATAGGTAAATTGTGTGACTTCCATACCATTTAACCAGACCTCCCAACCAAGGCCCCAGGCACCTAAAGTGGGAGACTCCCAGTTATCTTCAACAAAGCGAATATCATGCACAAGTAGGTCAAAGCCGAGCTCTTTTAACGAGTCTAAATACAACTCTTGGATATTGTCAGGTGAGGGTTTAAGCATAACCTGAAACTGATAGTACTGCTGCAGACGATTCGGGTTTTCGCCGTAGCGACCATCAGTAGGTCGTCGACAAGGCTGCACATAGGCACTACTGATTGGCTCTGGGCCTATAGATCTAAGGAACGTCATCGGATGAAACGTACCAGCACCAACCTCCATGTCTAGAGGTTGAATAATCACACAACCTTGACGCGCCCAATAATCTTGAAGCGCCAAAATTAGTCCCTGAAATGTTTTACAATCAAACTTTTGCATATGCTCTTGCATTTCCTCTGCCACCTAGGGCTTGTCGAATAATTAAACTTTAAAAAAACGCCGGCAAGTATACCTTTTGTCTTGGACTCTATGTAGGCTTAAAGGCGATTAAAACAGCATTTAGACGAAGAAGAGGGCACCAAATGCAAAAAATACGCTGTAGTTGGGTAAGTAAAGACGAGTGTTATCAAGAATACCATGACAAAGTCTGGGGCAGAGTTGTAATAGACAGCCAAGAACTGTTTGTAAAACTCTGCCTTGATGGCCCCAGCAAGCTGGACTAAGCTGGCTCACCTTATTAAAGAAACAAGTCAATTATGAAGCGGTTTTTTTCAATTTTGACCCAGTGAAAATCTCGACTTTTACCGAAGAGGATGCTCAACGAGCATACAACTGACTGTTTTTGTTATGCATTTAGAGGGTAAGGATTAAATGTTAAAGGTTTTTAACACCGCAACATCGTTCAATATTTGCGATTCCAACTGAGCCTCTAATTCTTCTCTTTGTAAAATGTTATCTATTCTTTGTTGCGTCTTTTGGTGACGAACTTGCCGTTGTCTTCTTAGTTTAAATAGCAGCGAACCTGCATAAAACGCCAGGCTAGCAACAATAGATAAAGCGACAAGCAAAAACAGCATATTCATAATTTTAAACTACTAGTTAATCTTTAAAGTCATTAATATCTATAGCTTCAAACTGCGAATAAAGATCGCTTTGTTGCTCAGATGACTCTTTTGGCTTTTCAGCTTCGTCTGTTAGTCCAAGCAGGTCGCATAGTACTTTATGCCTTGCTAACGTTTGATCAATATATTGTTGGTCTTCCCTGGCAAGTTTTTTGCCGAGATCAACTTTATCCAAAAGCGTCGCTAAACGCGGATCTTTTTCAATAGCGGCGAGTTCCTGAGTAGGTGAAAAATATTTGATTTTTTTCGGTAGCGATTTTTGATCTTTTGTTTCTGCAATCAAACTAACAGGCTTTTTACTGCCATGCCTTGGATCTTTATTGACCTTTTTAGAACCTTGATTGTCTGTTAGCGCTTCGTTGTTACGACTGCCAGCTGGTTTTCCAAGATGTTTTTTGACCCGTTTTTCAGTGGGTTTACGCACGTTTGAAGGTGTTTTGGATACGCCAATTTTGCCAACTTTACGAGATTTCTTCTGCCTAGCCATAGATAACCTGTGTAGCGCTTTATAATGGGCGTGATTCTACCTTAGTACAGGTGTTAAAACAGTGAATTTTTGACAGAAAAAAAGCGATAGTTTAACTATCGCTTTCTTGTAGATCAGAGTGTCAGCAGACACCTCTCCCAATATTAGTTCATCCTAAACCACTTATATCCGTTCTATCTTCTCTTATTATTAATTTTAACGAAGATTATTTTATTGTTATAGATCTTCCTGATACTTTATGTTTCGTCCCTGTTTTCCCGTAAGGCTTTAAAATGCAAAACAATAGTATTGTCTTGCTACTTCCTTGACAAGCAACGTGCTTGTAATTCCATTTTGTTTTTATTTGCACGAGAGAATACAGGATTAATAAAAATTTACAACTTATTTACAATTGAGACACAAAAAAAGTGAACTTATTCTAGGATGTTTAAACGCGACTAATTACTCACTTGTTTATTAGTCGCGAAAAGTCCTGATTAATGAAGTCCAGCAACGTAGTTTGAGATCACTTGTATATCTTTGTCAGTCATTCTTTTGGCAATGTCAGCCATCATGCCATTTAACGAATTAGCCCGTTCACCTGAACGAAAGGCTTTAAGTTGAGACGCTGTATAATCTGAATGCTGCCCGCTTATGTCGGGAAAGCCAGATAAGCTAGTACCATTTCCTTTTGGCCCATGACAAGCGATACATGCGGTAATGCCTCGTTGTAAATCACCTCCAACATAGAGTTTGTAACCTTGCTCTACGGCATCTTCAGGAGTTTCACTGGGCGTTCCTTCTTGGCTCGAATAATAGGCCGATAAGTCGAGTATATCTTGTTCTGACAACGCAGCTGCCATGCCACTCATTACAGCATTATTTCGGCCCTCTTTACCGCCAGTTTGACTGGCCAATTTAAATTCTGTCAACTGCTTAACTAAATAATTGGCATGTTGACCAGCAAGTTTAGGGTTTATAGCTAACGCGCTATTCCCGTCAGTTCCATGGCATGCGCCGCAGGTAACAGATTTCGTTTTACCGTTTTCGGCATCACCTTGTGCTACTGCACTCCCACTAAAACCCAAAAACAAACAGACTAGCAGACCTATATTTTTCATATTTATCTCATTAAGCATTTGATTAGCTGGCTATTATTAAATTATTAATTGGGTATTTTACACATTTACGCCGTCAGTAAAATGAATTCATTAGATAACTTGTGTTTTTATCTAATTTTAAAGAGCGCAGCGATTACCCTTTTCCCTGATATAATGGTCAGAATTAGTATGATAACCATAATTTTGCAGTGTTTCCAGGAGTAGATGTGAGTCATTATAGTCAAGCAAAGTTTAGTATCAGTGCCCCTGATATTACGCACCTAGGGCCCGATGAAGGGATCGAAATCGCCTTTGCCGGTCGTTCTAATGCAGGGAAATCGAGTGCGTTAAACAAACTAACTCGGCAGAAAGGGCTAGCTAGAACTAGCAAAACGCCGGGTCGGACACAATTGATCAATGTGTTTCAACTAGATGAAAATCGTAGGTTAATAGACCTGCCGGGATATGGGTATGCAAAAGTGCCGATAGCGATAAAAAAGAAATGGCAGAGATCTTTAGGTGAATATTTACAAAAAAGGGAGAGTATTAAAGGGCTAGTGGTATTAATGGACATTCGTCATCCCTTTAAAGACTTGGATCAAGATTTAATACATTGGGCGGTAGCGGCAGACTTACCTGTACTTGCGCTTCTTACTAAAGCTGACAAATTAAAAGCAGGTAAGCGTAAAAATCAGTTAATGATGGTCAGAGAAGCAGCGCTGGCTTTTTGCGGGAATGTAACTGTTGATGTGTTTTCTTCGCTAAGCGGCATTGGATTGGAAAATTTGGAACAAAAATTAGATAGTTGGTATGGTTATGAAAGTAAGCTCTCTAAAGGAT
>Ga0316204_10002299_pt1 | contig 44171 bp, 45 predicted proteins | sample 6monrhotite_MG_2_FD_205661 | JGI IMG/M metagenome (GOLD analysis project Ga0316204, IMG submission 205661) | Microbial mat bacterial communities from mineral coupon in-situ incubated in ocean water Damariscotta River, Maine, United States -... | ecosystem: Environmental > Aquatic > Marine >... | reverse complement strand
ATGGCGTCTCATTGGCCGTTGGACGCGCCATTGCCATGGCGAAACTGGCACCGGAGGATCCTCATTGTGGGCTGGTAGAGTCGCGCTTACTGGCCAGCTCCAAACCTGAACTCGACCTCTATGAAGCCCCGTCATGGACCAGCGAAGATCTGTCCCGGTTTGCGCAAGACGTCGAAACCGCTGCGCGGGCCGTTCCTGGCGTCACCATGACGGAAACCTCCTTCGCCAGCACAGGCGAAACCGCTTCAGCTTCGGTCTCTACAAACGGCGTTTCTCACACCGCTCGGCGTTCAAACAGCGGCTATGGCGTCAGCGTCATTGCCGCCAGCGAAGGCGGCATGGAGCGAGATTATTCCATGACGAGCGCCCGGCGCGTAGCCGATTTGCGCCCTCTGGAAGAAATTGGTGCAGAAGCTGGCACGCGGACGGTTAGTCGCCTTGGCGCAACCCAGATGTCGTCCGGCAATCGCCCGGTGATATTCGACCGCCGCGTCGCACCGCGTTTTCTGGGGTCACTTGAAGGCGCGATTTCAGGCCCTTCAATTGCGCGCGGCGTCTCATTCCTGAGAGATCAGATGGGTCAGCAAATCTTCGGCGAGCACATCAATATCGTCGATGACCCCCATCGTCCCTGGGGGTTGGGCTCTCGCCCGGTCGATGGCGAAGGTCTAGCCAATACCAAGCGCAACATCATCGAAAACGGCGTCCTGACGACGTGGTTGTTGAACTCGCCATCGGCGCGCCAACTGGGTCTGGAACCCAATGGCTATGCCACGCGATCTCTGGGGGGCTCGCCCGGTGTTTCAACGACGAATCTACATATCGAACCGGGCGCGCAATCCCGCGAAGAGATGATCGCCGACATTGCCGACGGTCTACTGATCACAGAAATGTTCAGCCCCTCGCAAAATGCCAACACAGGCGATTGGTCGGTCGGTGTTTCCGGATTCGCAATTCTTTCAGGCGAAATTGCACACCCGGTCAGCGAAATTACCGTCGCGGGAAATCTGAACGACATTTTCGCGCGGTTGATTTCCGCAAACGATTTAAAATTCTGGTCTTCGGCCAACTCACCCAGCCTACTGGTGGACGATCTATCCATCGGCGGCGCCTGAACAGGAAGATACGCACATGAGCGACGAGCAGCTTCTGCATCTGGTCATTGGTGGCGAACTGACAGAACTGGGTCCCGATGCGAACCAGTTTAAAGACCTATCCAAAGTCGATTTTGTAGGTGCCTTCCAAAATTACAATGATGCCCGACGCGCCTGGAAAACGGCCGCGCAACGTACCGTCGACAATGCCCATATGCGGTATTTCATTATTCATGCGCATCGCTTGATGGACCCGAGAAATGACGGACACGAGCACTAATCTGCCCGCTCCTTCTGACGATTCCAAATCGTCAAGCAACTCGCTGATCCGCCGCTTCTGGCATGACCGGATAGCGCCGCGATGGCGATTGGTCGTCATCGCTGTCATTTTGTCGGCCACGACAGCTGCTGCAGCGACCAGCTATGCCTTCATGATACGTTGGGTGTTTGGCATGCTCGATCAGCAGGATATGCGCGTCGTCTGGATCGCGCCGATCGTGATCATATCCATCACGTCAATCCGCGCAGTCTCGCTTTATCTACAAACCGTTCAAAGCAATCGCCTTGCTCTGCGCATCATGCAGGACTTACAGGAATCGCTGTTTATTCGACTCGTGCGGGCGGATTATGCGCGAATCATTGCTGAACCAGTGGGCGCGATCGTTTCGCGCTTTACCAATGACATCACCATCCTTCGCGACCTGCTGGTTCGTGCCGCCAATAACCTTCTGCGAGACACGCTGACCATTCTTGGCGTGGTCATTGCCATGTTCGTCATCGACTGGATGCTCACCTTGCTCGTTCTGGTGGTCTATCCACTGGCAGCTCTGCCCGTTATCCGAATCGGGAACATGCTGCGTAAAACGTCCAGTGAGGCGCAAACCCAGATGGGCGAAGTCACCAGTTTTCTGGAAGAGAGTTTTTCCGGAGCTCGTATGGTGAAGACATACGGGCTGGAAGATCACGAGATCAAACGCTCACGATTTGCCTTCCTGCAACGGTTCCGCCTTGCACTGTCGCTCGCCTCGTCCAAAGCACGGGTAGACCCAATCCTCGAAGTGGTCGGCGGCGTCGCTTTTGCGGGCGTCGTGGGTTTTACGGGATGGCGGATATCTCACGGTGCCACGGACATCGCAGACCTTATGGGCTTCATCACGGCCATCGGTGTCATGGCCCCCGCAGTTCGCGCTGTTGGTACCCTCGGCGCCGCCATACAGGAAGGCGTCGCCGTTTTACAGCGCATCTATGACGTGACGGATGAAACCGACGGCATTGTCCAACGCCCCGACGCCAAACCTCTGGACGTTACGCGTGGGCGGCTGGAGTTTGATAATGTCAGCTTTGCCTATGGCGACGACACAATCGCGTTGACCAATGTCGACATCATTGCAGATGCCGCGAAGACAACCGCTATCGTCGGCGCGTCGGGCTCCGGCAAAACCACGCTGCTTAACCTTATCCCTCGTCTCTATGACCCAGCTCAGGGCGCAGTGCTGATCGACAATCAGGACATCAGAAGGACAACGATCAAATCCGTACGGAGCAAAATTGCTCTGGTCAGTCAGGATGTCGTGCTGTTCGACGATACGATTGCTGCCAACATCGCCTTTGGCCAGATGGACGCCACGCCTGAAGATATTGAAGCCGCCGCACGAGCCGCTGACGCCCATGATTTCATCATGGAAGATCCAGATGGCTATCAAGCCTCCGTCGGTCCTCGTGGAGGGCAGTTATCCGGCGGCCAGAGGCAACGCATTGCAATTGCCCGCGCCATTCTCGCCGATGCGCCCATTCTGCTTCTCGACGAAGCCACCAGCGCTTTGGACGCCGAAGCCGAAGCTCGCGTCCAATCAGCGCTAAAGCGTCTGTCAGAGGGCCGCACAACCATCGTCATTGCCCACCGTCTCGCGACGGTTCGGGATGCCGATCGCATCTATGTCATGGAAGATGGACGCGTTGCCGAAACCGGAAAGCATGATGATCTGTTGGCGCAAGGCGGAATTTACGCGCGCCTGTGCAAGCTGCAATTCGCTGACTGATTATTCCCGGCGCAAAACTTTCTCGGTCAAAAGACTGCCCCACCAGTTTGCCATAAAACCATCATGTACAGCCAGACGGTCGTATTTCGTGCGGACCCATTCCAGAAACTCAATCGGCTCGGCTTCATTGGCTAAACGGTATTGCTCAAAGAAATAATCAAGCATGCCGGTTTTGCCCTGCTTGATGTGCAGATATTTGAAAGACAAGTGATCGATGGCCTCCGCAAACGGTGCCTTTTCGTGAAGCAGCATATACATGACGGCAACGATACCCGCGCGGTCTGCACCGGACTTGCAATGCATCATCGCCGGATATTCGATGGTATCGAACACCTCGATCAAATGCTCGATACGCTCGACATAGGGTGCCTCGCGAGATCCCCAAGGTAGATCGTGAATGGCGAACCCCAGACGATCACAGGCCTCATGCTCAAGATCATAATAAGACCGACCCGGCTGTGTGCCGCGAAGATTCAAAATGGTCTTGAAGCCCTGCTCTTTCAAATGCTCGAGATGGTTGGGCGATGGCTGATTGGCCCGCCACATACCTTTAGTGCCGATGGGGTGCATATTGTGAAAGCGCAGACGCAATACCCCGTGGTCCTGCCAGAGGTAGTGGTTCCACGCGCGTTTGCGATCTTCAGGATTCGTCAAATCGTAGCTCATAAACATACATTTACGAGGCCATGCTGCGGGCGGCAACCGTGACGAACGCTTGACGCCTGCGCCAATCAAAGCAAGCAAAGACGCCAATGTTGCGATCGCTCACATCCTCCGCCGCATTCCAGCAGGTCATTTCGTGGATTCTCGCGAAATACATGCAGTTTTGTGCCGCGACCAAAAGCTGGGATCGGCGCGGTGTTGAGCATCTGGATGTTTGCACCCAGACCGGCGAAGGTCTGATATCTGCAATGTGGCACTCACGCCTCAGCTTGAGCTTCTTGGGATGGGATCGAAAAGCCTCGCAAAGACCGGCTATGTTGATTTCCCGCTCACGCGAGGGCGACTTCATTGCGCGATTTGCGCAAAATATTGGCGTTGATGTGGTCCGGGGCTCTTCCCAGAATTCCAGTAAGACCAAGCAAAAAGGCGGCATGACGGCTTTTCGCGACATGCAACGCGCCATCGAAAACAATGTCTGCATGGGCCTCACGGTCGATGGTCCTCGCGGGCCGCGACAGCGCGCCAGCATGGGCGTTATTCAGCTCGCGAAAATCACCGGAAAACCCATCATGATTTTTTCGCTGTCAGTGACGCATAAGAAAATTTTCAATTCCTGGGATCGCTTCATCCTGCCCTTCCCCTTTGGAAAGGGCGTTTTGATCTGGAAAGCGCCACTTTTCGTACCAGCCGACGCAGGCGATGACCAGATGGAAGCCCTGCGTCTGGAGCTTGAGAACCGCCTGAATGCGGCCAGCAGAGAGGCCGACGAAGCTGTAGGCGGACCTGTGATCGAACCTGCAGAACCGCGTCGTTCGCGCAAAACGGCGAAGAAAACATGAGCCTTCCACTCTCACTTCAGCTTTACCGCGCACTGGTCTGGCTAGCAGCGCCGTTTTCCGGTTGGATACTGAGAGGTCGAGCCCGACGCGGAAAAGAAGATCCCAAGCGGCTAACCGAGCGATTTGGTCGAACACAATCCTCTCGACCCGAGGGTCAATTGCTCTGGCTTCATGGTGCCAGCGTTGGTGAATCGCTGATCCTTCTTGAACTCGTTCGGCGCCTGTCCGAAACAACGAATTGGCATTTCCTGATCACAACCGGCACGACAAGTTCAGCCAGGCTGGTGGCAGAAAGCCTGCCTGAGCGTGGGCGACATCAATTTATCCCGATTGATCGCCTCGCAACGGTTAGGCGATTTCTCGACCACTGGACGCCCGATGCAGCCGTTTTTGTAGAATCCGAGCTTTGGCCTAATCTCCTACTGGACATGCAAGGTCGCCGCATTCCGGCAGCGTTGGTGAATGCGCGCATGAACCAAAAATCACTGACAAGTTGGCACCAGCGCTCTAATGCCGCTGCTCGGCTACTTTCGACGTTCAAATGGGTCGGCGCAGCCGATGAGCGTACAGCGGACGGCTTAAGCGAGCTCACAGGCAACCCCATCCCATGTATCGGTAATTTAAAACTTCAGATCGCCGCTCCCATTGCCGACCCTGATGAGCTCGTTTCCATCCGGGAGACAATTGGCGCTCGCCCGGTCTGGCTCGCAGCTAGCACCCACGATGGCGAAGAAGCCATACTGCTTGAAGCACATCGTTTTTATCGAGAAGCCCAGCCCAATGCTCTTCTAATTCTCGCGCCTCGGCATCCCGAACGCGGCGATGAGATTACGGATCTGATCGGCAGTGCCGGACAAACCCACGTGCGGAGATCACTCGGCGATGTGCCCGACGCAGAAACCTCTGTCTGGCTGGCAGACACATTGGGCGAAATGGCCCTTTGGTACGCACTCGTCGATCAGGCTTTTATCGGCGGCAGCCTTCTAGAGGAGATTGGAGGGCACAACCCGATTGAGGCAACACAGGCAGACTGTCCCATAGTCACTGGCCCTCACACGGCGAGTTTCGATGACGTCTTTGATGCTTACAAAGCAAAGGGCGGTGTGATCATCGCCGCGACCGCGGCAAGTATTTCCGAAGCGCTAAGGGTGGGTCCGCAGGATCGCCTTCAAGGAGCTCAAAACGCTCTGCGCGAATTGACAGGCAGCGCGATGGACGAAACGCTAAACGCCATCCTGTCGCTCTTGCCCGAAGATCAACAATGAAAGCGCCGCATTTTTGGTATCACGAGCCCGCAACGCTGATTGAACAGCTATCGGCAATGCTATTGCGACCGCTCGGTCCGATTTACGCCTCGCAAGTCGCGGCACGCATTCGCAAAGCTGCACCGGCGAAAGTCAACGCGGCGATTATTTGCGTTGGAAACCTCACCATGGGTGGAACAGGCAAAACGCCCATCACCATGAGCTTGCTTGAAATGCTCGCGGAAGTCGGAACAAACGCTCAGGCACTCAGCCGGGGATATGGCGGATCGGTTAAGGGGCCAATTTCCGTTGATCTCACCGGGCATACAGCCAAGGACGTTGGCGACGAGCCCCTCATACTGGCGCAATCGGCTCCCGTCTGGATCAGTCGAAACCGCGTGGCTGGTGCCGAAGCTGCAATACTTCAAAATGCCAAAGCCATCGTCATGGATGACGGCCACCAGAACCCGCAACTTCACAAGGATTTGTCGATTGTAGTGATCGATGCCGAAGCAGGCTGGGGTAATGGCCGTGTGTTCCCGGCCGGCCCATTGCGTGAACCTGTTTCAAAAGGGCTGGCACGCGCAAATGCGATCATCTTGATGATGCCAAGTCCGGTATTTGAACCAAACTTTGATGCGCTCGGCCTGGTCGATGTGGAACTCCCCATCCTGAAAGCCTGGCTCGAGCCCGTATCACCGCCGCCAAACGAACCGTTATACGCTTTTGCCGGAATTGGCAGACCCGAGAAATTCTTCAAAGCCCTGTCGAAGAGTGGTGGTCAAATCATCGGTAGCAAAGCCTATCCGGACCATCACGATTTCTCGCTCAACGACTTGAACCAGCTACGTTGGTGGGCCGCAAAAACTGGAGCCCGTTTGATCACGACCGAGAAGGATCTGGTGCGAATACCCGCCGCAGATCGCGATGGGATTGTCGCTTGGCCCGTGCGCGCGAAATTTGCAGAACCCGCTAGAGCAACTGCCTTGCTTGCACACGCATTGGACGCCGCCGCTGCGCGGCGCTAAACCCCGCATATGAGCGAGGGCATTCTCCAAAGAATCGGGTGGCGGGCGGAAGCCTTAGCCTGGGACAGCTTCCAGCTGACGTTTCAATCCATGGGATTGGAGCGGGCCTCAGCCTTTGGCAGCGCTGTCTTGCGCCGGATTGGTCCAATGACGTCGGTTCACAACGTCGCGCGTATCAATATGCAGCGCTGTTTTCCGAATGCGAGCAAGCCCGAACTGGATCGTTTACTCGACCGCATGTGGGATAATTTTGGTCGGCTTGTCGGCGAAAACCCGAACATGCGCCACTACCGTCCAGAAGTGTATGACGAGCGCGGCGAAATTGCGGGCGAGGAGATCGTTCTCGATCTGGAACGCAAAGGCCAACCCTATGTGCTGGTTGCGGGGCACTTTGCCAATTGGGAAGTGATGGGCGCGGCTATCGCCAAGCTCAATCTCAATTGCAACATCACCTATCGGCACGCGAATAACCCGTTGGTTGACCAGCGTATTCTGGACTCGCGTCACGCTTACGGAATCAAGCTTCTCACCGCCAAGGGCGGGGTGGGCGCCAAGGAATTACTGGTGAACCTCAAACAGGGCATGTCCATTGCTTTGATGAACGATCAAAAAATGAATGATGGCATTGCTGTGCCTTTCTTCGGGCATGATGCCATGACCGCCTCAGGGCCGGCGAAAATGGCCCTGCGCCATGGGGCACCTATTGTACCCATTGGGGTTCGCAGGATTGGTGGAACGCGCTTTCGCGTCACCTTCTACGACCCGATTCCGCACTCAAAATTAGACGATAAAACCGCTGCGGTGCTGGAAACCGTTACTCATATCAATAAATGGGTAGAAGACCGCATTATCGAAGCCCCGGAACAATGGTTCTGGGTGCACCGCAGGTGGGACAAAGCAATTTACCGCAAAGATTCGGGATCAAGCTCCAGCACCAATGCCGGATCGATATAGCGGTTCCGCCATTTGATGCGCCAATCCAGATGCGCGCCCGTCGCTCGACCACCAGATCCGATCTCGCCAATCTGATCACCTTGCTCGACAATATCACCGACCTCGACCTGCACTGCGCCCAGATGAAGGAAGCCGCTGGTAAAACCCTGTCCGTGATCGATAAAAATTAACCCGCCCTCATAATACATGTCCGGATCTGCAAGAGTGACGATACCCGCCGCTGGCGCGTAAACCGGCGTGCCCGCCTCATTCGCGAAATCCAGTCCGTAATGCGGTCGGCGCGGTTCGCCATTATAAACGCGCTGTGATCCATAAACGCCCGAAATGATACCTTCGGCAGGCTGAATAAAGCCTTCGGAAAACCCCGCGCCTTCCCAGCGGCTTGTATAAGCTGCCGCCTTCATGCGCGATTGTGCACGTATGCGTTCTAACGCCTCAGCCGGTGGATTGACCGTACGCGGCGGGACACCATCAACGCGCTGCATATCGTATTCGCGTTGTTCAATGAGATGGACCTGCCGGATCAACTCACCAGACGGCAGAGCCGCTGTCAGCGTCATTTCCTCGTCGCTGTCGCGGTTCAGACCAAGAATAAGCCAGCCCTCTTCGTCGGCCGTTGCAGATTGATCGCCCAATGACACAAGTGTGCCCGGTTCACCGCGGCAAATAATAGCGGCGCCTTCTACGTAATCCCCGACACAGCTCAATGACGGTTCCGGCATTTCCTGAATTTCTTCGGCCATCGGAAATTCGGAATCTGCACTCAACACATCCGCTATAGGGTCTGAGACTTGGGCCTGTAAGGCCATCAACGCTGCAAGAACAATCATCGACCCGGCTCCTCATTGACTGACTGCCAGCGCTCGGCGGAGGCCACACCGTCTCGATAAGCCTCCTGCAATTCCGCGCTCCAATAGCGCAGATCCTGAAGGGGAATTTCGTCTTTGGTGACGGCGCAACGCACAAAGGAACCCGGCTTCAAAATCATGAAATCGGAATCGCCGAACTCCAGAACGGCTTCGCCCGCGAATTCTTTGCTGAATGGTGTCTTCATAAGCGTAATCCTAGCATGCTTGTTTCAGCCTAGAACAGTCGGCCTTGCTTTTCGGTTGCAGCAGGCATTGCTTTGCGGGATTTGGGCCGAGGCGCTCCAGCCTTGCCATCAATCACGGCATTCTTGCGGCCATCAGCCAGTTCAATGGAAACAGCCTGGCCGGCCGATAAGGTCGCGGCAGCGCGAACGATTTGATCCTTGTCGTCTCTAACGAGTGCAAAACCGCGTTTGAGCACAGATTGATGACCGAGCAGAACATGGCGCCCTGCAACAGCCGCCAGATCGCGAGATTTACGATCCACGGCCCGTTTTCCTGCTTGGATGAGTCGCTCCCCAAGTTTCTGCGAGCGATCCCTGCCCTGTACTGACAGACGAGTTGGACTCGCCCGGCCAAGACGCGAAACCATCGAGGATAGCCGCTCGCGACCTGAACGGGATTGGCGGGCCAAGCTAGCCGTCAGCCGTCCCCCAGCGCTCGCGACTTTCTCGGCCTTGGTTCGGACATCCCGGCGCAATGCATCCGGGCGAATACCGGTCGATGCCAAATCCAGCCGCTGCCGCATCGGACCGAGTAACGTCTGCGCCGTCGGAAACGCTCGAGATGTTGCCCGAAAATCAGCGGAGCGACGTTCAATCAACTGCATCAAGCCACGAGCTAGACGATCCGCCCACCCGCGCACGTCCTGCATCAATTCCGAGCGAACAGGCACAGCGATTTCGGCCGCACCAGTTGGCGTTGGGGCTCTGCGATCCGACACAAAGTCGATCAGCGTCGTATCGGTTTCATGCCCAACGGCAGAAATGAGCGGAATCGCTGAGGCCGCAGCAGCCCGAACCACGACCTCTTCATTGAAACACCAAAGGTCCTCCACCGATCCGCCACCTCGCGCGACAATCAAGACATCGGGGCGTGGAACGCCGTGCTCGCCATCAATGGCGTTGAAGCCCTCAATGGCCGCCGCAATTTGCTCGGCAGCCCCCTGCCCTTGAACCAGAACCGGCCACAAAAGAACATGACGCGGAAAACGATCTTCAAGACGATGAAGAATATCGCGGATCACGGCACCTGTCGGCGACGTCACCACACCGATAACTTTGGGGAGGTAAGGAATGGACCGCTTGCGAGCTGATTCGAACAACCCCTCGGCGGCCAGTTTTTTTTTGCGCTCTTCCAATAGCGCCATGAGCGCGCCTGCGCCTGCAGGCTCCATGCGTTCGATAATGATTTGGTACTTCGACTGGCCAGGATAGGTTGTCAGCTTACCTTCGCAGATAACTTCCAGCCCTTCCTCGGGCTTGAAATTCAGACGCGCCGCCAAGCCTTTCCAGATAATACCGTTTATAACCGCCTTCTCGTCCTTTAGGTCGAGATAGATGTGGCCGGAGCGCGGCACGGTGACCCTGCCTAATTCACCGCGCACCCTAACATGCCCAAAGGCATCCTCTACCGTTCGCTTCAAAGAATTAGCGAGCTCGGAGACTGAAAATTCGGGTGTATTTGACTCGGTTTCTGTCATTCCATGTTGGTAATCGCTCAGCATTGCCGCGGCAATGGCGGTGCCGGACTCGCCAACAGCTTTCCAATCCGCTAGCCGTGAGACAATAGGAGGCGAGCTATGAAAATTCTGGTCGTTGGCGGCGGAGGCCGTGAACATGCGCTTTGCTGGAAAATCCGCAAAAGCCCGCTTGTAAAACAGCTCTATTGCGCGCCCGGAAATGCCGGCATCGCTCAAGAAGCTGAGCTCGTTGATATTGGCGCAGAAGATATTCCGGCCTTGATCGACTTTGTCATCGAGAAAGCCATAAATCTGGTGGTGGTTGGCCCTGAAGCGCCACTCGTCGCTGGATTGGGTGATCGTCTACGCGCCATTGGAATTTCTGTATTCGGACCCAATTCCGATGCCGCGCAGGTAGAAGCTTCCAAAGCGTTCACCAAAGAGCTCTGTGACCGGGCTAATATTCCAACGGCTCGCTATGGTAAGTTTTCCGACCCGGATTCCGCCAAAGCGTTCCTCGACGAATTATCGCCGCCTTACGTGCTGAAAGCAGACGGACTGGCCGCCGGAAAAGGTGTCGTTATTCCGGAGACGCGCGACGAAGCCGAAGCCGAAATCGACGACATGATGTCAGGTAAATTCGGCGAGGCTGGCAAGACGCTGGTGATCGAAGAATTCCTGAAGGGTGAAGAAGCTTCATTTTTCGCGCTTTGCGATGGCAAAAATGCCATGCCGATGATTGCCGCACAGGATCACAAACGCATTTTTGACGGCGATAAAGGCCCGAACACCGGCGGAATGGGCGCCTATTCACCCACGCCTATCGCTGGATATAGTATTATAAGACAGACGATGATCGAGATTATCATGCCCGCGATAAAAACGTTGGCCGATGAAGGCATGCCCTATTCCGGCGTTCTGTTCGCTGGCTTGATGATCAGCGAAGATGGCCCGAAACTGATCGAGTTCAATGCTCGGTTTGGTGATCCTGAATGTCAGATCATGATGATGCGCTTGCTCAGCGATATCGTGCCTTATCTGAAAGCCTGCGCCGATAGCGAGTTGGCGCTAATGCCACCCATGTCGTGGCACGGCAGCGCCGCCGTAACTGTCGTCATGGCCGCCAATGGCTATCCCGGTAATTATGATAAAGGCACAGAAATTCGCAATGTCGAAAAAGCCGATGAGCTGGATCGAGTCACGGTCTTTCATGCCGGAACGAAACGTGGCCCAGATGGTCAGCTATTGGCCAATGGCGGTCGAGTTTTGAATGTCACCGCAAGTGGAAACACCTATTCCGAAGCGATAAGTCGCGCTTACGAGGCCGTGGATACGATTGATTGGCCCGAGGGCTTCTGCCGCCGCGATATAGGCTGGCGCGCACTCAAGACTTCAAGTTAGTCTGTGAACACAATCTGGGGAGACATCATGAAACTGATTTTTGCAACAATTCTGGCAATCGTTCTGAGCCCACACGCCGTCGCGCAAGACACCACCACCGTCATTCATGCGGGTTGGTTGCTCGCAGTTCCGGGCGAGGCACCGACGGAAAATCAATCCATCGTCATTATCGGCGAGCGTATTGATCGCATTGAAGGCGGCTTCATCGAAATTGAAGGCGCCGAGACAATCGATCTTTCAGATCAATATGTATTACCGGGACTCATCGACAGCCACGTTCATCTCTTGGCCGAACTCAATCCAAACCGCCGCTTGCAGAATGTAACCTTCTCCTCTGCCGATTGGGCCATTGATGGCGTACGCAACGCCCGCACAACGTTGATGGCGGGCTTTACCAGTGTTCAGGATGTCGGTGGCAATCTGGAAGCCATTGTGGCGCTGCGCGACGGTCAACGTGATGGCGACATCGTCGGCCCGCGTATGCGAGTGTCTGGTCCAGCAGTGACGCCAACCGGCGGTCACGGAGACATCAACGGCTATAACGAAGACATCATGCATGCCTTTTCCAGTCAGGCCGCCTGCAATGGACCCGCTGATTGCATCCGCGTGGTCCGTGAACTGGTTCGCGCGCGTGTCGACCTGATCAAAATTACGGCAACTGGTGGAGTTTTGTCGCAAACCGCCGCCGGTACCGAGCAACAATTTTTCGATGATGAATTGGCTGCCATCATGGAAGCTGCTGGAATGATGGGGCGCTATGTGACGGCGCACGCGCATGGCGTCACCGGCGTCAATTCCGCCATTGAAAACGGCATTCATTCAATCGAGCACGGCACTTATCTGGATGACGATTCCATCCGTCTTTTCCGCGATAATGACGTCTATCTCGTGCCGACATTGCTAGCCGGAGCGACCGTTGCCGAGATTGCAACCAACGCCGACTGGATGACGCCCGAGGTGAGGCAAAAGTCTCTGGATGTCGGGCCGCTTATGCTGGAGATGGCACGTCGCGCCCATAGCGGCGGCGTTATGATCGCATTTGGAACAGACAGTGGCGTCTCACGCCATGGCGATAATGCGCTTGAATTTGCCCTCCTTGTGGAAGCGGGCATGTCATCAATGGAGGCCATACGTTCGGCAACGGTTGTCGCATCAGAGCATGTCCAGATGTCGGAGAATATCGGTACAATCGAGCCCGGGAAACTTGCTGACATCATCGCTGTTTCTGGCAATCCATTGGATGATGTGACGCAATTGGAAAGCGTCGGTTTTGTGATGCAGAGCGGCGAGGTCTTTTCCGATTGATGGCAAATCTCGATGACACTTTTTCCGGCACCAAAGACATTGCCGAGGCCCTTCGATTTAACGAAGCCGTATTGCTTGAATGGATGACGGCCAATGTGGATGGCTTTGCCGGTCCATTGAAAGTTGGCCAATTCAAGGGCGGACAGTCGAATCCCACCTATAAGCTTGATACCCCGGGTAAGGCCTACGTTTTACGCCGCAAGCCGCCGGGCAAACTCTTGCCATCTGCGCATGCGGTCGAGCGCGAATTCAAGGTCATGAGCGCGCTTGGCAATGAAGGTTTCCCGGTGCCGAAAATGCACGGCCTTTGCGAAGACCCCGAGCTGATCGGCACAGCATTCTATGTCATGGACTTTGTCGATGGTCGGATATTCTGGGATCCTTACCTGCCATCCGTTGATACCGGGAAGCGTGCGGACATTTACGACTCCATGAATGAGACACTTGCCACATTACACGCCTTTGATCCGGCAAGCATTGGCCTGGGCGACTATGGCAAACCTGACGCCTATATTCCGCGTCAGATTGCGCGCTGGTCCAAGCAGTACAAAGCATCTGAAACCGGCAGCGTCATGGCAATGGATCGGCTGATCGAATGGTTGCCAGACGCCGCCCCGACGCAAGACCGCGCCAGCATTGTTCATGGTGATTTTCGCCTCGACAATATGATCTTCGCCAAAGGTGAGCCCAAAGTCGTTGCCGTGCTCGATTGGGAACTCTCGACGCTGGGGGATCCCCTAGCCGATTTCACCTATCAGCTAATGCAATGGCGAACGCCAAAAGAAATGCGAAACGGGTTTCAGGGCGCTAATCTTGGTGATCTGAATATTCCGGATGAAGCCGCTTACGTGGAGGCCTATTGCCGCCGCACAGGGCGTTCAAACCTGCCGCAGCTGGACTTCTATTTCGCCTATAATCTCTTCCGCCTCGCCGCAATTGTGCAGGGTGTTTATCACCGCTCCACACTTGGCAATGCCTCGAATGCGAAGGCAAAGGAATATGGCGCAATGGTAGAACCTATGGCGGACTATGCTTGGTCGTTTGCTAAAAAGGCGGGCGGTTGATCAGCCGGGCGGGTTAAGAACGAAGTCGGCAACCGGTAGTGCAAAAGCCACGGCCGCTACCAATTCGACAACAATCGACACATAATTATGCCGGGTGCGAACTTGCTCGCCATCCAGAACCAGCGACAGCATGCGGCCCAGCGCTGCGCCGCCCCAGCCAAAAGACAATACAGCCGCAGCACCAATCACGCCCTGCCCCAAAAACACCGACGCCAGAAAAGCCAAATGCAGAAAAAGAAATACGCCGCCAAAGGTCGCGCGAAACTCTGCATAGCCCTCAGGTTTTTCCGGGTCGGCTTGCATACGAACAAGCTTGGCAGCCCAGCTCGGGGAGATGATGGCGCCGAGCCCCAGCCCGGCACCAATCACACCGAAAAGTCCAGCTATCCCGATGGCGATATTCTCCATCATCAAGCCTCGTTCGAAAGGCGTTTCATTTCCATGCGCGCTATGGCGCGCTCGTGCACTTCATCGGGGCCATCTGCCAAACGCAATGTGCGAATTCCCGCATAGGCGCTCGCCAGCGGCGTGTCGGCCGAGACACCGGCTCCGCCGTGGATCTGGATTGCATCATCTATGACTTGCAACGCGATGCGTGGCGCCAACACTTTGATCATGGCGATTTCGCGCTGAGCGACCTTGTTGCCAGCCGTGTCCATCATCCAGGCCGCCTTTAGCGTCAGAAGGCGAGAGCTCTCAATGTCGATCCGCGCACGGGCAATCCGGTGATGCCAGATAGAGAAATCTGCGACTCGTTGACCGAAAGCCACGCGGCTCATCCCGCGCCTCACCATCAACTCCAGCGCGCGCTCGGCGGCACCGATAGTGCGCATGCAGTGATGAATTCGACCCGGTCCAAGCCGACCTTGCGCAATCTCGAAACCTCGGCCCTCACCTAGCAGCATATTGCCAGCTGGGACGCGAACGTCTTTGAGTTCGACTTCCATGTGGCCGTGCGGTGCATCGTCATAACCAAAGACCGGCAAATGCCGCTTTACCGTGACGCCCTTGGCATCGGCGGGCACAAGGATCATCGATTGCTGACGATATTTGTCAGCATTCGGGTCTGACTTGCCCATCACGATGTAAATGGCACAACGCGGATCGCCCGCACCCGAAGACCACCATTTGCGGCCATTGATAACGTATTCGTCGCCATCACGTTCGATTCTGCACTGGATATTGGTGGCGTCGGACGAGGCAACTTCCGGCTCGGTCATAAGGAAAGCGGAGCGAATTTTCCCGGCGAGTAACGGCTCCATCCACTGTTCTTGATTTTCGGGCGAGCCGTAACGCGCCAGAACTTCCATATTGCCGGTGTCGGGTGCCGCGCAATTGAACACTTCTGACGACCAAAGAACACGGCCCATCTCTTCGGCGAGTGGGGCATAGTCGAGATTAGTCAGTCCGGCGCCTTTTTCCGACTGGGGAAGAAATAAATTCCAGAGATCGGCCGCTTTGGCCTTCTCTTTCAACTCTTCGATAATCGGAATGACTTGCCAGCGGTTTTCACCAAATGCAGCCAGCTGTTCAGCATAGGTCGCTTCGTTCGGATAGATGTGCGCGTCCATGAATGCACGAAGACGGTCGAGATAATCTTGGCACCGCGGCGAATACGTAAATTCCATAAGAACTCCCCCTTAAATTCCGGTCAGAAACTTTGATTACGATCTGACACAGACTATAGCCGGGTCAATCGTTTTGGGGTGATGATTCTCATGACATGGCCCATCATTCTTGTCGCAACTATCGTAACCGCGTTCATTTCTGGCATTTTCGGAATGGCAGGCGGACTTATCCTGATGGGCGTGCTGGCACTCCTGTTGCCAGTTTCTGCAGCCATGGTGACGCATGGTGCCATTCAAAGCGTCTCCAATGGTTGGCGAGCGATTCTCTGGCGCAAATTTATCGACTGGCGTGTGCTGGGTATCTATCTTTTTGGATCAGTGGTGGCCTTTGGTCTCCTCATCGGTTTTGCCTTCGAAGTTTCAAAACCCTGGCTATTCGTCGTGCTGGGTGTTGTGCCAGCCTTAATCTGGGTCCCCAAAAAACATCTCAGCCTCGACGCTCGCCGCCCCGGTCACGCGATATTCTGCGGTTTTGCGGTGACGGGCCTGAACATCATCGCAGGCGTCTCTGGTCCTCTGTTGGATATATTCTTTGTTGCCGATGGAATGGACCGCCGAATTATCGTCGCCACAAAAGCCGCCACACAGGTCGCGGCACATGCGGCAAAGATCGCCTTCTACCTTACCCCAGCATTGGCGGGCGGCGCGCTGTCGGAGTGGCAATGGTTGCTGGCGGCAGCACCGCTGGCGATTATCGGCACGACGCTCGGAGCCCGTGTTCTGGATTTGATGAGCGATGCAAATTTCCGTAAATATACGAAATGGATCGTGACGGGCGTTGGCCTGATCTACGTGATACGCGGCGTCATCTTGCTCACTTAGGGATGCCGAAAATGAATCTCACACCTGCCATTCTTGAAAATGAATGGGTTCGACTGGAACCGATGACAGAGGCCCACCGCGAAGCCATGCGGCCACTGGCAGCAGATCCGGAAATTTGGGCGCTGATGACTTTGCGCGGCGACGGAGAACATTTCGACGCTTGGTTCGATCTGATGCTGGCAACACAAGAATCCGGCACTCAGATCAGTCATGCAATTTTTCGGAAATCCACGAATGCCATGGTCGGCCATTCTTCCTATCTGGTAATCTCTACCGCCAATCAACGCGCTGAAATCGGCTGGACCTGGTATGAAGCGTCTGCGCGCGGCACAGAGGTCAATCCAGCCTGCAAACTGGCATTGCTCGGGCGTCTTTTTGAATGCGGCGCAGAACGCGCAGAGCTGAAGACCCACGGCCTCAACAAACGCTCACAAGCTGCGATGTTGAAAATGGGCGCAAAATATGAAGGCACATTGCGGCGACAAATGCGCACCTGGCGAGGCGATTTGCGCGATACTGTCTGGTTCTCGGTATTGAAAGAAGAATGGCCGACGGTAAAAGCTGGCTTGGAAGTCAGACTCACTTAGCGGGAAGCGTCTTCACGAAATTCAGCGTCCGGACGGCCCAGTCACGAATTTGATCATCCGATAAATCTGATGGCCCTTCAACCGTCACCCACCCCTTCATGGAACGGCCAGTGAATTCCATCGGCCCGGCACCCGGTTGCGAAAGTGCATCGTCATAGGCTTCAGGGCCTACACGAACATGCATCTCGTCGCCTGAGCTGCCATAGCTCATATTGCCATTCACCATGAAAGCGATCCCGCCGAACATCGATTTGCGAACAGGCTCAGCGCCTAGGGCGCACATCTGCACTTCCATGCGATCAACCAGATCGGGATCGTACGCCATTAGGTACCCTTTCTACGGGCTTTGAAGAATGACTTGAGGAGATTTGTGCTCGGCTCGGACAAAACGCCTGAAACCAGCTCAGGCTTCCAATGGCAGGTCGGCTGATTAAAGAATTGCGGCCCGTGCTCCACGGCTCCACCCTTTTCGTCACCCGCGCCAAAAACCAGCCGCCCAATCCGCGCAAAGCTGATGGCCCCGGCGCACATCGCGCAGGGCTCCAACGTCACAAAGAGCTCCAACCCGGAAAGGCGGTAATTCCCCAGTTGTTCCGCAGCCATTCGAATGGCACGTATCTCGGCATGCGCTGTCGGATCATGGCCCGCAATGGGTGCATTTCCGGCCGCGGCAATGACCATATCTGTCGCTGGGTCGACGATAATGGCCCCAACGGGCACCTCGCCAGCTTCAGCCGCCGCTTGCGCCTCGGCCAGTGCCAACTGCATAAAGGATTGATCGCGGGTCTCACTCATGACACTCGCGGCGTATGCGGGAAGCGCAGAAGGGTCAAGCATTGGCAGATCAACAACATTCCGGCGAGCGGATCGCAAAAGTGCTGGCGCGCGCAGGTGTCGCCAGTCGGCGCGGCGCTGAACAACTCATTCTGGACGGGCGCGTCACGATCAATGGAAAGATTCTGAAGAGCCCAGCTTTGAACGTCACGGCGAGAGATAAAATCACCGTCGACGGCAAGCCAGTGGGCGAGCCGGAGAAAACCCGGCTTTGGCGCTATCACAAAACAACGGGCCTCGTGACCTCCCACAAAGACCCAGAAGGCCGGGATACGGTCTTCCAGAAATTGCCCAAGGAATTGGGCCGTGTGATATCTATCGGGCGATTGGATTTGAATTCGGAAGGTCTCCTCCTGCTGACCAATAATGGCGAGTTATCCCGAGCCCTCGAATTGCCCTCAACGGGTTGGGCCCGCCGTTATCGCGTGCGCGCTTTTGGGCGCGTCACCGAGGCCGAACTGGACAAATTGCGTAAAGGCATCACCGCCGAAGGCGTCAAATACGGACCGATGGAAGTTGAGATTGAGCGTGAACAGGGCGGAAACAAATGGATGAATGTCTCTCTGCGTGAAGGCAAAAATCGGGAGATTCGCAATGTTTTTGCCGCCGTCGGTATGACCGTGAACCGACTTATCCGGATTTCATATGGCCCGTTCCAGCTGGGAAGTCTGCAGCCCGGCGAAGTGAAACCCGTGCCGGAACGCGTGCTGCAAGACCAGTGCGGACATTTCCTGAGCGGAAAAGGCTGACATGCGCATCGTCGCCGGAAAATTTAAAGGCCGTCCGCTCAACGCTCCCAAGGGTGCGAATACAAGGCCGACATCGGACAAGGCGCGCCAAGCGCTGTTCAATGTGATGGAGCACGCAGCGTGGGCACCCGCACTCGACGGAGCGAGGATCGTCGATTTGTTTGCGGGTTCAGGCGCGCTTGGTTTCGAAGCCATGAGCCGCGGCGGCGCATTCTGCCTCTTCGTTGATAATGATGCCGGCGCACGCGGGGCCATTCGAGAGAATATCGAAACGCTTCAGCTTTTTGGAAATACTCGTCTGCACCGTCGCTCGGCAACCGATCTCGGCGAGAAGCCCGCCAAACTCGGCGCGCCCTTCAACCTTGTCTTTCTCGACCCGCCCTATGGCAAAGCGCTCGCACCGCCCGCTCTTACAGAATTGATCGATGGCAAATGGGTGACAGACGAGGCGATGGCCGTTCTTGAAGTGGCTGCCGACGAAGATGTCCCGGAATTTCCCGGCTGGGAGCCGATCGATGAACGCATCTGGGGCGCGGCAAAAGTGGTGTTTCTGAAGCTGGTCTAGCGGCGCCCGAACAGGCGCTCGATATCGGCCAACTTCAGCTCGACATATGTCGGGCGCCCATGATTGCACTGACCCGAATGCGGCGTCGCTTCCATCTCGCGCAGAAGCGCATTCATTTCTTCACCGGTCAGACGACGACCCGCGCGGACAGAGCCATGACACGCCATGGTGCCGACAACCTCCTCCAGCTTTTCCTTAAGCGACAGGGCAGCATCATATTCCGCGAGGTCATCCGCCAGATCGCGAAGGAGGCCCTGAACATTCAATTTTCCAAGCAGAGCCGGAACTTCGCGAACCACAATGGAACTTTCGCCGAACCCTTCAACGACCAAACCGAGTTCGGCTAATTCATCTGCGCGTGAAAGAACCCGTTCAGCCTCAGCCGCGTCGAGATCGACAATCTCCGGCACCAACAACGCCTGTTTGGAGACGCCGGTGCTGGCGAGCATGGTCTTCATCCGCTCATAGACGAGGCGTTCATGCGCAGCGTGCTGATCGACAATGACCATGCCATCCTGCGTCTGAGCAACCACATAGGTCTCGTGAAGCTGAGCTCTTGCCATGCCCAATGGATAGTATTCAATGGGCACAGTATCAGTCCCAGGCGCAGCGAAATCGGCCGGCTGAGTGAAGTCGCCCTCAACGCGCGCAGAGCGGTCTTGAACAAGCGTGCCGGTTTCAGGAGGCCGTGCACTGCCCCACGTCGCCATCAGCGTGTGAGGGGCCTGATAAACGGCACCTTCCGGCCTCGCGCGGCCCAGCGCGTAACCTGCGACACTTGTTGAGGCACGATGACCCGCAGCCGCAAGCGCGTGGCGCAAAGAACCAACGATCAATCCGCGCACCAATCCCGGATCACGAAAACGCACTTCGGCTTTGGCGGGATGGACGTTCACATCCACCTGCCCGCCGGGTAGATCAACAAACAACGCGACAACGGGATGGCGATCTCGCGCCAGAAAATCCTGATAAGCACCGCGCACCGCGCCGCCGAGTAATTTGTCGCGAACTGGTCGGCCATTCACAAATAGGTATTGGTGCTGCGCCGAACCGCGATTGAATGTCGGTAGAGACGCAAGACCCGTAATCCGAACGCCTTCGCGTTCTTGATCGATCTCAAGCGCGTTCTCGCCAAAATCCTTGCCAATAATCGCGGAGAGGCGGAGCCGTCGGGCGTCATCGCCCCGTTCAGCTGCCAGTGCCAACCGTGAGCGGCCATCCAATGTTAGCGTAAACCCGACATCCGGACGTGACAGCGCCAGCCGGCGGACCGTGTCGGCAATCGCATTTCCTTCGGCGCGTTCCGACTTCATGAATTTCAGGCGCGCGGGCGTGGCATAGAAGACATCGCGCACATCAATCCGCGTTCCGCCAAGCCCCATGGGCGGAGCAGGCTTGATGTCAGAGTGGCGACCGCCTTCAACGCTCAGAACAAAGGCATCTGTTGTGCCTTGCGCCTGTGTTGTGATGGAAAGACGGGCAATAGACCCAATGGACGGTAAGGCTTCGCCGCGAAAACCCATCGTGTCGATATTCAAAAGGTCATCTTCACCGTCAGTCCCAACGGGTAATTTGGAGGTCGCATGCCGCTCTACACATAGCGCGAGCCGCTCCTCATCCATGCCTTCACCATCATCGGTCACGGTCAGGCGGGCGAGGCCGCCCTTTTCGGCATGAATATCAACCTGCCGGGCGCCGGCATCGAGAGCGTTTTCAACCAGCTCTTTGACGACGCTGGCGGGGCGCTCCACGACTTCTCCGGCGGCAATCCGGTTAACGGTTTCAGGGCTGAGTCGGCGAATTGTGGTCATCGCCATAGCCTCTTTAAGGCGAGGCAGCTGGTCAAGCTATCGCGGCGGTGCGCGCATGAAAAAGGCGGCGAGCCGAAGCCACACCGCCTTGTTCAAATATAATGTTGAAAGCTAGAGGCCGGGAATTTTGCCAATGCCGCCGCGATCACGATGAATTTCAACTTCACCGCCGCCAGTTACGCGTTCGATCAATTCCAAGCGTTCAGCTTCTTCATCCGCATCAATCGTCACAGCATTGTCGCCAATGCCTTCTGTGCCTTCTTGCCAGAACAAAATCTGGTTACTGAAAGCAGTCGACTTGCGAACAACGGCAGCGGTTTCCCCGTCAATGATGGCGCGAATGAACGGGTCGGCTTCCCCACCGCCTGCGCGAGCAACGAGAAGCGCTTCGCCATCAGAACCGGTGTAGTCGCCCTGTGCACCAAACAAAGCGGCGCGAGCGGCCTGATCTGGATAGATTTCTTCGGGACGAGGTTCGCCTGGACGCGGCGGACGCAAATTATATTCCGGCGGCACGGTCAAGGGCGCGATCGTGACAACGCGAAACTCATCTGGCTCGGCGTTTCCAACGCGGGCTCCGGCACATCCAGCTACTGCAGTTGCGGCGGTCAAAACCGCGAACGCGATCAAGCGATGACGCATAAAATTACTCCCGAATAATCTGTTGACGGTTTTCTAGCGAAAGACGGAGGTTTTCGCCAGCCCGTCCCTCACCTTGCGTCGCGATCATTGACCAACAGGTCGATCAACAATGCTAAAACTCCGATATTGATGGCGACATCAGCCACATTGAATACCCAACCAAACTCAAACCCGAAGGGCAAAGGAAGGCTGGAAAAATCAAGAAAGTCTGCAACCGCACCATATATTCCACGGTCGAGCGCATTGCCGAGCGCGCCCCCGATGATGAATGCATAGGCCACAGCCTGAAGCCATCGAGTCGCTTTAAGCATCCAACTCGCCAAAAACCCCGAAACCGCGACCGAAAACGCGACGAGGAGCCAAACCTGCCATGCCGACCCAGCCTGCAGGAAACCAAAACTGATTCCGCGATTCCAGACCATCGTCAGATGAAAGAATGAGAAGACCTCAATCCGATCACCCAGCGGCTGGTTGATAAGATCCAACCCGTAAAGCATCCAGTACTTGCTGGCTTGGTCCAACGCGATCACGAGCGCGGCGATGCCGAAGCCCGAATAAGGAATGACAGGAGATATCCGCCGTTCAAACATACTGTGTCCACTTGTCGCTTTTAAGGCTTCGCCAACCGGCAATGAGGCTCAAACCGTTCCGGTCAATGCCGCGCGGGCCGCGTTCGAATCTTGCGCAATTTGCGCCTTCAGCGCGTCGAGTCCATTGAACTTTTGTTCAGGTCGCAGGAAAGCGACAAATTCAACGTCTGCAATTTCGCCATAAACGTCCTCGGCGAAGTCAAATATATGGACCTCCAACCGCTCTGTCTTGCCATCAACAGTTGGGCGAATGCCGACATTGGCAACGCCAGCGTATCGCTGTCCATTCACGTTGAAGCGTACGGCATACACGCCAAATTGAGGTCGGCAATAATCACCAAGGCTGATATTGGCTGTCGGAAATCCAATGGTTCGACCGCGTTGGTCCCCATGCTCGATTACACCTCGGACAATCCATGGACGATCCATCAACGAACGCACACGGCGAACGTCACCATTTTCCAGGCATTGCCGGATACGGCTGGAGGAAATTTTCTCTTCGCCATCAGATCTAAGTGCGACGCCCGTCACACCAAATCCCAACTGCTCACCGATTCCCGTCAGAATCGGAACATCTCCGCTACGCCCTTTTCCAAACTCGAAATCCGAACCGACAAAAACATGCTTGGCAGTCGTCCAGCCGCACAAAATGGTTTCTGCGAATTCGCGCGGCATCATGTTGGATAAAGGCGCATTGAACGGCAAAACGTGGAGGCGCTTAAACCCCAATTCGCGCAGTGCCTCCGCTTGCTGATGATCATCCATCAAGCGAAAGGGCGCAGAATCAGGTTGAAAAAAGCGGCGTGGGTGCGGATCGAAAACCGCGACAACCGGCTCAAGCCCATCCGCTTCAGCTTTTTTCAGCGTTGCATTGAGTACTTCAAGATGACCGGAATGCACGCCATCAAAATTGCCCAGCGCAAGAGCACATGGCGGCATAACCGATTGAGGAGGACCTTCAACGATCAGCATGTAAATTCGCTATTCAACTGTTTTTCGTTTGCGGGTCCGTACCATGACAGACGCCCGCGCCGTCATTACTTCGGTGTCTCCAACTTTGCAGGAACAGGCGAGCTCAATCATCCGCGTTTTGAGGTCAATTGACGTGACTTCAGCGCGAGACCGCACTGTATCGCCAATTCTGACCGGCGAACGAAAACCGAGATCCATGCTGACGAAGATCGACCCCGGCCCCGGCAATTCATTGCCAAGAAGCGCCGAAAGGTAAGACGCGATCAAAGCGCCATGAGCGATCCGGCCGCGATAGGGCGTACGCCGCGCAAAGTCTTCATCCAGATGAAGTGGGTTATGGTCACCAGAAACGTTCGCAAAAGCTTGAACGGTTTCATCGTCCACAAGGCGGGTGATCTCTGCAGACTGGCCAACGCGGAAATCTTCCAGCGGAATGGGTGCCTTTTGCGTCATTTGGATGGCTCCATTGAATTCACGGCCTTTAGACGGCAACACCGACGCTCTGTCTAGACGGCTTACCAGATCAGGCGCGGAGCAAACCATGTTGCATCGGCCTTGTATTCTGCGAGTTCTTGACGAACAGCCGAGAGATCGGACGGATTGATATCGCCGCCCAAAATGCCGTCTCCGATGAAAAGAGAATCGATGCCGATGCGTGTTGCCCCCAAGAGGTCTGTTTCAGGCCCATCCCCGATTGCGAGCACCGTCTTACGGTCACCCTGCCAACCCTTCGCCTCAAGGCGTTTGTAGGCAAGCTCATATATCGGCTTATGCGGCTTGCCCGCAATGACACTCTTACCGCCCAGCTCGCGATACAGCCGCGCCAGAGCACCGGCGCACCAGACGAGCTGATCTCCCACCTGAACAACGATATCGGGATTGGCACAGATCATTGGAAGTTTTCGCTCCGCAAAGTCCGAAAGGAGCATCCGGTAGTCGTTCGGCTCTGACCCCAATTCTCGAACCAAACCCGTACACACAATGGCGCGGGCTGTGTCAGAATTCGAGAAATTTATATCAAGCCCCGAATAGAGCAGATCGTCACCGCCAGCGGGGCCAATCTTGAAAAAAGGGCCGGGCGCGTATTCGTTGAGCGCAAGACGTGTGGCGTCTCCCGATGTGACAATGCCATCCCATGCATCATCAGGCGCGCCCATCAAGGATAAATGCCGCGCAACATCGTGAGCGGGGCGGGGCGAGTTTGAAACCAACACAACCGGCAAGCCCAAATCGCGGGTTTTTTGCAGCGCCAGAATTGCTTCCGGAAGAATGGAATGCCCATCCCGAATGACACCCCAGACATCACAGAAAACAGCGGAATACTTACTGGCAATGTTTTGGAAATTCGATGCAGCTTCCATAGGGTCCTACCTAGCGGCATCGCGTAGTGTTGCAAGCGAACGTCACGCAGAGCGGCGAATCGGTTGCGTTGTCGTCTCGTCGAGAATTTCATCACGAACAGGACGGGGTTCGCCAAATAGATGACCCTGCGCAAAACCGGTGTCGATGTCCAGCAGCTCAACAACAGTCTGTTCGAGCTCAACCTTGTCGGCGATCAAATCCATACCGAATTTGGCAAACAGGCTTGGAATATCCTCGGGTTTTATGGCGCCGGCCTCGAGGCCCGCAATCGGTTCCTCGTTTCGAATGGCCGTGACCAAACGCTGGCCCTCGACTTTCGCAAATCGGACACCTGCCCGCTGCATTTCGGAGAAATCGCTATTGAGGTCTGTCATTTGGTCGACCGAGAAGCGGAAACCGAAATCGGCCAACCGCCCCATATTCCGCGCCGCGCCCGGTGTTCTAGCTTCAAACGCTGCTTGCGACACTTCAAAGATCAACGAGCTGGCGAGATCTGAATTACGGCGCATATAGTCAAGGAAGTTCGGGAAGAAATCTTCGTCCGCCAGCGACCGCAAAGATACATTGCAGAAAATTCCAATCCGGCGATCCGATTGTGTCAGGCGGCGAACAATCTGCACACACCTGAAAAGCAAGAGATTATCGACCTCCGCCATCAGGCCTGCTTCTTCTGCTGCCCGTATGAACGCTGCCGGCGTGATAATGTTTTCCGCACGGTCTCTCAGTCGAGAGAAACTTTCGTAAAAATAGGTTTTGCGTTGCGGCAAGGAAACGATGGGCTGGAGATAGAGATCAACACGGTTGGCGGCCAATGCATCCCTCACCACGTCCATGTTAACAGGCGCCTGTCCGGCAGCTCCGGAATTGATCGATGCGACATGCGGCACACCGCCCGCCCCCATCCGATGGACCAGGTCTTCCAGAACACGCACTTCGTTGGTCAGGGTTTCCTCACGCTGATGCGCTTCTGCACGGATGGTATCGGCGATCGTATCCAGACGCGCCTGAGCTTCAGCCATTTCTTCGGCGAGGTCGATATTGGCGGCTTTCATCGCCTCAATGTCGGCGATCATTTCTTTGCGTTCGATGGCGCGCGCAGCCGCAGAGTGCGCTTGTCCGGCAATCAGAAAGACGCCCGCTCCCATCAACCAGGCAAAACTGGATGACATCAGGCCGAGGCGTTCAAACGCCAACGCCGACACCACGGCAATCATGGCGTAAGTCAGGACGATTAGAATGTCGCTGGCACGAGGCATGGGCGATCCAAAGCAATCTAGAGCGAATCAATTCGATTGGCTCCAGACTACGTTGGATCGCGCCGTGTTGTCAGATCGTTAACGAATGAGCGACTGCGTTAGCTCGCAACGTGTGGACGGATGCGAATTTCGACGCGGCGGTTTTGCGACCGACCCGAGGGCGTATCGTTGGACGCAATCGGTGATGTCTCGCCCAAACCCGCAACATAGAAGCGATCACGTAGAACGCTTTGCGAAATCAGATAGCCCGCGACCGATTGAGCCCGGCGTTCCGAAAGTTGTTGATTATAATCGGCAGCGCCCGTTGAATCGGCGTGTCCGATGACATCAACATAGGTTGCAGGATACTGATTGAGAACATCCGAGACGTCGTTCAAAACCGCATAGAAACGTGGTTCGATATCTGCCGAATTCGTTCCAAAAGTAACATCGCCCGGCATGATCAACAGAAGATCATTGCCCTGACGGCGCACGCCAACGCCAGAATCGCGCAGCTGTTCGCGCATCGCAGCTTCCTGGCGATCCATATAATTGCCAACGCCCGCGCCTGCGAGCGCACCAATACCTGCACCGATGAGCGCGTTCGTCCGCCCCTCTTGGGAATCATTGGTATTGGTTAAATAGCCAAGTGCGGCGCCGAGGCCCGCACCGATGAGCGCTCCGCGTGCCGTATTATTCGGCCGGGTCTCACCCGTATAGGGATCAGTCGTCGTGCAGCCTGCGACAAACGAAAGAGCGGCGGCAGATACGACAAGGGTGCGAAACAACATGGGTAAACTCCGTTTTGGTTTCAGAACGCCATTATACGCCGATAATGGCATAAATACGAGTGACAGTTGAAAGATTGGTGGGTGAACCGAAGATGAATGCGCCGCCCACACGAGACTCAGTCCTCCGTCCTAATCGCCCTTGACGTTCTGCCGTCGGATGCCTATCTGCGCTTCGTTAGCAGTCGATGGCAGTGAGTGCCAAAATGACCGCAGAAACTTAACAGGGGTATGAACATGTCATTTCGTCCGCTGCACGATCGTGTGCTCGTGAAACGCGTGGAAGAAGAATCCAAGACCAAAGGCGGAATCATCATTCCGGACACCGCCAAGGAAAAGCCTCAAGAAGGCGAAGTTGTTGCCATCGGTGGCGGTGCCATCAAAGACGATGGTTCAGTGCGCGCACTGGACGTAAAAGTTGGCGATCGCATTCTGTTCGGCAAGTGGTCGGGCACTGAGGTCACCCTGAGCGGTGATGAGCTGATCATCATGAAAGAGTCGGACATCCTCGGCGTGATGGGCTAACGCCCCGCCGAATCCCACTCGCTCAAACCCAAATTCAGATCAAGAAAACGGAATTGAAAAATGGCTGCCAAAGAAGTCAAATTCGGCGTTGAAGCCCGCGAAAAGATGCTCAAGGGCGTCGATACGCTTGCCAATGCTGTGAAAGTCACGCTCGGCCCTAAAGGCCGCAACGTTGTGATCGAAAAATCCTTCGGTGCTCCACGCACAACGAAAGACGGTGTATCTGTCGCCAAAGAAATCGAACTGTCGGACAAGTTCGAAAACATGGGTGCCCAACTCATCCGTGAAGTGGCATCAAAAACCAACGACGCTGCCGGTGACGGCACCACGACCGCAACGGTTCTGGCTCAAGCCATCGTACGCGAAGGCATGAAGTCGGTTGCTGCCGGCATGAACCCGATGGATCTGAAGCGCGGCATTGAAAAAGCCGTCATCACCATCGTTAAGCACGTCAAGGACGCGTCCACCCCGATCAAGGGTTCCGATGAAATCGCTCAGGTCGGCACAATTTCCGCCAACGGCGAAAAAGAAATCGGTGCCATGATTGCCGAGGCCATGGAAAAGGTCGGCAATGAAGGCGTCATCACTGTCGAAGAAGCCAAATCACTGGAAACCGAGTTGAATGTCGTTGAAGGCATGCAATTTGATCGCGGCTATCTCTCGCCTTACTTCATCACCGACGCTGACAAGATGCAGGCCGAACTGGAAGACCCATTCATCCTCCTCTTCGACAAAAAGCTCTCTTCCCTGCAAGCCATGCTGCCGGTTCTCGAAGCCGTCGTTCAGTCTTCCCGCCCACTGCTGATTATTGCAGAGGACATTGAAGGCGAAGCTCTTGCGACCCTCGTCGTCAACAAGCTGCGAGGCGGCCTCAAGATTGCAGCCGTTAAGGCTCCAGGCTTCGGCGACCGTCGTAAAGCCATGTTGGAAGATCTTGCCATCCTGACAAATGGAACGCTGATTTCCGAAGACATCGGTATCAAGCTGGAAAATGTCACCTTGGATATGCTGGGTACCGCAAAGCGCGTGACCATCACCAAGGACGACACCACCATCGTTGATGGCGCTGGCGAAAAAGCCGACATCGAAGCCCGCGTAGGCCAGATTCGTCGTCAGATCGAAGATTCTTCATCTGAGTACGATAAAGAAAAGCTGCAAGAACGTCTCGCGAAACTCGCTGGCGGTGTGGCTGTGATCAAGGTTGGCGGCGCAACTGAAACCGAAGTGAAAGAGCGCAAGGATCGCGTCGATGACGCCCTGAACGCCACGCGCGCAGCTGTTGAAGAAGGCCTTGTGCCAGGCGGCGGTGTTGCGCTTCTGAAGGCATCGAAAGCACTCGACGGCCTGAAAGGCGAAAACACGGATCAAACGCAAGGCATCGGCATCATTGCCCGCGCCGTGCAGGCTCCAATCCGTCAGATCGCCACGAACGCTGGCGTCGAAGGCTCAATCGTTGTTGGCAAAGTGTTGGAAAATGCCAGCCCGACTTTCGGTTATAACGCTCAAACCGAAGAGTATGGTGACATGCTCGAATTCGGTGTGATCGATCCGGCTAAAGTCGTCCGTCACGCTCTGCAAGACGCTGCGTCCATCGCGGGCCTTATGATCACGACGGAAGCTGCTGTTGCTGAAAAGCCGAAGAAAGACTCCGGCGGTGGTGCCCCTGATATGGGTGACATGGGCGGTATGGGTGGTATGGGTGGCATGGGCTTCTAGGCCACGCTAACCTCGCTTGAACGATCAAGGGCGGCTCAATCGAGCCGCCCTTTTTCTATGTTGTTTTTATAAAGACCGATGCCGCAGTTCAGCCAAACGATTGATCGACTCATCAATCCGAGTTTCGGTCAGCTCACCGGTCGAAACCGCTTCTTCAACCCAATCGGCAAACCGAATAGGCAAGTCGGGATCAGGTGCTGCGGAGTTCGACATCATGATCATGTCATTACCGGCCTGGATCGATCGAATGACGGCAGAACGCTGCTCATAATTTTCGCGGATAGCCCCCATATCAAGATCATCTGTGATCAATGCGCCGTGATACCCCATCTGCCCCCGCAACAAATCGGTCAAAATCGGGCGGGAGAACGTCACCGGGTCGCCTGCTGGATCAAGCCCGCTATGAGTCAAATGTCCGCCCATAATCAAATGTGCCTGCCCCGCTGCAATCAAGCGACGGAACGGATCGAGCTCGGCGTCGCTCCAGCTCTCCGAAATATCGACGAAGCCATGATGGCTATCGCCGGAAGACCGGCCATGTCCAGGGAAGTGTTTGATCGAACACGCCGCCCCGACGCTTTCAAAGGCTTCGATAAAAGCGCCAGCATATTGAGCGATACGTTCACCGTCCGCACCATAGCCACGCCCCCAGCGACCAATAACGCCATTCTCATCGTCCTGAACGTCAGCCACAGGTGCCAGATTGAGGTTGAATCCCGCATCGCGGAATTCAATGGCAGCGGCCCGATAAAGCTCTCGCGCCTCATCGACCGATTGTTCCTCTGAAATAACAAAGGCGCGCGGAATAGGAGAATAGCCAAGATCTCCTGACAAGCGTTGAACAGCCCCGCCTTCTTGATCGACCGCCATCCACGCAGCAGGTGCAATCGATCGGAATTGACTCGTCATGCCCTCCACGCCCTCGCGTGAGCGCACATTGTGCCGCAAAAACAGCACACCGCCGATACGTCCGTGTTCGAGATGCCCGGCGATGGACGCCGCGCCATCTGTGTCGGTATTGTCACCAATAAACCCCATCATAAGCATGTGAGCAGCTTTCTGGCGGAGCGTAAGCTCACGGTCGGCAAAAGCTGGGGCAATGGTTGCTGCTATGCCGCTCGCGGCCACGCCTTGCAGAAATGTTCGCCTGTGCATCACTTACTCCGACTGTTCCATTCAAAGGGCATTATTGCTGACAAGACTGCCAGTGCAAACTCTGCGCCGCTTCATGAACTGTTGCTGACCAATTCGTCACGCCGCGTCCAAGCCGACGTAATGTACCACCGGCCAATCTGACGAAGCCTTCTTGAAAGGCCCCTTCCCGCGGCGGTGCATGCTTCCCCAAATCCCCATGCATCGCCGCAATTCATTCAACTTAATGACGAAAAATTCAGTGAACCGCACACCTGCGGTAATGCGCACGATGTAAGAGTTCCCACATCAAATGTGAGGGATCCATGAAAAAGCTTCTAACACTTTCCGTAGCTGGCTCGGCTCTGATTGCCGCCGGGTGCACCACTGCAGCCATGGCAAATGACGATATTGCCATTCACGAAAACATCGAAGTTATTGTTCATAATCAGCATGATGATGGGCAGTCCGTTATCATCAACGGGGTGAACATCGAGATTGTAGATGGTGATGTCATCATCAATGGCGACGCGATCGAAACGACGGCAGATGGCCTTGTCATCATTTCCGGCGACCACGCAAACGTCATTCATTCAGATGACCACCATCGCAATTCCGCAGTGTGGATTTCTAACGATGAACACACAATGCGGATGGCCGAAGTGGAAGCCTCGCTAGAGCATCTCGACAACCTGCAAATCGTCATCGATGAGGTGCATTCGCAAGAAATGGCGAATGCATTGGCAGTTGTTGAACGTGAAATGGGCGAGCTTCGCGGTCGGCGGATGGTCATCATCAATGGTGAAGAACGCGAACTCACAGATGAGGAACGCGAAGAAATTCGAGTGACTCTCGCGGAAACACGCCTAGAACTCAGCGAATCTATGCGTGATGTGGATATCGATATGCATGAAGTTCACGGAGATCGTGAAGAAATGCTGCGTGTTATGCGTATTGAGCTTCAAAATGCCGAGCAGGATTTAGACGAAGCTCAGTTGGAAGTTCGACGCACACACAGAATTGTCCGCAATAATCAGGAAATGCAGGAAGGAATTGCGCTCGAACTTCGCGAACGGGGCATTCATCGTCTGCGCCTAGTTACCGAAGATAACGACACACGTGTCTGGGTAGATGGCGAAGAACTCGAAGGCGAAGCGCGCATTGATTGGCTCAATCGCCTCGAAATTGAACGTCTTGAAGGTGGAGGTGATTCTTCCAGCCACATTGTCATCGAGATTGAAGACGACGACGAATAGCTTGATCGGCCTGTTCGGGCGGGGAATACCCCGGACAGGCCGATACACGGAAGGGGTTTCGATCGAGGGTGTTTATTTTTAACCTTGAGGGAGACCCATTATGCGCTTGAAAAAAGTCTTGGCCCTACTGGCCGTAACGCTCTTTGCTACCACGGCTGTTGCGTGTGCGAGCATGCCTGCCGACGATGAAGCGAGATCGTCGTCTTCGCGCAGTGAACGCGAAGTTCCGCACGGCTATTACTGATCAGCCGCCACATTCAAACAAAAAAAGCGGGCCGGATAAATCCGGCCCGCAAATGTTTGGTCGATTGAAGCGTCTCCTCCCCGAAACGCCGCAAGGACTGAACGATCAGGTCCTGTCCTGTTTATTACTCTGGCGTCACAATACGGGGACGTCAAGCATTCGAATCCCCCATCAACGCCGATACTGGTCAAACTGGCGTATCAGCGCGCGCGTCGACGCATCGTGCTCACCATCTTGACCAGCAGACCATTCATTCTCAAGCGTGCTTGCGAGTTTTTTCCCCAGCTCAACACCAAACTGATCAAATGCATTCACGCCAAATAGAACGCTCAAAACAAAGGTCTGGTGCTCATAAAAAGCCAGCAATGCGCCCAGCGATTCTGCATCCAACAGATGCCCAAGAATAAACGTCGAACCACGCCCCCCTGCCATCACCATATGTGGTGCCAGTTGCCTTGCTTCCACGTCATTCATCCCTTTGGAAGAAAGCTCAACCATCGCATCATCTTTGCTGCGTCCCACCAATAAAGCCTCGGCCTGTGCAATAGCATTAGCCAATAGCGCCATTCTATGGCGATCATTTCCACCGTCAGCAAATGCAATGATATCCACAGGAATGGCATCCACGCCCTGATGTAGCATCTGGAAAAAGGCATGTTGGCTATCTGGCCCCTCTCCGCCGAAAATGACAGAGCCAGCCGGCTCGTCCAACGGTTTGCCGTCAATGGTCACGGACTTTCCAAGCGATTCCATCGATAACTGTTTCAACCATCCTGAAAAGAGGCGCAGTCGAATGGCGTAGGGAGCAACCGCCCAAGATTGGCAGCTTTTGATGGAGCGATGCCACCAGATAACGAGTGCCGACATCACAGGCGCATTCGCGCTCGCGCGCGCTTGAAGAAAATGCTCATCCATCCGTTGTGCGCCGCCGAGCAATTTTTCAAACTTTGTGCGCCCGATTGCGACCATCACGGACATTGCAACGCATGACCACAGCGAATACCTCCCGCCGACCCAATCCCACATCTCAAATATTCTGGCGTCAGATATACCAACATCTCGCGCTGCCTCTGACTTCGATGTTGCGGCGACAAGGTGCCGACCGATGCCGCCCTCCAATCCTGCTTCGAGCCAATCAATTGCGGATTGTGTATTCAGCGTAGTTTCCGGCGTACCAAAGGATTTGGAGACGATGAAAACAAGTGTCGTTGCCGGATCCAGCCCTGCCGTTGCGCGCTCGAAAGCATCTGGGTCAACGCTCGACAAAAAGCGAACTTCCACAGGGGAATTCGGGTCAGAGAGCGTCTCGTAAACCAATCGCGGCCCAAGGTCGGAACCGCCAATGCCGATATGCAGAATATGGGTGAAGGCTTCATCGGTTGAGGACGTAAAAACGCCCCGGCGAACATCTTCTGCGAATGTCAGCGCGCGTTCCAACTCTTGCTTCGCCTGCGCTTTTCTCGCTTCGTCTTTACCACTTCCCCGAAGAGCCATGTGCTGGGCAGCCCGCCCCTCTGTCGTGTTAAGAGCATCGCCGCGCGCGAGAGCTTGAATGGCCAAATCCAATTCGACGGCATCGGTCAGCGCTATAAGCTCCGCAAACGCCGGTCCGGAAATGTCATGTTTCGAAAAGTCGAAGACCAACCCTGCCGCGCTCAACATCAACTGCTCTATGCGGCGATCTTCTTCCCGGAGAAAATCTCGGCCATCGCGCCCGGAATCACGTGCAGCTTGCATTTGAATTGCTTCAACGGCTTGTTCACGGGTCGTCGCCATTATCACTGACTCCACGTCCGGCACGGATTGGCCGCAAGAGAGACTCCAATGCCCCTCCTTTCAGCCCTGTTAATAGCACTGACGAGTTATCAAACAGGGCATGGTTCCGAGTTTGCAGCGCTCGCGAGCGAACTGCAAACCGAAGTGGAGGAAAGACTGTTGGTCGCTCAATCCTATCCCGCGCAATCAGCGCCGGAAATCACTCCCGAAGATAGACTCCATGTCGGCTTGGGTGAGTTATCAGCACGCGCGATGATATTGTCCCTTTCCATGGAAAGACGAAATGGACCGGAAGATCTTCGCTGCATTTATCGAGGCATGGCTGAAGATGCGCTGGATCACCGTCTTGGTCTTTCAAACGCCGAAGTTCGGGCTGATCGAATCGAAGCCTATGTCGATCTGTCATACCTGCTGGATCATGCTGCTGAAATCGGCCCGGTATCTGACCAGAATGAGATTGACGCTTTCACTGGGGTCGATCCAAGTTGTCCGCGTGGGCCGTTGCGCTAGTTTCCATTCACCGTGTCGAGGATAAGGCCGGTGCTGATGATCGGCGGAAGAATTTGTGGCTCGGAACTACCCGGCGCATAATAAACATAAAGCGGAATACCTGCCGCCCCATAAGCCCGAATAGCAGCCGCAATCCGATCATCCCGATTGGTCCAGTCGGCGATTAACACCGTCACATCGTTGGTGTCGAACGCAGAGATGACTTGAGCTGAATTCAGCGTCATTTGTTTGTTGAACTGGCAGCTGACACACCACGCCGCCGTAAAATCGATAAAGACCGGACGCCCTTCTGCGACCAGCATATCAACACGTTCCTGCGACCACGGCTCTCCAACATACTCACCGACCATCGTACTACGTGACACGCCCAACAGCGATACGACGAGTACGGCCACACCAGCAACCGCCGCGATACGGCCCAAAAGTCCACCAAATCTCAGAACCCACACCAGAAAACCGGTCGCGAGGAATCCGATCAGGAGCATCAACACACCCTGCGGTCCGCCCTGCATGGATAAGACCCAAACCAGCCAAATCGCCGCGCCAAACATGGGGAAGGCCAGGAATTGCTTGAAGCGAACCATCCATGGGCCGGGTTTCGGCAACCATTTAAGAAGCGCCGGAAAGAATGACAGGATCAGATACGGTAGAGCCAACCCCAAACCGAGCATCAACGATACCAGCACCAGAACAAACCCCGGTTGGGAAAAGGCCAACCCCAATGCCCCGGCCGCAAATGGGCCAATGCACGGCGCCGCAACAATGACCGCCAGTAAGCCCGTCATAAAGGCTCCAGCATCTCCACCGGCATCTGCCCAACGCCCGCCAAATCCCTGCAAGCTCGTTCCCACTTCGAACAAGCCGACGAGATTCAAGCCGATGCCAAACATGACGAGTGACAAAATTCCGACTGTAAGTGGGTTTTGGAGCTGGAAACCCCACCCTATCGGATCACCTATGGCTTTGAAAAAGAGCAGGACTGCCGCTAATGCGAGAAATGTAATCAACACACCCGCAAGAAATAAGAGTCCGTGTCGGCGTAATTCACCAGGCGCCGAGTGGGCTCGCTCAACAAAGCCAAGCGCTTTAATCGACAAGACCGGGAAAACACATGGCATCAGATTGAGAATGAGGCCGCCGAAAAATGACAAGACCAGTGTTATCGCCAATCCTTGAATTGTGACGGGCACGGTCGGTGTAGAAAAAGCATCATTTGGGACATCAAAAACTTTGACGCCCGGCTCCGGCGTAATGATGATCGCCTTGGCCACCCACTCGCCGTTCTCACGAACGTCATACGTCAATACGCCACGCGGCGCCCAGGTCAGCCCTGAGCGGGCTTCAGGAGCGGGCTCCAGCCGAAGCGCGAACCCACCTTCGCCAGTATAATCTACCTGCTCGGCGGCATGGTTGATGACCACATCAGAGTATGGAAAGAAATTCAGATTCTGGATTTCTCGTCCATTTTCTGGATCAACAATAGTCAAAACCAACGAGTGCGCGGATCGTGATATCCCTGCCAACACATCGCTCGTTTGCGGAACACGGCTGAGGCTTTCATTGATCAGAGCCGCTCCGGCCTCATCTGCAAGCACGGTTTGGCCAACGGTCAAAAATAGATCCAGTTCAGCCGACTCCGGAATGCAAACTTCTTCGCAGACAAGCCAGCTTGCATTCGCCTGAATTTCCAGAAATCTACCGGCAAATTCATCAGTAATTGTAAGCTCTACAGGCAGGACGATCTCACCGCCGTAACCATAGTTCATCAACGGGCCATATGGATACGCCGATGGTGCTGGCCAGATAATCTCTCCCGCTGTCACGCCGTGAGGCAATTCCCATTCAATTTCCGTGGGCTCGCCTGAATCTCCTGGATTGCGCCAGTATGTATGCCAACCCGGCTCAATCTCCATCCTAAGACCGACATGGAAGGTCGTTCCCGGCACAATGGCGATGTGATCCGTGACGAGCTGCGTCCGGACCATTGCCTCATTGCCAAGCGCGGATCGACCAGGCGCGCTGGATTGCGCGAAGACAGATGATCCAAGCGCAAAAAGCGCAAATAATATTGTTAGAAGTCGTGCCATGTCCTGTCACTCATACCAGATGACAGCAGGACATATATAAAAAGTGCGAGAGGGGTACCCCTCTCGCACTATTGTGATCAGCTATAAACGCAAAATGTGTTCGCTAATTAAGCATGGTCCTGTTGTCGGCGGATCGCTTTATTGATGATCCGATCCCAGCGGCTAAGCGAAATCAGGTGAGCATAGATCACCGAAAGATAACCTTCATCGCGAAGCTTGAGGTAGGTATCTGTTGGCAGTGCGTTCAATTTCGCTTCCGAAATTCCGAAATAGTCGGCAACTTTTTTCGATTCGCCACTCGTACTATCGTTCAACGTCACGTCTTTAGGCTCAAACAGATCAAGTTCCATAATGCGTTCAACAAACATTTCTGTTGAACGGGCATCCGCATCAAACGCGCTGACGAAATCGATTGCTTGCTGCAAGGCTTCGGTCGCTTCGCCTTTTTCATCGAAAAACGGCAGTTGAGCATTTTCACCAATGCCATCAGCCTCAACATCAATGCAAACCGTTGAAGGTTGATCAGGGCCGTTGGATGCGCTGACGAAAGGATAGCGGCGCGCAAAAGCCGGCAACATCGTGTCTGGCTCGTAATTGCCTTCGGCATCAACGAACAGGTTTTCCCCGTTGTTCAAACCCATCACAACGACAGGAAGGCGTTTTTCGCCCAGGAAAATAACTGGGAAAAAACCGGCATATTGCGTGAATTCACCGACGATGGCCGGCAGGAAATGTGCTTCCTTCATAAAGGCAAACGGCACTTTTGGCGGTGACATACCAAAATTGCGGTGCAATTCTTTGTTCAGTGGCTCTGGTTTTTTGTAGAGCGGCACTTGTCCGGTAAGCGGTTGATTGGCGGGGGCGTCAGCCATGGCGTCGTCCTTATGATTTCGAATTTTGAGGCTAGATAGCGAATTCGAGCGCATATCACAACGGATTGCGTCACCCAGAGGTTAAATGGTGGCCTAGCGAACTGCCAATCGATCATCCGGTGTGGCATTTGGAAAACGGCAGTAGACAGCTAATCTCTAAAAGGCCACCGACAACGCCGCGCGGAAATTTCGACCAGGAAGCGGCAACAAGTCCTTTAGAAAACTCGTATGTAACCGAGCCTCTGCATCCGTCAGGTTTCTAGCCTCAAGAATGAGACGCACATCCTCGTCTGCGACGGGACGCAGAACGATTTGCGCATTCACCAAAGTGTAGCTGTCGGTTGGAAGCTCAAAGCTGGCGATTTCAGTTTGCTCAGACGACCAGATAACCTCAAGATGTGCGGAGGCAAAATCTCGTTCGGCCTCAATCATAGCGGATAGTCCCAATGGAGGAATGCGCGGCAAATTGCTTCCATTTGCCAACTCTCCGCGAACAAACTCAGCGGTTACTTCGCCTCGAAAATCCCACCCCGCGGCTGCACCCAGTTGACGCTCAGCGCGAGCTTCAAAGCCCCAGAGGCGCGCGTCTTGCTGTGCATACTGGAAAACAGGAAGGTCTTCTTGTTCCGCGCCCGTCGATATTAGTGCAATGAACCCATCATAATCGGCGAAAAAGAGCGCACCTTCGGCAGACCAGCCGTCGCCTTCAAAGCGTCCTGTCAAATCAATCGATGATGCCAGTTCCGGTGAAAGATCTGCATCTCCCAATTCGAAGGCTTGAGTTGCGAGGTGTGCGCCGTTTGCGAAAAGTTCAACATCAGTCGGTGCGCGCTCCGAAACCGCACCTGTCACAGCAAGAAACACATCTTGCCGTGGTCGGAAGAAAGCGGATGCGGAGCCACTGGCGGTCTGAAAAGATCTGGATGCGGTTGCTGTATCGACGTCACGCATTTCAGTGCGAAAGCCACCTTCTAGCCCCCAATCACCGGCATCAAAACGCTCTACGATAAAAAAGCCTGTATCTGCTGTCGTAACGGGAACGATGTAGGCTTCTGCGCCAAGGGCCGCGAAATCCCGACTAAATGTCTGAATGCCGAACGCACCTTCCACATCGCCAATAGGGCGATGACGAAGTTCCAACCGTCCTTCCCAGCCATCATTCGTGAAAACAGTACCAACCGCACCCTCTTCAATTTCGCGATGCCTATAATCGCCGAACCCTATGGAAAATCGCGCCCGTTCAATTGGAGCACCGGCAAAATCAATATCCCCGCGAATATCCCAGCGATTCTGCGTCATGATCAGGCGTGAGCCGTCTTCATGGCCAGCATCCGCCTCGGCATAGGCAATGCTTACTCCCGCATCTTCCGCCTCGTGCTCTTCCTCGTGTGCGTGACCGGGTAATCCGTATGCGCCGTCGCTGGTTTTGTATGCGAGGCCGACAAACCCCCAACTTCTCACCAAAGACGCGCCAATTGAGCCGCTTGTGAATTCCAAATCGGTGGAGGGAACACTACCAAACGCATGGTCTTCGTGATGGTCATCTTCTGCGAATGCGAGGGCATCATCATGCTCCTCTTCCTCGAGCGCGCGCTGGCGTGCCGATTCTGCATAGCCAGGAATGTCGTAATTTCCTGAAGCGCGTTGAAGTCCCTCTAGATGGAACACGAAATCTCCAACGGCCATTCGTGTGCGGGCAGCAAACTGATAGCCATCATCCACGCTGGTCGCCCCGGCATATATCCGGCCTTCAATAAGCTCGTCTGGTGCATTTTCGGGCACGCGACCATCAATGACATTCACAACGCCACCAACGGCGCCGCCGCCATATGCAATCGCAGCAGGACCACGTAAAATTTCGACCCGTTCAGCTTCAAGTGCCTCGGACGACACAGCGTGATCGGGGCTCGCAGCCGAGGCATCAGCCATGCCAATTCCGTTGACCAGAACGCGCACACGATCAGCGCCGAGCCCACGAATAACCGGGCGACTGGCGGCTGGACCAAAATAGGTCGTGGTAACGCCAGGTTCGTGTGAAATTGTGTCCGCAAGACTGCCGGACAGGTTTTCTTCAATATGGTCTGCCGTCAGAACGTCTGCCGATCCAACAATCTCGTCTGCCAAAACCTGCAAGGGTGAAGACGTCACGACAATGCGGTCGATAACGGGTTCGCTCATATCCTGTGCCATCACAGGAACGCTCAGAAGAGCAGCGATACAGACACCATATTTCAACGAAGACATTGCTCACCTCTCGAAACTTCACGTATGTGATATTATAACATAACGTAGAGAACAAGCATCGAAGCTCGATTTTCACTGCAGAACAGGATTAAATCTCTGCAACATGACCCACGCTGATTCCGTATCCACCGCCCTGAGGCACGCCGAAACGCATTGCGCTGAACGCGGCATGCGTATGACGCCCCTGCGCAGGAATGTTTTGGCCTTGCTGGTGGAAGCGGGTGAGCCGGTAAAAGCCTATGACCTCCTCGACCAGATGCGGTCAGCGGATGGAGCCGCAAAGCCGCCAACAGTTTACCGATCCCTCGATTTTCTGATGGGCGTAGGGTTGGCCCACAAGGTAGAGGCTCTCAACGCCTACATTGCTTGCGCTCATTGCCACGACAAAGGGGGCGCAGAGCTTTATATATGCGGAAAATGTGGATCTGTTGACGAGCGCCACGGCGCACCGGAGCCGCGGAACGCCCCGGATGGATTCGAGACGGATCGCTCGGTCGTGGAACATTATGGCCGATGCGCAAACTGCCAATAGCGGCACTCGGAGATCTATATGATTGAGTTATGGCGCGGCTGCGCCAATGCTTGGGAATGCGATGAGCTGGGACATCTAAATGTCCGCTTTTACCTGGCAAAGGCATGGGAAGCCGTCGGTGAACTTACCGATCAGGTCGGAATGTGCGGTGCATTTAGCCCCGGCAGCGTGTCGACTGTGCTCCCAACCGACATCATCATCCGTTATCTGGGCGAAGTACGCCCCGGGACGCCGCTTGTGATTGAGGGGGCCATCATTGATGTCAGAGCCAAGTCGGCGGACATCTATTTGATGGTACGCAATTCTGCCTCGGGAAACCTTTCGGCCGCTTTCCGGATCAAACTGCGCCATTGCGTGGCTGGCCGGCGAAAAAGTTTTGAATGGCCAGACCGTATCCGTCAGAAACTTGAGGCTCTTCAATCGAACCTGCCGCCAGAGTTGACGACGCGCAGCCTGTCAGGCGCTCCGCCGCAAAAGGGCATACGCTTGATCGATGCCGACGCACTGAATCTGTCGGTCATCGGACGAGGCCGCATAAATCCAGAAGATTGTGGACCCTTTGGTCAGATGATGCCGGAACATTTGCAAGGGAAAATATCAAACTCAGCGGCCAATTTTGTCGAAGCCTTTCCCGAGCAAACAGCCGCGCATGCGTCTGAAGAAGTGACGGTTGGTGGCGCACTTCTGGAAGGAAGAATTTGTGTCCGCAGATGGCCCACTATCGGAGACGGCTATGTCATCAGATCAGGGGTTCAGGCCGCAGATCGAAATATTCGGTCTATCGTGCATTGGGTTTTTGACCGACGCGGGCGATTGATGTGGTCCATGCAGGGTGTTGCCGCAATTCTCGATCTTTCCACCCGGAAGCTCGTAAAAGCGAATGATGATACGCTCGAAGCCTTGCAGCTCGTAAGTAAGCCGGGCCTAAAACTCTAATTCACGAGCTCGCGGGCAAGCGCTCTTGCCGCTACCGCCTGGCCATCTGTCGCAGCGACGTTAGCGGCTTGCTCGTATAGTGCGCGGGCGGACTCAATATTTCCGCGAGCGGCATGCGCTTCAGCCAATGCAATCACAGCATCAAACCGCCCTGGCTCAAATGCGATTACGCGTTCCAGCAAAACCGTTGCTTCCTCAGCTTGCCCGTCATCCAGAAGGCATACAGCGTGCCGCGTCAGAGCATCAATGTCCCACGGATCGCTCTCCACCAATGCGGCCGCTTGATCGCACGCATCGGCCTGTAGGCTCGAATTTGGGGATCTCGCAGAAGACAAGTCTGCCGCAGGTTCGCCATTGGGGGTGGGCATTGCAGCCTCAATGCTCGTTTCTGCGATCTCCATCGTTGTGCTCGGCATCAGGGCGCTGACCTCGGATTCCGGTTCAGAAGGCCCCGCCCAATCGCCAACAGCAGCTATAGCGACCCAACTTAACCGATACCCGCTTTCCGTAGGTATGACGTCCAACTCGTTGGCACTGTCAGGCAATTCAATTCGAACCAATTGTCCAAATTCGGATGGCATCGCTTCAACCGCGAGAATCCATCTCGCACCGGCGGGCTCTATTCGACGAACACGTGGGTATGGCCCGCTAAACTCAAGCTCAATCGCGCGGCCATTTACCCGAGAATTCAGCAATTCTGGCACATCATCAAAACCGATAAAAATTTCGGGTTGGTCGCCTGAGCTCAACTCACGCAAATCGATGATATCTGCATCCGCAATGGCGGAAAGCATCAGTGCTGGAAAGCAATATGGGATAAGCCGGCGCATACCCTCCGAGGTGGGCCGCACCGGTTAAAGAATGCCTAACTGACGGGCGCTCTTGGCCCGGCACATGAATCGTAGCCGAAGGCTCCAATTAACATTCCACCCTCATCGCGCACGGTTTCATAAACATAACAAGCATTACCACGTGTCGGCATTTCGGATCGGACGAATATTGGATCTGCTTCACCCAAGCGAACATCGACCGCACTTAGCGGCACAATGGCATTCACCCGCGCATCATTGACGGTGACGCATTCCCAGCGATTGCCGGAATGATCGGCCATACGAATGGCTGTTCCACTGGCTGTGGAATACGCAAAAGTAACATGGTCGGCGTCGTTCCGAAGCTCAGCCATACAAAGATCAATCGCGGGCATCCAGGCGGCCAGATAGTTGGACCACCTGTCATTGGCAGCGTTCTCCGACGCACAGCCCCTAAACCTGTCGCTACCGATCACAAGGGTGGCGAAGTAAGTCTCATCACCGCCAGCGCACGGACCCGCTTGCAGCATGACAAATACGTCGCGACCGTCATTTGTCTGCCCGGTAAAACGCCGAACACCCTCATTCAGATAAGGCTCTTCCATCGCAAGCGAGGCAGAAGTATCTGCTCCGCTGCCCGAGAATGTAAAATTGACATCAATCGACTGGCCGGAGGATTCATAAATCATGGCTCCATCCCAGCCTTCCTCTCCAGACATGACATAGCCAAAATGTCGATCCGGGAGCTCGGTCGCGCGTTGCGGCTCATAATCGAACGCATTGCTGGCGAGGTTACCGCCCGGACTGGTGGTCGCGCATGCCGTTAAACCAGCTGCGGCTATCAATACCGTGATGATACGTGTCATAATTTGTCCCCTTGCGCGATACTCACTTGAACTGCGAGGGACTATGCCATGAAGTCACTAAACTTGCATCATCGAACGTCAAATGGCAGCGGGCCGGATCATCTAAATCTGTCGCCAAGCCATATACGGAATGAATTTTCATGAAGATCGCAGTTGTGGGTTGCGGAATCGGCGGCATGGCAAATGCCATCCAATTGGCCCGTAGCGGTCATAACCTGACCGTTTTTGAATCCTTTCCCGAAGCCCGCCCACTCGGTGCGGGCCTGTTGTTGCAACCGACAGGTTTGGAAGCTTTGGCGGCGCTCGAACTGTGCCAAGAGATCAAGGAACGTGGTGCCGAAATTGATGCTTTGGTCGGGCGTCGCCCCGACGGAAAATTGATCATGGATTTGCGCTACGCCTATGCCCGGCGCGAAGATATTGGTATTGGAATACATCGCGCCACACTCTTTGACGCACTCCATAAGGCTATGTTGATAGAGGGCGTTGATCTTCGAACGAATTCAGCCGTTCAAAGCATTGAAACGCCAGACAATCCGATAATTCATCTTGAAAACGGTAATACCGAGGGACCGTTTGATTGCGTGATTGTCAGCGATGGTGCCCATTCCAAATTACGAAATATCGTTTCCCCTATTGCCACTGCGCCTCAATACCCCTGGGGGGCAGTGTGGACGATATTGCCCGATGCCAGCGGTATTTGGCACAATAAAAGACTGCTGGCCCAAGTTTATAGCGGAACACAAATCATGATCGGTGTATTGCCCGCAGGCGAAAATCCTCATGACCCAGATGGTCCTGATTGTGTTAGCTTTTTCTGGTCGCTCGAAACAAATTCGGTTGAGAATTGGCGCTCTGCGGGTCTGGCAGCCTTCAAGGAAGAGGTGATGCAGTTTTGGCCTGAAGCGTCAGAATTGATTTCAAACGTCCAAACATTGGACGCATTTCTACCCGCCTCATACCGAGATGTGCGATGCCCAAATTGGTCAAAAGGAAAAATCATTCTTATCGGTGACGCCGCTCATGGCGCAAGTCCGCAACTCGGCCAGGGTGCGAATATGGCGCTTTGTGATGCCGTGGCTTTAGCCTCATGTTTGCAGGAATTTGCTCCCACCAAAGCATTTTTGAACTATGAGAAAGAACGTCGACCCACCCTTCGATATTACACGTGGATGTCGTGGGCGCTAACGCCAATATTCCAAGGGCATGCGAAGTGGGTCGGGGGCATTCGCGATGCCGTGTTTGGCATGATCTGCCGGTTACCAGGATTACGAAATATCATGGCTTGGACCTTGGTGGGACGTGGTCGTTGGTTCTGGTAAATTAGAGCCCGTCTTTGAAACTCAACGCGAGATGATCCACAAAAAGACGAACCCGCTGTGCCAGATAACGGTTCGATGGGAAAACCGTCCAGAGATCACGATGATCCGGTTCCCATTGCGTTAGCACCGGCACAACTCGGCCATCCGCCAACGCCTCCCGCGCAGCCCAACTGGGGCTGCAGGCAATGCCGAGCCCCTGCGCGGCAGCTTCAATAGCGGCTGTCGCACCATTGAGTGTCAGACGGCCAGAGATCTTCACTTCTTCTGTTTCAGCGCCTTGCGAAAACTTCCAGAGCTGCGGCGCGGGTTTGTTGCGGTCGATGATACAGTCATGACTGACGAGGTCTAAAGGATGTTTCAGATGCCCCGCTGCTGCCAGGTAGTCCGGTGACGCAACTACCGACATGCAGGCTGGGGCGATCTTTTTCGCGATCAGGCTGGAATCGGAGAGGTGACCAATCCGAACCGCCAGATCAAATCCTTCATCGACCAGATCCACCATGCGATCCGCCATGGACACCCGAACATCAACGCTCGGCCATTGCCGCATGAAATCGGCGATCACCGGCATCAAAATGC
>Ga0316204_10002298_pt1 | contig 44194 bp, 38 predicted proteins | sample 6monrhotite_MG_2_FD_205661 | JGI IMG/M metagenome (GOLD analysis project Ga0316204, IMG submission 205661) | Microbial mat bacterial communities from mineral coupon in-situ incubated in ocean water Damariscotta River, Maine, United States -... | ecosystem: Environmental > Aquatic > Marine >... | reverse complement strand
TCGTCACAATTGATCGGTGTAACTTCGCCTTCAAATGAGGTTGAAAACTGAACGTTTTGGGCCGCGACATCCTGTAGGAACACTGCTTGCTTAACCATATTATGAATATCGGTTTCTTTTAAAATAGGCGTCGGCATGCGGGCAAAAGAAGAAAATTCATTCACCATACGGCGCAAATCACCTACCTGACGGATTATTGTATCCGTGCACTGGGTAAAAACACCGGGCTGATTAACAATATCTTTGGCATATTTGCGTTTCAAACGTTCGGCAGAAAGCTGGATCGGCGTGAGCGGATTTTTGATTTCATGTGCAATTCGGCGCGCTACATCAGCCCAGGCGGCTGTGCGCTGATCCGCCAATTGCTCGCTTAAATCATCAAATGTAACCACATAACCACTAATGTTTCCTTCATCAGTTCGCTCGGCAATGATACGCACCAGCAAGGTTCTGGTTTCGCCTTTCACTTCAAGCTGAACTTGCGCCTTGGCTTCCCCGCCCTCGGCTTCCGCGGCTTGGCGCAGCAGGCCTGAAAACTCAGGCACAACCACATTCATCTTCTGACCAATGAACGCCTCAAAACTAATGCCCAACAAACTGCTGGCAGAACTATTGGGCAAAAATACGGTTCCATCATACTGTAAACCAATAACGCCAGCAGAAACGCCTTCCAGAACCTCTTCAAGGAAACGGCGACGTTCTTCCAGCTCCCGGTTGGCAGCTACCAAATCAGCCTGATGGCTGGATAGTTGATCGGTCATACGGTTAAAAGCGCGGCTCAGTGTTCCCACTTCGTCACTGGTAGGCACCACAGGCACTCGGGCCTCATAGTCGCCCTGCCCAACACGTTCGGCGGCGTCTACCAAATTCGATAACGGCGTCACCAATCTGCTGGAAAACCATAAGCCTACCCAAATAGCCGCCATCAAAATAAGCAGGGCGATAATAATAAAAATCACATTAAACTGCAGCTGAATGTCGCCCCGGCTACCTTCCAGACTTTCATAATCATCAACAGCACTACGTGTTGAAGCCAAATAAGTAAGAACATTCGGGCTGAGTTCACGAGCCACAAAAAGATAGCTGGGTTTAAAGAAGGAGGATAGCCGAACCATCCCCACAACCCGGTTGTTATCGGGGTCTGATGCTATCACTGTCTGCCCTGCACGCACACGCTCAATCAATTGATTGTCAAGCTGAGCATCCCCCAAGCCAAGGTTTTGTAATGCGCGCGCCATAATTCTACCGCCGCCGTCTTGCTCTTCAATCACCATAACTTCCGAAAGAAGTCTCGCGCTTAAGGCAAAATCGGCAATGCGTTGCAGTTCATCTTCATTGCGCTGTTGAAATGGTGTTAGCTGATTGAAACCACCAGCAACTTTCAACATATCATTTTGGATGTTGGCACGGTGCTCCAACATATAAGTTTCAGCAACCTCAAGGGAATTGTTGAGTGCAAACCTGATTTTTTCACTGAACCACGACTGAATACCATATTCCAGGAACAGAACGGAGAATACAGTCATAATTATCGGTGGGATAATGGCGATTAGAATGAAAAACCCTGTGACCTTGGTGTGCAGCCGTGACCCGGCTTCCATCCCTCTGCGTGAAGCCCACAGTCGAATAAACCAGCGCCCTATCGCCACCCCAAGTGCAAGCAGCAAAGCAAGATTAATTCCAAGCAAAACACGCATGGTTTTACCGGATGCTACATCAAACAGTTCTGATTGTTGCGACATTGCAATGTAGGTCGCAACCGCAGAAATTACAGCAAGGACAGATAGCAAAATCTCAATGCGGCCTGCCAGCTTTAAGCGTCGTGCCCATAGCATGAACCGTGCCCTGCGCCGGCCCGGAAGCTTTGGTGCAGCCCCCATTAACGGGACTTCTTGTAAGCTGGGTTTACTATCCATAAGCGCTATGATGCATATTTGCCACTACAGTACCAGAAATATCACACTTAAAATGTGATAAATTTGTGACCCTTATTCTTTTGGTGAAAATGAGATTTCTAACTCTTTCACTTTTTTTCGCAGTGTGTTGCGGTTTAATCCGAGCATTTCTGCAGCTTTTACCTGATTTCCACCTGTTACCTGAAGCACCTTTTGGATAAGAGGGCGTTCAAGTTCGCGGAGAATTCGCTGGTATAATCCGGGTGGTGGCAGACCATCATCATGGTAATCAAAATACTGATCCAAATGCTGCCGAATGGTTTGCGAAAGGTTACCCCCTGTTACATTCGCCATAATACTAAGTGGCCCGCCGGCAAGATCAGACGTAGACCTGTCGAATTCTTCTTTTACAATGGTACCTGAAATCTGATTGCCAGAGTGCAATGCACAGATTCTATGAAGTAAATTCTCTAACTCACGAACATTTCCGGGCCAATCAAAGGATTGCAGGACCTTTTTTGCACTTCCCGCTAATATTTTGTACGGCAGGCCGGACTCAACCGCCTTTTGAAGAAAATGTTCCGCCAAATCGGGAATATCTTCAACACGTTCGCGTAGCGGCGGTATGTGAAGCGGCACTACATTCAGGCGAAAAAACAAATCTTCTCTAAAGTCTCCCGCCTTTACCATTGCTTTAAGGCTTTTATTCGTGGCAGCGATGATGCGCACATTGGTTTTAATCGTCGCCTGCCCGCCAACTGTACGATACTCACCCTCTTGCAAAACGCGCAGTAGCCGCGTTTGTGCTTCAAGCGGCATATCCCCTATTTCATCCAAAAACAGAGTGCCGCCTTTTGCCTGCCCAAATCTACCGAGCGTCCGCGTTTCAGCGCCGGTAAAAGCCCCGCGTTCGTGGCCAAACAACTCACTTTCAATCAGTTCTTTTGGAATAGCGGCCATATTTACTGGCACAAACGGATTATCCTTGCGCGAGCTATGAGTATGAATTGCGCGGGCCACCAGCTCTTTACCGGTACCACTTTCCCCAATCACCATAACGGTTAGGTCGGTTTGCACCACCCGCGCCATTGCCCGGTAGATATGCTGCATTGCAGGAGACCTGCCAATCAGAATGTTTTCATCTTTTTCCGGCGCTTCACTTTGGGGCACATCAGTTTTCTTAATTGCTTTTTTAACCGTTGATACCAACTCGTCGATATCAAAAGGTTTAGGCAAATAATCAAAAGCCCCTCGGTTGGCGGCGTCCATAGCAGTTGAAAGCGTATTAAGCGCACTCATAATAATAATTGGAAGCTCAGGCCTGTGCACGGCAAGCTTTGGCAGCAAATCCAGGCTGCTGCCGCTCGGCATTTTTACATCAGATATAACCACATCACCTTGCCCGCCCATAATCAGGCGTTCCAATTCGGGTAGGTCTTCCGCTTCAATAACCATCCAGCCCTCTTGACGCATTGCTTCGCCCACAACAACGCGGATGGTCATGTCATCGTCGGCAATAATTATATTGGGCTTGCTTCTTGTCATGCTGAAATGTCCTCATGCAACATTAGCTGCACCTTAAATATTGCACCCCCATTGGGGTGATTGTCGCACGTTACAGTACCGTCCATTTCACTCACGAACCGCGCCACTAGTGCCAAACCCAGTCCGGTTCCACCGGTTTTTCCGCTTACAAAGGGGTCAAACAAATGACTTTTTAAGTCTTCCGGGATGCCAGGGCCATTATCTCGAATTGAAACTTCAATGGGCAACCGCATCCGTTTGCCGTTAGCCGCTTTAAGCCAAATTCCATGGCGGTAGGCTGTTGTAATTATCAAATCTGCCTCAGGCCCTGCGGCCTCAACTGCGTTTTTAGCCAAATTCAGGAAAACCTGTATTAATCGGTCAAAATTGCCACTTACCAGTGGCAGCGAAGGATCAAATTGCGGCCTGATAACCGCTTTTGCACCAAAGCCTGCAGCAACCAGATTCAATACATGATCCAGCACTTCATGAATATTAACAGCATTCAGCGATTGTTCCGCCGGATTACTAAATGTTTCCAGTTCATCAACCAGTGATTTAATTCGGTCCACTTCCTTGCATATCAACTGCGGCAATTGGGTATTCTTTTCATCCAGGGCACGCCCCATCAGTTGCGCTGCGCCGCGAATGCCGGATAGCGGATTCTTGATTTCATGTGCCAGCATGGATGCCAAACCACTTACAGAACGGGCAGCGGCATCCATTTGATCCTTCTTTTCAAGAAAGGCTGTAATACGCCTTGGCTGCACTGTTAAAAGAACAGATCCATCGTTCCCGTAAGGGTGTGCATGCAGATCCATTAACTCAACATCCCCAATTGGAGGCAAGCATGACACATCATAGCTATTAAGCGGCGTATGTTCACTGCGAGACCGTTCAATGAGATCGGTTACCGCGTGACCTACGCCACGCAGCACAGAAACAGAAGAACCCAGCAACGATTCTTTGCTTTGTTCGAAAATACTCTCTGTATGAGCGAAAACGGATTGAATAGTATCTTCAGGCGCTACCAGAATTACTGCCTGATACAAGCTGTGCAAAACTTCTTGTGCTTGAAGAGCACTCTGTTCTGCAGCTTGCCCCGCCATCAGGCCGCAAACTCTTCACAAATTGGCAGAATGAAATCTCTGATATCGCGCTTCACTTGTTCCGGGTCGTCCAGCCGGTTTACATGATTACGGAATTCAGCCGAACCCGGTAGCCCTTTGGTATACCATCCCAAATGCTTACGGGCGATACGCACCGCCGTTACAACACCGTAATGATCAAGCATCGCATCATAATGCCCAAGAATGGCTTCCAGTTGTTCTTCCAGTGACGGCGCGGCAAGGGTTTCTCCGGTCCGCAAATAATGCATGGCCTGTGCAGGGAACCAGGGCTTGCCGTAACAACCACGGCCAATCATCACCCCGTCGGCACCAGAATCTGCCAAGGCAATTGAAACATCGTCCAGCGTGTTGATGTCGCCGTTTACAATGATTGGAATATCAACAGCCTGCTTTACAACGCCCACCTTTTTCCAGTCAGCATGACCTTTATACATTTGACAGCGCGTGCGTCCGTGAACCACGACCATTTTAACACCCGCCTGTTCAGCAATTTTAGCAAGTTCAGGGGCGTTAAAGCTATTGTCGTCCCAACCCAACCGCATTTTTAGCGTCACAGGAAGCGATACAGCATTCACGGTGGCCGCAATCAGCTCACCGGCTGTATCCAAATCACGCATCAGGCTTGAACCCGAATGACCATTCACAACCTTTTTAACCGGACAGCCCATATTAATATCAATAATTGCAGCGCCCCGGTCTTCGTTTAATCTGGCGGCTTCGGCCATTTTTGAGGCTTCACACCCTGCCAGTTGAACCGACATCGGAAACTCTTCTGCGCAGTTGGTTGCCATTTTCATGCATTTCTGCGATGCGCGGATCATAGCTTCTGATGCAATCATTTCAGACACCACCAAACCAACGCCGTACCCTTTCACCAATCGGCGAAAAGGCATATCAGTAACACCACACATGGGTGCTAGAAACACTGGGTCTTTGATTTCTACCGGACCGATGTTAAAAGCCATATTTGAATACTCGAACTACATAGTGCTTAATAATTAGGCACTGCTTATGCCAGAAGCTGTTTCAAAAATCCACACTAGAATACCAGCACTCAAATAAAGGGCCGTCGGTGAAAAAGATTGCAATTATTATTGTCGCCGCCGGGCAAGGTCGCCGTGCAGGAGAAGGCCTGCCAAAGCAATACCGTCTTATTGCAGGCAAAGCCATGCTGCGCCGAACCATTGAGGGCGTTATCAGCGCCCTGCCCGATGCGTTGGTGCAAGTTGTTATAGGCGCTGATGATCATGCGGATTATAACGCTGCGATGGAGGGCATCCATATACTTCCAACGGTATTTGGCGGCGCTTCGCGCCAGCTTAGTGTTTACAATGGCTTGCAGGCTATTGAGTGCCATTCACCGGAATTTGTTCTGATACACGACGCCGCCAGGCCTTTCCTAACCACAGAATTAGTCTCCAACGTTACCGCAGCCCTTGAATCCGGCGCAAACGCAGTTATCCCGGCCATACCAATTGTTGATACGCTAAATAAAGTGCAAGGTACCCGTATTGCCGGCCTTGTTGACCGGTCAAGCCTTTTTGCTATTCAAACACCCCAAGGGTTTGATTTCGCGGCCTTAATGGCAGCCCACAAAGCTGCAAAAGGCGGTACTTTCACCGATGATGGTTCCATTATGGAAGCCGCAGGTCACCCGGTAGAAATTTGTGCCGGTGATGAACGGAACTTTAAAGTGACCCATCCCCATGATTTCAAAAAGGCCGAGGCACAAATAATGAATGAACTGGGGGATATTCGTACCGGAACAGGGTATGACGTGCATCGATTTGAAGAAGGTGAATATCTGTGGCTTTGTGGTGTGAAAATTCCTTTCACCAAGGCCCTTAAAGGGCACTCTGATGCCGACGTTGGCCTCCACGCTCTAACAGATGCGTTGCTCTCTGCAGTTGCTGCAGGTGATATAGGCACCCACTTCCCGCCCACAGAAGAGAAATGGCGCGGCGCAGCCAGTGATATGTTCATCAAGAAAGCTGCTATGATCATTCGTGACCGAGGTGGTGTAATATCCAACGTTGCCGTATGTCTCATTTGCGAAAAACCTAAAATAGGCCCTCAAAATGAAGCCATGACAGCGCGGATCGCTGCGCTTTTGGGCATCGCGCCGGAACGGGTTAGTGTTCAGGCAACCACCACAGAAAAACTGGGCTTCACCGGCCGCGAAGAAGGCATTGCGGCACAAGCAACCGCAACTGTGCGTCTACCATGGCAGGCCATATGACGGGGATATCAAATGGCTAAACAAAGCTTATCAGGCTGGAATAAACGGTACAGAAGCTTTGCTTTTTGGTGGTCTGTTGGTTTTGGGGCGGGTTTGCTTCGCCCTGCCCCTGGCACATGGGGGTCCATTTTAGGATTGGGGATAGGATACTTTTTGCTGCAACTGCCTTATGCTGCAGGGGTACTTGTTCTTGGCGCACTCCTTATCACCGTCATTTCCATTTTCGCCATCGGTGTGATTGAGAAATCCGCTGGTGTACATGATGCTCCTGAAATTGTAATTGATGAAATTGCAGGCCAGTGGCTGGCGATGGTTCCTCTTGCTTTCCTACCGTATGGGTGGCTGGAGTTAGGTCTCAGCTTTTTACTGTTTCGAATATTTGATATTATCAAACCTTGGCCTATTGGTCCGCTAGACCGAAAAGTTTCGGGTGGCTTTGGTGTGATGGTGGATGATTTGGTTGCTGGTGTGATTGCAGCAGCGATTTTGGCCATGCTTATGAGGAATGTGTTATAAACTGCAATGAAATACAGCAAAAAAACTTGCAACACATCCTATGCCTACTCTAGCCTAAAGTCGTCATGATTGATGAAGATACAGACATACTTGCGACAAGCCTTTTGGAAGCAGCCCGTCAACGCGGTTTGCTTATCGCTACAGCTGAATCTTGTACAGGCGGGCTGGTTGCGGCAGCGCTTACCAGTGTTGCCGGATCATCAGATGTGTTTGATCGCGGGTTTGTAACCTACACAAATGAGGCAAAACAACAGCTTCTGGGGGTAAGCACCAGCAGCCTTGAGAAACTGGGTGCTGTTTCTGATGCGGTTGTTAAAGAAATGGCTTACGGCGCACTCGCCAATTCAATGGCGGATATAGCGGTTAGCATCACAGGCATAGCCGGGCCTGGCGGCGGTAGTCGTGACAAACCCGTTGGCACAGTTTGGTTTGGTATTGCACAGCTTGGCGAACCGCCAATAGCCATTTTAAAACAGTACGGTAGCCAAAACAGGGATAGTATAAGACGGGAAGCCGTTGTCACTGCATTGTCTCTTGTTTTGGAAGCGATCGCATCCTAATCTTTTGCGTACAGAAATGCGGCGCGTTCTTCAAAGGCAGCCATCATCTTATGGCAAGCTTTTTCAAACAAACCACTGATCATTTCTTCTAACACTCTGTTTTTAAACTCAAAGTCCACTTCGAAATCCAGCAAACATGTGCCGTCCGGTTGTTCTTCGATGCGCCAATGATTATACAGATGTTTCATTGGCCCCTTGATATACTCAACCTTAACTTCAGTTGGTCGGATGAGATGCACCCTTGATGTAAATCGTTCTCTAAAAAGCTTGAAGCCAATAATAACATCCGCATCAAATCCACGGTCAGTATGGTTTTTAACGCGTGCACCACGGCACCACGGCAAAAACTCGGGATATTTCGCTACATCCGCAATGAGGTCAAATAACTGGTCGGCGCTGTAGGATAATGTTCTTTTTTCAGAAAAGTGCGGCATAGGAACTATTATTTTTCTCTGGTCTGCAACATGAATATATTTGGCACAGAACACATACTATTTCGTTGCCAATTTCTTTTCTCTTGCCGCGCGCATCTTAGCAAAATCATCACCCGCATGATAACTGGACCGCGTTAATGGGGTCGCCGAAATTTGCAAGAAACCCTTACCTTTGCCCATGCGTTCATATGTTTTGAACTCGTCAGGTGTTACGAAACGTTCCACCTTGGCGTGACGCTGTGTTGGTTGCAAATACTGGCCTATAGTCATAAAATCGATATCCGCCATGCGCATATCATCCATTACCTGGCTCACTTCCAGACGTTCTTCCCCGAAACCTACCATGATACCCGATTTGGTGAAAATTGTAGGGTCCACGCGCTTCACCGTATCCAACAGCCGAAGCGAATGAAAATACCGCGCACCAGGTCTGATTTTCGGGTAAAGCCGGGGTATTGTTTCCAAATTATGATTGAAAACATCCGGTTTTGCTTCCGCCACTTTTTCGATAGAACCGGGTTTGTTGCGGAAATCCGGCGTAAGAATTTCAATGGTCGTTAGTGGGCTACCCTCGCGAATAGCCTTGATTACCTGCACAAATTGGTCCGCGCCGCCGTCGTCCAGATCATCCCTGTCAACAGAGGTAATTACAATATGCGCCAGCCCCATTTCAGCGCAGGCCCGTGCTGTATTCATGGGCTCTAATGGATCGACAGCCATTGGCCGACCAGTTTTAATGTTGCAAAAAGCACATGCCCGCGTGCAGGTGTCGCCCAGTATCATCACTGTTGCGTGCTTTTTAGACCAGCATTCACCAATATTTGGACAAGCTGCTTCTTCACAAACCGTATGCAGGTTTTTCTCACGCATCAATTTACGTGTAGCGTGATATTCCTTGCTAACCGGGGCTTTCACCCTGATCCAGCTTGGCTTTCTCTGAAATTGCTTCTGCTCTTCGGGTTTGCTCATATTCAGGTGTCCAACTTGTACGCTGTTTTCATCCACCGGATCAGTTCGCCGTCAATATCTTCCATGCGTGTCACCGCAACGGTGTGCGTGATCCTGTCCCCCTTCAACCCGCCGCCCGTATCGTTAATACGGCCCGGTATAGCGCCAGTATAACCTCCAAGTGCCAAGCCCACATCTATGCGGTTTTGCGTGGCAGCTTGAACCTGAGCGAATACATGGTGCCTATAAAATGAAACCATTGATTTGGTTGGACTTGCGCCTACATCGGCCCCAAGCGCGTCTATTTGGGCAAAAACAGCGTCAGCTACTTTACGCAATCGAGCTTTACCGCCGGTATATTGCTTGTCGATTTTTGCCGGTGCGTGCTCCAGATAGACAGCATCTTCAAAATCAGCCCTGATGTCGTTGATTTTAGCAAACAAAACGGTTGCGGTTGGGCGAGCAATGTCGTGATGGTCGCGTAAATAGGCTGCCATCGCTTTGCTGGTTGTTACCCCGGCGTCAGCCAGTAACTGTGCCCATTCCTCCACCGTTTTTCCGGTCTTTTCCGGAATGGATTTAAGAATAGCATTTGCATGGCTAATAGCTGGGTGAACTTTAAGTTTCACAAGTATTCCCTTAGATATGAATTGCTTTCCCGTAGGCGTCTAACACACTTTCATGCATCATCTCAGACAAAGTTGGGTGTGGGAAAATGGTATGCATCAATTCCTGCTCGGTTGTCTCCAGCGTACGGCCGATAGTATAGCCTTGGATCATCTCGGTGACTTCGGCTCCTACCATATGCGCGCCGAGCAATTCCCCTGTCTTTTTATCAAAAACCGTTTTTACTAGCCCCTCTGGCTCACCCAGAGCTACAGCTTTGCCGTTCGCCATGAACGGGAATTTGCCAACACGGATATCATAGCCCTGCTCTTTGGCTTTGGCTTCCGTTAATCCAACCGACGCTACTTGGGGGCGACAATAGGTACAGCCGGGGATATTGCCTTTATCCATCGGGTGCAAACCTTTCAGGCCTGCGATTTTTTCAGCTGCAATTACACCTTCATGCGATGCTTTGTGTGCCAGCCAAGGCGCTCCGGTTACATCGCCGATTGCCCAAATACCATCAACGCCGGTGAAACCCCACTCGTCGGTAACAATATGGCCTCTATCAGTTTTAACACCCGCAGTTTCAAGCCCTAGGTTTTCGATGTTACCAGTAATACCAATGGCCAAAATCACCCGGTTTACCGTGATTTCTTCTTTTTTACCTTTTTGCTCAACAACACAGGTAACCGAATTCGTTCCCACTTTCAGTTCGGTAACCGACGCCTTTGTTTTCAGCGTCATGCCCTGTTTTTTGAACGATTTAGCTGCAAATTTCGAAATATCTTCATCTTCAACCGGCAAAACGCGCTCCATCATCTCAACAACGGTTACGTCAGAGCCAAGTTCATTGAAGAAGCTTGCAAACTCAATTCCAATAGCACCTGAGCCAATCACCAGCAGTTTTTTAGGCATGGTATTGGGTGCAAGCGCATGCTTGTAGGTCCACACCAATTTTCCGTCTGCTTTAAGGTGCGGCAATTCCCTAGCCCGTGCGCCGGTTGCCAAAAGAATGTTTTTGGCAGCAATTTCTTCAACCGTGCCGCTTTTGCCTGTTACAGCGACTTTGCCCTTGGAAACAACTTTTGCTTCGCCCTCAATATGGGTAACTTTGTTTTTTTTCAGCAACATTCCAATGCCGCCGTTCATCTGAGCTGCCACACCTCGGCTACGTTTAACTATCGCATCCAAATCATATTCAACCGTTGGGATTTTCAGGCCAAAATCAGCCGCATTTTTCGCCAAATGGTACACTTCAGCAGAGCGCAGCAATGCTTTGGTGGGAATACAGCCCCAGTTAAGGCAAATACCACCAAGATGTTCGCGTTCAATACAGGCTACAGTCATACCCAGCTGCGCTGCGCGTATTGCTGCCACATAGCCACCGGGGCCGCCACCAACCACTACAAGGTCAAATGTTTTCGTCATAGCTTCAGATCCTGTCGTGTTTGTCTTTACGGCGGGGATCGTCAATACCGCCCGTATGCTGTGTCTCGGAATTTTCAATCACCAGAACGCTGCATTCGTTTTCTGCATATGGTTTATGTTCGGTGCCAGCAGGAACGACAATTATTTCGCCGGTTTCCACCCAAACTGATTTATCCCGAAAATCCATTCTGAACCGGCCTGCAACAACCAAAAAAAACTCATCCTGACCTTCATGGCTGTGCCAAACAAAATCACCTTCCAGCTTCGACAGATAGACATGGTAATTATCTATCTGACTAATAATTTTTGGTGACCACTGGTCAGTGAACAGGCCCAGCTTTTCTTTTAAATTTATTGCGTTCAACGAAGCCTCCTTAAAGTAGCATTGTCAGTGGGTTTTCAACATAACCTTTGAAGGATGCAAGGAATTCCGCCCCAACAGCGCCGTCAATGGCACGGTGGTCACAGGAAAGCGTTACACTCATCACTGTAGCCACTGCGAGTGCGCCGTCTTTAACAACAGGGCGCTGTTCGCCTGCGCCGATTGCCAATATAGCACCCTGCGGCGGGTTAATTACCGCGCTAAATTCTTTAATGCCGTACATGCCCAGGTTTGAAATAGAGAATGTGCCACCAGCGTAATCTTCCGGCATAAGCTTGCCGTCACGTGCTTTGCCTGCCAAAGATTTTACTTCAGCAGCAATTTCCGCAAGGCCTTTCTGGTCAGCGCCGCGCACAACAGGCGTAACCAGCCCGCCTTTAATGGCAACCGCAACAGAAATATCTGCGCGCTCGTACCAATACATTTTGTCTCCAGCATATTGCACATTGGCTGCAGGTACTTTCTTCAAGGCCAGAGCAACAGCACGAATGAAGAAATCATTCACTGACAGCTTACCGCCACTTTCAGCCAAAGTTGTGTTCAATTCCTTACGCTGCACCAGCAGTGCATCAAGGTCGCAATCAACCGTTAGGTAAAAATGCGGTACAGTTTGTTTGGATTCCGCTAGGCGTTTCGCAATAATTTTGCGCATACTGGAAAGGCGTTCCTCCCGGAACGGAATATCAGCATGCGGACCATAAGCTGTTGCAGGAACAGAAGCTGCAACTGACGGCATGGTAGAGGATGAGCTGGCGGATACCACACTTGCTGCAGGTGCCTGTTGCGGCGTAACTGCATCGCCAATGACATCACGCTTAACTATACGTCCATGCGGACCAGAGCCTGCGATTGTGGTCAAATCAACACCTGATTGCTTGGCAATACGCTTTGCCAGAGGCGAGGCTTTCACCCGGTCTCCCGTTTGCGTTACAGAATCTGTTATTTGTGCGTTTACTGTTTCCATAGCAGCAGCAACGGGGGCAGTCTCTACCTGTTTTTCTATCGGTACTTCCTGAGCAGGTGCGGCCATTGCTGGTGCCGGAGATGCTTGGCTGGCCTTCACATTTGCGACATCTTCACCGTCTTCGGCCAGCACGGCAATAATTTGCCCAACAGGCACGTCTTCGCTGCCCTCAGCAACCAATATTTGCGCAACAGTGCCATCGTCGATGCTTTCAACTTCCATGGTTGCTTTATCGGTTTCAATTTCGGCGATAATATCACCGCTCTCAACCGTATCGCCCGCTTTCACATGCCATTTGGCAAGGGTGCCTTTTTCCATAGTTGGTGAAAGCGCGGGCATAAAAATTTCGATAGACATGTAACGAACCTTCTGTTGGCTGGGCCAAAAACCTTAAAAAAACACTTCGTGAACAAAAGCTAAAAAAAGCGGTAGAAAGACAATAGCTGTTATCACTTTGAAAACCCTGCGGCCAAGTTTGTCATCTGGGCGGCCACCGTTTAGTGTGAGTGAACGATAATCAACCTTAATTTTGGCAGACCGGTAAATAGCCTTCAGGCCATTTCTGTTCACCAATCTGCGCAACTTTCGTCTTCTGATATTTCATTCCTCTATTCCGAATAACAAACCGCTTTAACGGCTTCGACTATTTTTTCTGCTGTTACAACAGCGGCAGCTTCCAGTTTCGCGGCATAGGGAAGCGGTACATCAACGCTGTTCACGCGCGTTACCGGTGCATCAAGCCAATCAAACGCCTTTTCCATCAACTGCGCTGATACATCACTTGCAACCGAACACTGCGGCCAGCCTTCTTCAGCAACAACACAGCGGTTGGTTTTTTTCACGCTTTCAATCACCGTATCAATATCAAGCGGGCGGATTGTACGCAGGTCAATCACTTCGGCGCTAATGCCCTGCTCTGCCAGTGCATCCGCCGCCTTCAAGGCTTCACCAACCGTGATGGAGTAGGAAACAATTGTTACATCGCTGCCTTCCCGGAATATACGGGCTTTGCCAATAGGCAGCACATAATCATCCAGCGCAGGCACAGCAAAGCTTTCTCCGTACATCAGCTCGTTTTCAAGGAAAACAACCGGGTTTGGGTCAAGAATAGCGGCTTTTAGTAGGCCTTTACAATCAGCAGCATCATAAGGGGCAATCACCTTTAGGCCCGGCACGCTTGAATACCACGATGCATAATTTTGGCTGTGCTGTGCGCCAACGCGCGATGCAGCGCCGTTCGGCCCCCGGAACACAATCGGGCAGGAAACTCTGCCACCAGACATATAGCGGGTTTTGGCCGCCGAATTAATGATATGGTCAATTGCCTGCATGGCGAAGTTGAAGGTCATAAACTCGACAACGGGCTTAAGACCTGCAAACGCAGCACCTGCGCCAAGGCCAGCAAAACCGTGCTCAGTAATCGGCGTATCAATAATACGGTCAGCGCCAAATTCTTCCAGCAAGCCCTGCGTTACCTTGTAGGCACCTTGGTATTCACCGACTTCTTCACCGATAACAAATACATCAGGGTTTTTGCGCATTTCTTCTGCCATTGCATCCCGGAGCGCCTCACGAACGGTTTGTGTAACCAGTTCAGTACCTTCCGGTACAGCAGGATCAGTGACGGAAATGGTTTCAACTGGCGCAGCAGCCGCTACAGGTTCAATAACCGCATTCTTTACAGGTTGTGAAACGATCACAGGCTCTTTAGCTGCAGAAACAACTGAGGCGTCTTCGCCGTCTTCAACCAACAGCGCTATAACCTTGCCAACAGGCACATCTTCGCTACCTTCCGGTACAAGAATTTTCGTGATTGTACCTTCGTCCACGGTTTCAACTTCCATGGTTGCTTTGTCGGTTTCAATTTCGGCAATAATATCACCGCTCTCAACCGTATCGCCTTCTTTTACCAGCCATTTGGCCAGCGTGCCTTTTTCCATCGTAGGGGAAAGGGCGGGCATGTTTATTTCTATTGCCATCGTCTATTTTCCCTTACGCAAGTACATCGGTATAAAGTTCAGAAAGCTCTGGCTCAGGACATTCCTGAGCAAAAGAAGCAGCATCAGCGACAATTGCCTTAAGCTCTTTGTCAATCGCCTTCAGGCCTGCATCGTCCATTATGCCTTTATCAAGGATCCGTTCTTTAACCTGATCAATCGCATCATGGTCGGCGCGCATTTTCTGCACTTCCTCACGAGACCGATATTTGGCAGGGTCAGACATGGAATGCCCGCGGTACCGGTAGGTTTTTAGCTCAAGTATATAAGGGCCATTGCCTTCACGGCAGTGCTTAACAGCCTTATCCATGGCCGCACGTACCGCCAGCACATTCATACCGTCCACCTGTTCACCTGGTATACGGAAACTTTCGCCCCGGCGGAAAAGCTCAACCTCTGAACTTGCGCGCTTTACCGACGTGCCCATAGCGTACTGGTTGTTTTCAATAATATAAACAACAGGCAAACTCCAAAGCTCCGCCATATTGAAGCTTTCGTAAACCTGACCCTGATTTGAAGCGCCATCCCCAAAATATGCGACAGATACATTGTCAGATTTACGGTATTTGGCAGCAAAACCAAGTCCAGTGCCCAGTGACACTTGTGCGCCAACAATTCCGTGACCGCCGTAAAAACCGTTTGCCGGATCAAACATATGCATTGACCCGCCCTTACCGTGTGAGCAACCACCACTGCGGCCGGTCAATTCAGCCATAACCGCTTTAGGGTCAGTACCGCCAACAAGCATGTGCCCGTGTTCCCGATACCCTGTAATAACACTGTCACCATCCTTAAGGGCGCTTTGAACGCCAACCACAACGGCTTCCTGGCCAATATACAGGTGACAAAACCCACCAATAAGACCCATGCCGTACATCTGGCCCGCTTTCTCCTCAAAACGGCGGATTAGCAGCATTTGGCGGTAAAAGGAAAGCAACTCGTCATTAGTTGCATTATACAAAGCCTGCTTTGCTACCCGCCGGCGCGGCGAGGCTGCTGGTTTTTTTACAGGCTTGTTTTTAGTTTTTTTGGTTGTCATCTCGGCCTTCCAAGAAAAGGTCGTGGGGAGAGTACCCAAAACGCATGAAACATTGCCCTATGAATAACCGGCTTTCGCCCACATTGCAATAGACCTTAATTAATTGAAATATAAGAACAAATAATGATTAACCGTTTTTAGGTTAACTAATTAAAATCATTAATTCAGGAAGACAATAACCTCATCCGGGTGTGTAAAACCAAGCTTGCCTCGCACAAGCTCTTCAAGAAGATCGGGATCAAGCATACCACCGCCCATTTTTGAAACACGCATTTCGAGCGCAAATTTTTGCTGCGCGACATCAGCGGCCTGCGCCTCCAGCTTAAGCTGCTGTACTCCCAAGTGCTTTAGCGCAGCCAAGCTGCTGTCACCCTGAAAGGTGTGGAACGCAAAATATGCGATCAGAAACAGCCAAACCCCTGTTAACCAAGCCTGCGCTACACTGCGTGATATGTTTGCGACTCCATTCATGATTCGAATCATTTCATACACGAATCGCATATGCAAGCGCAAAATAAGCTAATTATTAGAAAACATGCAGAAAATCGATCGAGTCGGGGACGTTCCCCAACCACTGATTCTTTCGGTACTGACTGGTATGCTTAACGAAGAATAGAGCGTCCGGCATATACAGCAGAGGCACCAAGGTCTTCTTCAATACGAATAAGCTGATTATATTTTGCCAACCTATCAGAGCGTGCAAGAGACCCTGTTTTAATCTGACCGCAATTGAGGGCCACAGCAAGGTCAGCAATCGTAGCGTCTTCTGTTTCACCAGAACGATGCGACATTACCGATGTATAGTTTGCCCGGTGGGCCATATCCACGGCCTTCATGGTCTCCGCAAGGGTTCCAATTTGATTTACTTTTACTAATATTGAATTTGCTACACCGCGCTCAATACCATCCGCCAAACGCTCAGGGTTTGTTACGAACAAATCATCCCCTACCAGCTGAATTTTGTCGCCAACAGCCTCAGTCAGCATTTTCCAGCCGTCCCAATCATCTTCATCCATGCCGTCTTCAATGGAAACAATGGGGTACCGCGCAACAAGGTCAGCCCAATAAGCAACCAGCTCGGCGCTGTTTAGCTTTTTGTCTTCGCCTTTAAGATGGTAAACGCCGTCGCTGTAAAACTCTGAAGCTGCAGCATCCATCGCCAAATACACATCTTCCCCGGCCTTGTAGCCTGCGCTTTCAATAGCATCCATAATGAACACGATAGCGTCTTCAGTGCCTGCCAAATTTGGCGCAAAGCCGCCCTCGTCTCCCACAGCCGTATTATGGCCTGCTGCTTTCAACTTATCTTTGAGTTCATGAAAAATTTCAGCGCCTATGCGAATAGCATCACGGCAGCTATCCGCATTCACGGGTACAATCATAAATTCCTGAACATCAATGGGGTTATCGGCGTGCTCGCCGCCATTAATAATGTTCATCATCGGCACAGGCAATACATGCGCATTTGGGCCGCCAATGTACCTATATAAAGGCAAGCCAAGGCTGTCAGCCGTTGCTTTGGCAATTGCGAGCGATACACCCAGGATGGCATTCGCGCCGAGACGAGCCTTATTTTCCGTACCGTCAAGGTCACGCATCATCTGGTCAATAGCTAGCTGGTCTTCACTTTCAAGACCAACGAGAGCGTCAAAGAGCTCACCGTTTACAGCGTCAACAGCTTTGAGAACCCCCTTGCCGCGATACCTGCCGCCACCGTCACGCAGTTCAACAGCTTCATGAGCGCCAGTTGAAGCACCTGATGGCACTGCAGCACGCCCAAAGGCACCATCTTCCAGAAACACATCTACTTCAACGGTAGGATTGCCGCGACTATCCAGAATTTCGCGACCAACAATATCGATAATGGCACTCATGTGAGGGGTCCTTATGGCTTGAGGCGGGAAGGGAAATCATCTGCGCGAATTACATAGCGTTTTCAAATCAGCTTCGCAAGCCGGTTAGGGTCTTGGCAGCCATGCATAATTCACCCACGCAACGTACCATAGTGCCGATTTTACATGTTTTGTAGTTCAAAGATGTATTTGGCAAAGGCCTAAAGGTCGAAATAATCCTCAAGCGCATAAAAAAGTGTGCGGATACGATCAACATGCATTGGAGGCACAGCGCCATTCATACCTTTTTGCACCAACACTATCTTGGCTTTCAAATCACCAAGCGTTTCGCGCTTTTCGCTACCTTGGTTAGGCTGCATACTCAACCTGATCTCGGCTTCGCCAAGCAACGCATCCAAACGCGGAATTGACCAACTGACAAAACCTTCGGAATATTTACGCATATCCAGAAGGGAATCATTCAAGCGTCGCCACTCCATACCTTCAGCCGTTGTTTTCAACTCCTGCAGGCGCATATATAGCCGGGCTTTGTCGGCATTTTCGCCTCGAGAAGACGCAAAAACTCTTGCCGCAGCAAAAAACTGTTCTGCGGCCCTGAATTCTTTCACTGCCGAACTGGCATTTGCTGCTTGTGCATAATAACCCAGGCGTCGTGACCCCGAGGTAGACGCTGGCAATAGCTTGATTGCCTGACGCCAAATAGCTGAAACGCCTTTTTTGCGCTTGGCGGCAGATGCACTGCGAGCCCTCAGGAAGGCCAACTTTACTGCAAGGGCATCACCTGTACCAAAATAATTGATATAGGTTGCCCATGTGCGCTCAATATAGCCGTCAAGCTTTTGCAGCACAGCAGGTTCAGCCGAGCCACCGTAATTGGCGACCAATTCACTTGCAAGCCTGTGCGATTCAGCCTTTTTTTCTTCGGGTGAAGCAGCAGATAAGGCCATGGTAGAACCAAACAGCATCGCTGCAATTGCAATGTATTTCAGCATGAAGTCATCCTTGTCACAACGGGCACATATTACCCCATATAACGGTGGATGCAAAAAAGGGGCCTAAAACCCTTTTGCTTCAAAACCAGAAAGAAATTTAAACAAGCCTGCTTTTCTTGATAGCAGCTTCAACGAAGCTTGCAAAAAGAGGATGCGGCTCGAAAGGCTTTGATTTCAATTCGGGGTGATATTGAACGCCGATAAACCAGGGATGGTCAGGAAGCTCCATTATCTCTGGCAATTCACCGTCAGGTGACATCCCGGAGAACGAAACACCCGCAGCTTCAAGCTTTTCTACATATCCGACATTCACCTCATACCGGTGCCTGTGACGCTCTTCAATTTCTGTTTTTCCGTATATTTCAGCAATGCGGGAGCCCTCTTTGAGATTGGCAGGATAAGCCCCAAGTCGCATAGTGCCGCCCAGTTCGCCGTCAGCAGCCCGTTGCTCAACGCTGCCGTCCGCACGAACCCATTCTGTAATAAGGCCTACAACCGGATTTATTTGTTCTTCAAACTCTGTGGAACCCGCATCTTTTATGCCTGCCAGATTACGCGCAGCCTCCACTGTTGCCATTTGCATTCCGAGACAAATGCCAAAATACGGAATGCCGCGCTCACGAGCAAATTTGGCGGCAGCGATTTTACCTTCAGTACCGCGCTTGCCAAAGCCACCAGGCACTAGAATGGCGTCCACACCTTCAAGGCGATCGATAGTATCGTCGCCCTCAAAAATCTCTGCCTCAATCCATTCGATGTTCACTTTAACCCGGTTGGCAATGCCGCCGTGTACAATTGCCTCATTCAGTGATTTGTAAGCATCTCTCAGACCAGTGTATTTACCAACAACCGCAATTGTCACTTCACCTTCAGGGTTTTTCACCCGGTCTACAATATCTTCCCAGCGTGTAAGGTTAGGCACTTCTGAATGTGCCAGATCAAACGCCTTCAACACCTCAATATCCAATCCCTCATTATGATAAGAAATTGGAACCTCATATATGGTACTAACATCCAGAGCCGGAATAACAGCCGTTTCCGCCACATTGCAATAAAGTGACATTTTGCGGCGATCTGAATCCGGAATTGGATGCTCGGAACGGCAAATCAATATATCCGGCTGAATACCCAATGACCGTAAATCCCGAACGCTGTGCTGGGTAGGTTTGGTTTTCAACTCACCCGCTGCCGCCAGATACGGCACTAAAGTTAGATGAACAAATATTGACCTGCCCCGTCCCAAATCAATAGAAAGTTGCCGGATTGATTCCATGAAAGGCATGGCTTCAATGTCGCCCGCTGTTCCGCCGATTTCACAAAGGATGAAATCAATATTTTCCTGATCTGCGAGCGCAAATTCCTTAATGGCGTCTGTCACATGGGGAATCACTTGAACGGTGCCGCCCAAATAGTCACCGCGACGCTCTTTTTGGATGATTGTCTGATAAATGCGGCCTGAAGTAATATTATCGCTTTGGCGCGATGAAACGCCAGTAAAACGCTCATAGTGGCCAAGATCCAAATCGGTCTCTGCTCCGTCATCGGTTACATATACTTCACCGTGCTGGAGCGGGCTCATGGTTCCCGGGTCAACATTCAAATACGGGTCAAGCTTACGCAGACGTACAGTGTGTCCCCGTGCTTGCAATAGCGCACCAAGCGATGCTGATAACAGCCCTTTTCCAAGTGAACTAACCACACCACCAGTAATGAAAATATAGCGCGTCATAAGGCCTCTTTATCAAAAAATACAAATCACCCCGAAAGGCTGAAATATAAAAACACTCTCTATATAAAAGAGAAACGGAGGCACTTGGCCCCCGCTTTCAGTCTCTTATCCCTCACCCGGCTCGGGTAAACTATCCGGATCGGGCAACTGATCTCCGGCACCCTCAACAGGCTGCTCCAGAGGTACCTCAGTGGTTACCGCGTCAAACGTGTCCGTTTTATTAGCAGCCAACCAGCCCAGAAATAGCGAATTGGCCAAAAAGGCAATCGCAAGGTACTTTGTTGTTTTGCTGAGCACGTCGCCAGCGCCGCGTGCTGTCATAAGACCGCCAGAGCCGCCGCCTATACCAAGCGCGCCACCTTCAGAGCGTTGCAACAGTATAGTGGCTACCAACGCAACCGCTACAATCAAGTGAATTGTCAGGAAAACTGTTTCCATGATTTAATCCTAATCGTGCCCAAAATATACACCGTAATATACCCTGACTGAGTATACAAAATTTACCGATGATTTAAAGCGCGGTTTCTAGACCATAGACACCCCGTTTGCCAAGCCCTAATTTATCCTCTGTACGCATCAATAATTCCGTTAAAGTCTGAGGCCCTCAAACTTGCGCCGCCAACAAGTGCACCGTCAACGTTCACGGCACCCATCAATTCCGCAGCATTTGACGCCTTTACCGACCCACCGTAGATAATTCTGAATAGTGAACCCGCTTCACCAAACCGCGATACAAGAGCCGCACGAATTTCACTGTGGATGGCAGCAACATCTTTAACCGTGGGGGTTTTCCCGGTTCCAATCGCCCAAACAGGCTCATAGCCAACCACAGTATTTTCTGCGGTACAGCTATCCGGCAACGAAACTATCAACTGCCCTAAAACAACATCTGATGTCTGCCCGGCTTCGCGTTCGCTATCGGTTTCACCAACACAAATAATCGCTGTTAAACCGCTAGCATGTACTGCTTTGGCTTTCTCATGGATCAAATCACTTGTCTCGCCGTGATCAGCTCGTCGCTCCGAATGTCCTACAATTATATATTTTGCACCAACGTCTTTCAACATTTCTGCTGATATGTCGCCAGTATGAGCACCTGATACATTTGCATGACAATCCTGCGCCCCAACTGCAATCACATCACTATTCAAATTTGAGAATGAAGCAATCAGCGTGAATGGCGGGCAAACAAGAACATCACATGACGCATTGTCACCTGCCTTAATCAGAGTTTCCAACGCTTCAAACTCTGAATGACTGGCAGTAACGCCGTTCATTTTCCAGTTTCCTGCAACAAGGGGAATAGATTTTGTCATATATTTACCTGCTGTTTTTAAACTCTGGTTCTATTACATTTGACTTAGCAAAATTAAAGACTGTGTACCAGCCGGGAAATTCTATAAAATCTGCGGTTGCGACTATAGCCTTGCATACTTATGATGCGCGCCCTATACGGCACATACGGCGTGATGTTGTTTGATGCCACTAATTTAAAATATCGACAGGAGCTGAGTGCATGTTGCTCAAACTTCGTGGAGGCTTGGACTCCATATTTGTAACAGTTTTGTTGGGCGTACTGATTGGTTCGTTCGCTATTTTTGGTATTGGCTCCAGTGTTTTCACCAGTAACAACCAGCAGGTTGCTACTGTAGGAGACACAATAATTCCTACACAGCAATATGCAAACCGCGTACAGCAGCGTGCCAGAGCGCTTCAAGCTCAGTTTGGCGCCCAGTTTACTGCGCCGCAGCTTATTCGCATGATGCGCCTGGACGAACAAATATTGCAGCAGATGATTGCTGAAGCAGCTTTGAGCGAACATCTATCGTCGCTTGGCATGCGAGCAGGCAATACAGAATTACGCGAAGAGCTTGAAACATACGAAGGTTTTGTCCTGCCTGACGGCACCCTCAGCAAAGATATGGTGCTGCAGGCCCTTAATAATACAGGCCTAACACGTGCAGACTTCATGGATCAGGTTCGCAGAGGCATTTCGCAGCGTAACCTGGTATCCACCTTCGAAGCTGAAAACATGATGTCACGCAGCTACGCCGAAGCATTATATGTATGGCAAGCAGAGCGCAGACGCGCCACGATGATAGACATCAAAGCTGCCGATATCACAGGCATTGCCGAACCGCTTGAGAGTGAGCTGCAGGCATATTACGACCTAAACAAAGGAGCCTACACCACACCTGAAAATCGCTCCTACAAATATATTTTGGTAACACCGCAGCAATTTATGGCTCAAATAGAAGTTCCTGAAGATAAAATTCTTGAGGAATATGAAAGCCGTGCGGCTGACTACATCAGGGCGGAACGTCGTGGCCTTCAACAGGTTAGTTTTAACGATAAAGCAGCTGCTGAAGCCTTTCTTATTGCCGTAAATTCTGGCGCTGATTTTGTTGAAGCGGGTGCCTCGGTAACAAGTTTTACTGCCGAAGAGATTGAACTTGGCAATTTCGAAAAATCTGAAGCAATAAATGATTTCGGAGAAGCAAGTGCTGATTCGATATTTGCATTGGAAGAAGGCGGCATTAGTGCCCCGTTGGAGCGTTTTGGTAGCTGGAATATATATAAAGTTGCCTCTGTTACCGCCGCTGAAGAAAGCTCGCTTGAGGAAGTGCGCGACGAAGTTACAGCAACATTGAAGCAGTATGAAGCCGAAGACATGTTGTATACTATGGTGGACACAATCTCTGAGGCGATGGGCGAAGAAACCAGCCTGGACGCTATTGCAAAGGCTTCAGGTCTGCCATTGGCATCGGTTACTAAAATAACCGCACAGGGACAATCCGCATCTGGCGAAGCTGCAGCCACACTGGCAAATGAGTTTACAATTCTACGCGAAGCCTTTTCCAAAGAGGTTGATGTGGAAGCGGATATGATTGATCTGGATCCACAGGACAGTGCAAAAGGGTTTTATCTGGTTGAAGTAACTGCCATTGAAGAACCGGCAGAACGAGCTCTAGAGGACATTCGTAATGAACTCACTGCAGCGTGGACACAAGACCAAAGACTTGAGAAAGCATCTGAAATTGCAGAGACAGCAAAAACACGACTGGCTTCAGGAGAAGATGCCGAAGCGATTGCCCTTGACCTTAATGCTGTTTCCTTCGACGCTAAAAATGTAGCGCGCACCGCGGATGAGGGTTCATCACTTTCACCCAGCATTCGCCGTCTGATTTTTGATCTTGATAAAAACGGAATTGATGTTGACCGTGCAGCTGATGGTAACGGCTATGTAGTTGTCCGCGTTGACGATGTAACTCCGGGTGACCCTGCGGCCAGCGCTGCAGCTGTTGATGTACTTCTAACACAGCTCAATACCCAGGTTGTTGATGATATTTTCACACAGTATCAAGGGTATCTGCTTAAAAGCTATGAAACCACAGTGAACACGGCAGTGCAGCAAAGCTTGTTCGCCGACAACCCGCAGCAATAGGGCATTTCCGTGGATGAGTTCATCAGGCGGTACCAGCTAGGCGAACCACAAGTTGTTTCAAATACAATTGTGGCTGACCTTGATACCCCTGTATCCGCATATATGAAACTTGCTGCGAATGAACCATACAGCTTTCTTCTGGAATCGGTTGAAGGCGGTGAAATCCGTGGGCGTTATTCCATCATTGGACTTCGCCCTGACGTGATTTGGCGCAATGACGGTAATAAAACCACTATCTGCCGAAATGCTGACCAGCCAGAAGCCAACATTTACGAACCTCAGGAAGGCGCGCCTCTCAATGCCCTGCGCGCCTTGCTTAACGAAAGCCACATTGAACTGCCCCATCCCCTGCCCCCTATGGCTGCTGGCCTTGTGGGTTATATGGCTTACGATATGGTGCGCCAGATGGAGACATTGGGGCCAGCCAAACCAGACCCTCTAGGTTTGGCCACATCCATATTTGTGCGCCCTACCATTATGGCAATATTTGACAGTGTAACCAACCTGATTACACTCGTGACGCCTGTAAGGCCAACCACAGGCGGCGACGCCGAAGGTGCTTATCTGGCGGCTGATAACCGGCTGGACATTATGCTGGACAGGCTTGATGCTCCGCTGCCCCTCATGCCGTCTATTTCCATGCCTGATATAGCAGAGGCAACATCCAATACCAGCCGCGAACATTTCCATAAAATGGTTGCTAAAGCGCAGGATTATATTCTGGCAGGCGATATTTTTCAGGTGGTGTTAAGCCAGCGATTTTCCATGCCTTTTGAATTACCACCGTTTTCCTTGTACAGGGCGCTGCGCCGCACAAATCCTTCGCCGTTCATGTACCATCTGGCATTTGAAGATTTTGCTATTGTGGGTTCCAGCCCTGAAATACTTGTCCGCTTGCGAAACGACGAAGTAACAATCAGACCCATCGCCGGAACACGGAAGCGCGGCACAAATCCTGTTGAAGATAAAGCGCTATCCGAAAATTTACTGGCCGATGAAAAAGAACTTGCCGAGCATCTGATGCTGCTGGATTTGGGCCGTAACGACGTGGGCCGTGTTGCCAAACCTGGCACAGTTAAGGTTACCTCACGCAATACTATCGAGCTTTATTCCCATGTAATGCATATCGTATCCAATGTTGTCGGGGATATTGACCCAAAATACGATGCTATAAACGCTCTGGCCGCGGGGTTTCCCGCTGGTACAGTTTCCGGCGCGCCGAAGATACGCGCCATGGAAGTTATCGATGAATTGGAAGTTGACGCACGCGGCCCCTATGCAGGTGGCGTGGGATATTTCAGCGCCGGCGGCGCAATGGATACCGCCATTGTTCTGCGAACAGCGATAGTAAAAGACGGCGTTATGCATGTACAGGCTGGCGCAGGTGTGGTGGCTGACAGTGATCCTGAATCTGAATATCAGGAGTGCAAAAACAAGGCGCGCGCGCTTATGGTAGCCGCAGAAGAAGCGCTCAGATTTGCCGGATCAAATCGCGGTTAGGTACATAGAAAATTCAACGCTGGCGAGCTTCTGCAAGTTTTTCAATATTCATCCGAGCAGCAACAAGTTGACTTATTGGCACAAGATTAAATATTTGCCTGTCCAGCTTGGCTGACCAAAACTGCAGCGCCTTCATTGTTTCAGGATAAGGGTGGCCGATTGCAATGGCGTAGCCTCGCATTCTGGCTATCTTTTCCGTCTTGTCCAATTGAGCTAAAATAGCTGTTATAGTGCGTTCGTTATCAAGGAAAATGTCACGCTCAATATGCGGAACGCCGGTCGCAATTGCAGCGCGTTTACCGACACTGGCAGGCGATGTCAGGCTATCAAGAAACAGGTATCCATTTTTTCTAAGCTGAACCATCAAGCGCACCATCAGGCCGGGGTTTTCTGTTAAAGAACTTCCCATATGGTTATTGATACCAACAAATCCTTTAAAGCGTGTCAGGTTCCAGTCTATCCGCCGGTCAAACTCTGCAAAATCCACGGAAGAAAGCAATGCGTTTGGTCCGGGATCAGCATCTGTATTTTTAGGTTCCATCGGCAGATGCACCAGCAATTCATGCCCGCTTCGGCGCACCATTTCGGCTTGCCGGGGAAGGTGTTCTGCATAAGGCAAAAAGGCTAGCGTTAAGGGGCCCTTTACAAGCGCAAGCTGCTTGCTCATGTCTTCGTCCAGACCAAGGTCATCAATTACAATTGCTATATGCTTCTGGCTTGAAGGATACCAGTCTGCGGCATAGGTTTGCCATGCTGGCTCGGCGGTTATCGTTGTAGGCAACAAGTCTTCAATATTACTGATTGGTACAGAAACAGAACCGCCGGGCGCATTCAATATCGCAAGGATGTCATCATCGGAAATCTGTACTTCAGCATCAGGAATTAGCTGGGTGTCATCAACAGCTTCATACCCTCCAAACCCCAACACATAAACCATCGCCGCCAAAACCAAAATAATTACACAGCCATATCCCCACAGGGCAGCTTGCTTGTAGAAAGAAAGGCGGCTGCCAGTGAAGTGCGCTTTGATACGGTTTAAAGCTGTTATTGGAGATTGTTCAGTCACTAAGTTTTACTTCACACTCTGGTTATTTATAAGGGCAAGACTAGTACAGCATTGACAATTCTGGCGAAAAAAGCATTGTCCAATCTTACACCTGAATCATATGGCATTCCCAATGTATATCCTGATCGATAACTACGACAGCTTTACTTATAATTTGTACCACTACCTTGAAGAGTTGGGGGCAGATGTTGAGGTATGGCGTAATGATCAGATAACAGCCGCTGCTGTGCTGGAAAAAGCACCAGAAGGCATCATCATCAGCCCCGGTCCCTGTACGCCGGATGAAGCAGGGATTTGCCTTCAACTTGTCGATATGGTTAAAGAAAAAAACATACCGATGCTTGGTGTATGCCTTGGACACCAGTCAATAGCTCAGGCTTTTGGCGGCAAAATCACACGAGCCCCCTACGTGATGCACGGTAAAACCAGCGCAATCACCCACGATGATACCAGTGTTTTCGGAGGTATCCCTTCGCCCTATAAAGCAACACGCTACCACTCGCTTGTTGTTGAACGTGAGAGCCTACCGGATTGTTTTCTGATTACAGCTGAAACAGAAGATGGCATTATCATGGGGTTAAAACACCGGGAATTTGAACTACACGGCGTTCAATTTCATCCAGAAAGTATCGCATCAGAATACGGCCATAAGCTACTAGAAAACTTCATGAATATATGCAAACAAAAGGCGAAAATTCATGACTGACTTACGACCAATCCTCGCCGATTTGGCAGACGGCGCCTTGCTTTCGGCAGAGCGTTCTGAAGAAGCCTTTGAAATTATTATGTCTGGTGCGGCCGACCTTGCACAAATGGCAGCGTTCATTATGGCTCTCAGGCTTCGCGGTGAAACGGTGGATGAAATCGTTGGCGGCGCGCGTGTTCTGCGGTCTAGGGCTGCAGCGATTGAAGCCCCTGAAAACAGCGTGGATACATGCGGCACCGGAGGTGACGGCATTGGTACGTATAACATATCAACAGCGGCGGCGATTGTTGCAGCGGCAGCGGGTGCAACGGTTGCAAAGCACGGAAATCGTTCAGTTTCTTCCAAATCCGGGTCAGCAGATGTGCTGAAGGCGCTGGGAGCTAATCTGGAAATGAGCATCGCTGAAAATGAAGAAAGCCTGCGCCAAAACAGGTTCGCTTTTATGTTCGCACCAGCCCACCATAAAGCAATGCGGCACGTGGCACCCGCAAGAGGATCACTACAGTTACGCACCATATTTAACCTGCTGGGGCCGCTGGCAAATCCGGCAAAGACAAAGCGTCAAGTCCTTGGTGTCTTTGATAAAAAATGGCTTCGGCCCATGGCAGAGGTGTTGGAAAAGCTGGGCAGTGAGCATGTGTGGGTTGTACACGGTTCTGACGGGCTGGACGAGATCACAACAACAGGGAAAACCTGGGTTGTTGAGCTGAAAAACGGCGTATTCTCAGAGTTTGAAATAAGCCCGGAAGATGTTGGCTTGGCTGTATCAAACCTTGATGACCTTAAAGGCGGTGAGGCGGATGAAAACGCTGAAGCCATGCGTGCGCTGTTTGCGGGCAAGCCTTCCGCTTATCGGGATATTGTGGTGATGAACACCGCTGCAGCCCTTGTTGTGGCCGGAACCGTAAATGATTTTGCAGCCGGTGTCGCACATGCGACAGAAACCATCGATTCCGGGGCTGCCCGTGTGACACTTGATGATTGGATAAATTTTACCAACTCCAGGCCAGACGGGGCTTCCAGTGACTGATATCCTTAAAATCATCTGTGACACAAAATTAACGCATGTTCGTGACACAAAAAACCGCGTATCGCTTGGAACACAGGAAAACCGGGCCTCAGCCGCAAGCGCTCCGCGCGGCTTCGTGTCAGCATTGTCGCAGAAACTGCAAAAGCGTGACTATGGCTTCATTTGCGAAATTAAAAAAGCAAGTCCATCCAAAGGATTGATCAGGCCAGATGATTTTGATCCCGCCACCCTGGCGGCAGCATATGAACGCGGCGGCGCGGCCTGTCTTTCTGTTTTAACCGACGAGCCCTATTTTAAAGGCAAAGATGAATATCTGGTTGCTGCGCGAAATGCGGTTACCATTCCGGTGCTGAGAAAAGATTTCATGGTCGACCCTTATCAGGTTGTTGAAGCACGCGGGCTGGGCTCTGATTGCATTCTTATAATTATGGCTGCACTCAGCGATGATCAGGCGCAGGAAATTGAAGCATGCGCCACCCAGTGGGGTATGGATGCTCTTATTGAGGTACATAACGCCGAAGAACTGGAACGAGCGCTCCTGTTAAAATCACCGCTAATTGGCGTGAACAACCGCAACTTGAAAACCATGGAAGTATCATTGGATAATACACTATCATTGGTTCCTGTCATGCCGCCTGGTACCATCGCCGTGGCTGAATCCGGCCTCCGCACCGCTGAAGACCTCAACAAATGTGAGGCGGTCGGTGCCGGATGCTTCTTGATTGGTGAAACCTTTATGCGCCAAACTGATGTTGAAGCCGCCGTTCGCAACCTGCAAAAGAAAAACACATGAGCAAATTAACCCATATTGATGAAACCGGCAGCGCCCATATGGTTGATGTAGGGGCCAAAACCGAGACAGCCCGCCGCGCTGTAGCGGAGACCATCGTTACCATGCAGGCTGAAACAATGCGCCTGATACTGGATGAAAAATTACCCAAAGGTGACGTGCTGGCGGCTGTAAGACTGGCGGGCATCATGGCCGCAAAAAAAACCAGTGACCTGATCCCCCTTTGCCACCCCCTGCCCATTACCAGCGTTAAACTTACGGTAGATGCCCTCAATGAAACACAAATGCGCATCGAAGCTACAGTGAAGGTTTCAGGCCAAACCGGTGTTGAGATGGAAGCGCTAACTGCGGCTTCTGTTGCAGCACTTACCCTCTACGACATGGCCAAAGCCGTTGATAAAGGCATGACCATCACAGACACCCGGTTGCTGCTTAAAGAAGGCGGAAAATCCGGACTTTACAAGGCAGAGGATCAATGATTTCGGTTGAGAAAGCGTTTAAACGCATCGTAGATACTGCCAAAGCCCTGCCTACAGAGCGCCTTGCCCTTGCGGACTGTAGCGGGCGCGTTTTAGCAGGCAGCATCAGCGCACGGCGATCCCAGCCGGGGTCAGATGTATCTGCGATGGATGGGTACGCTGTGTTGAGCAGCGACCTAACCGGCAAAGAGGTTAGCCTAAAACTTATCGGGGAAAGCGCCGCTGGTATGCCTTTTGGTAGCCAGCTGGCTTCTGGCGAAACCGTGCGTATCTTTACTGGTGCGCCTGTGCCTGATGGCGCGGACCAAGTGGTTATTCAAGAAAACACCGGCCCTGCTGAGGGCGGTATTTTTACGGATAAAATGGCCAACAAGGGTAAAAATATTCGCTTTAAAGGCTATGACTTTTCTGAAAAACAAGTTGTTCTGGAAGCTGGAACCTACATTACGCCTAAATCCCTGGGCATTGCAGCCAGTGCAGGTCACAGCCATTTAATGGTACACCGGGCACCCCAAATTGCACTGTTGGCAACCGGGGATGAACTTGTTTCGCCCGATGCTAAAAAATTTGGTGCTCATGAAACCGTGAACAGCACGGTGCCGCAATTGCAGGCAATGCTGCGCGATATTGGTGCCGAAGCTATTGATATGGGACAGGCAGGCGACGACCTTTCCAGCCTGAAAAAAGCCATTCAAAGCGCCAAAGATGCCGACATACTGGTTACTATTGGGGGTGCATCGGTTGGCGACCGTGATTTCATGCAGCAGGCACTATCAGAGGAAGGCATGACGCTTGATTTCTGGAAAGTTACCATGAAACCCGGCAAACCACTTATTTTTGGCCACAAGGGCAAACAGCAAATCCTTGGCCTGCCCGGCAACCCGGTTTCTGCTTTTGTGTGCGCTATGCTGTTTCTACGGCCTCTGGTGGATAAGTTAATGGGCCGCCCGGCACCGCTTCCAACCGGCATCCCCATACCCACAGCAACGGACCTTAAAAGCAATGGCCCACGACAAGATTATATTCGTGCCCGGCTCATTGGCGGTCAAGGAGAACGCCATGTTGACGCTGCTGTGTCACAGGATAGTGGCCAATTAAGCGTGTTAGCACAAACCGACGGCCTTATTGTGCGCCCTCCCCATGCCGAAGCTGTAAAAGCCGGGGCTTTGGTGCCTTTCATTCCATTCTAGTTGATGAACTCTCCCTTCGGGAATGCACCCTCTGGCTTAAAAGAGAATTCATTGCGCTTGACAGTTATCCAAAAGGTGAACTAAAAGAGAACATATGGAAAACAAAGCTTGGAGGGCACAATGCTCACGGCCAAACAGCAACAGCTTCTGATGTTCATCAATACCCGTTTGTCTACCGGCGGCGTATCACCGTCTTTTGACGAAATGAAAGATGCGCTGGGTTTAAAGTCAAAATCTGGCGTACACAGGCTTATCAATGCCCTTGAGGAGCGCGGATTTATTCGCCGAATGGCAAACAGGGCGCGAGCGCTTGAAGTGCTAAAAATGCCTGACACACTGCAGAACGACACACAGCAAGCTGGTAATGTTGTTACCGGTGCATTTGGCCAAGCTCCTGCTGAGGACCGGCCACCTCAAAGCGATACTATTGATATTCCGCTTCATGGCCGTATTGCCGCAGGCACACCAATTGAGGCGCTGGAACGTAGCGACAGTTTTGTGGCTGTACCGCAAAACATGATGGGACGCGGTGATTGTTTTGCTTTGGAAATTTCCGGCGATTCGATGATTGAGCTTGGCATTTTGGACGGTGATACCGTGGTGATTGAAAGTGGTACTGCGGCGCGTGACGGCGACGTTGTGGTGGCCCTTGTTGACCGTGAAGAAGCCACCCTGAAAACACTGCGCCATCAAGGCCGCGACATTGCGCTGGAACCGGCCAACAGAGACCATGAAACACAGGTTTTTGATAGTAACCGCGTTGAGGTTCAGGGTCGCCTGGTTGGATTGCTGCGCCAATATCACTGATAAATTAATTATCTGGCGGATTAGCCCACTTTAATATGGGCTTGTCCGCCTCTGTCCATTTCAAGCCTGCCGGGCCATACAGTTTCAGGAATTCCTTCTCAATTATCAACGCTGCCCCCTTGCAATAACGGGCATATTTTTTAGGCAAAACAACCACGCCTCCGGCAGCACATGCCCCGTGTACAGCACTCAGGTTTTTAACGTGCGTTACATACCGTTCCTCCTTTAGGTCAAACCGTTTTGCTGCAAGGTTGCCTTCTGTTTTCAGGCGCTGTGATGGTTTAAACGGGTCTTCGCCCCAATACCCCCGCCAGCTTCTGATTTTAAATGAACTTTTCCGCCCTCCGGATACAAATACTTCTCCCTGATGGTGCAGTGCTATCACGCCGCCAGTTTTAGCAATAAGTATGGTTGCCGGAACTGTGCTTGGCACGGCAAATGACATCGCAATGAACGCGCCAGCCAGCATTAGGCCGCGTTTGGAGTTTAAAAGAACCAGCACCATAAAAGCGCCTGTAAGCAAGACGAGCATCCCCTCTGGCATAGGTTCGATACGCAGCGTCGAATAATCGGGGCTTGCAGTAAAAGCGGCAACGTCCAGTATAAAAGAGAGCAGCGGGTGTAATAGCCACCCAACTAGCGATACGCCTGAAAACACCGCCAAAACCAAGGTGAGTAACAACAAGGGCATCACCAAAAAACTGACAATCGGCAGCACAATTATATTTGCTACAACACCCACCACAGACAAGGCCTGAAAGTGATATAAAGCAAACGGCGCGACCGACGCCTGAGCAACCAAACTTGTGACGCCAATCATCACCACTGCACCGAGTGCGCGCCGCCAAAAAGCTGTTTCACCGCCCTTGCCCGCAAATACTGGCCGAGCAGAAAAACGTTCGTAAAACGCAATTAACCCTGTGGTCGCTGCAAAGGACATTTGAAAACCTACCGAAAGCACAGATTCTGGCCAAAGCACCAATATGGCAAGTGCTGCAAGCGCTACACTGCGCAGCGACAACACACGCCGACTGGTAAGCAGCGCAAGCATGGCAACTGTTACCATAATGAAGGCACGAATTGTGGCCGTGCTGCCGCCTGATAAAAGCAAATAAACTACTGCCATCAGCCATGCCGGAACCACAGCAAGCTTACGCGGCATGATGCGAAGCGCAATCGCCGGAATGGCTGCAAAGACAAGTTCAAACATAAAAAAGGCTGCGGCAGCAACAATGCCCATATGCAAACCTGAGATAGCCAAAAGATGCGACAACCCTGCCCGACGCAGCACCTCGGATGTCGCATCACTAATACCGTGCCTCAACCCCAATGTAAGTGCTACGGCAAGTGCTCCGGGTTGCCCCGGAATTGCAGACTGTATTGTATCTGCAAGTCGGTAGCGCAGGCCGTCCAGCCATGTTTTTACGCCCGCCCCGGATGAACCAACAGGTGCAATATTAACAATGGCAGATGCCGCGTAGCCTTGTGCATCAATATGCTGGTGGCGTGCGGCACGGCCAAAATCATACCCGCCGGGCACCAATGAACCGCCGACCGGTGAAATAATGGCGCTGAGGTGCACTTCTGTACCTACCTGAACGCCGCTTTCAATTTGGGTTCTAACAGCCAGGCGCAGGCGCTTTGGGGTTTTATCTCCCCTAAAACCTTGCATTTCTGAAACTGTTAGTACCAGCCGTGTGGATTTCTCGGGCCTGATATCCAGCTGGTCAACATGTCCGGACAGGCTTACAAATTGCTCTGGCTCAAAATCATAAGGCTCAAAACCGGCCAAGCGCACGTTCGATATAAGCGCGGCAAAAACAATTCCTGCAGCAAGCCATGTTGGAAATGCCTTTGCGCCATAATGCCGCAGAGCGTAAAGGGCTCCTGCCCCGCCACCTATAACAACAACAAAAACAGTTTGTGGCATTAAAAAGCTTACGGCACAAACAACACCCACAGCACAAACGAACAACACCAAACGCCATTCTTCATGCAAACCCGTTGTTGCAGTTAGCTTGACCTGCCGCCACAACCGTTGATCCGATGTTTTTATATCTGCCCGCACAAAGCGTTCCCCCCAAGGCACCATACCCGGATAAGATGTTTTAGACAGTCCTTAAAGTTGGTTTTCTGCGGGATTCCCCCTACTGCCCATTTGTGTTCCCGAAAGACTTATGATACAAGCCCCACAAGATATCTTCCTACGCTGCGCGTACAAGTAACGTGCTGACATTATTTGATTTTTGTAAGGGATTAGGTTCTGAGCATGACAAGTCACATGCCCGATATTGTAACGCGTTTTGCCCCCTCTCCGACGGGGTTCTTGCATATTGGCGGCGCACGCACTGCGCTCTATAATTGGTTGTTTGCCCGCGCGAACGGCGGTAAATTTCTGCTGCGTATTGAAGACACCGACAAAAAGCGCTCCACGCAGGAAGCCATTGATGCAATCATTGCTGGCCTGAAATGGATGGGGCTGGACTGGGACGGCGACGCAATAAGCCAGGCAGCGCGTGCTGACAGGCACAGCGAAGTAGCCGAGGCACTGCTAGCTGCTGGCCATGCTTATAAATGCTTTGCAAGTAACGAAGAAACCGCTGAACTCCGCAGCGCCGCACGTGCAGCAGGCGAACGTTTTCGCGGTGACATGTGGCGTGACAGGCAAGATGAGGCTCCCGAAGGCGCGCCCTATTCTATCCGGGTAAAAATGCCGCGCGGCGGCGCTGTAACAATTCAGGACAGGGTACAGGGCAGTGTTACAGTTCAAAACGACGAACTGGATGATATGATTATCCTGCGATCTGACGGCACACCCACCTATATGTTGGCTGTGGTTGTTGATGACCATGACATGGGCGTAACCCATATTGTGCGCGGAGATGACCATTTGAATAACGCTTTTCGGCAAATGCCAATTTACAAAGCCATGGGCTGGCCGCTGCCAGTTTATGCGCATATTCCACTTATTCACGGGCCTGACGGCAAAAAGCTTTCCAAACGGCACGGTGCACTGGGCGTTGAAGCTTACGAGGAAATGGGTTTCCTTCCGGCTGCAATGCGCAATTATTTGCTGCGTCTTGGCTGGAGCCACGGCGATGATGAAATTATTTCAACAGAGCAAGCGATTGAATGGTTTAACCTTGAAAACATAGGCAAAGGCCCGTCCCGCTTCGACTTTGACAAGATTGACAGCTTGAACGCGCATTATATGCGGTCGTTAAATGCTGCCGATTTGTTGCCTTTCATCAAAAGTGATCTAGAAAAACATATTAACCATGTGTTGAGTGAGCAAGAAGAGGCTCGTCTTTTAAAGGCGCTTCCAAGCTTAGCTGAACGCGCAAAACGGCTACCGGATATTATTGAAAGCGCAGCGCTCTATTGTGATATTCGACCTTTAGCCCTTACCGACAAAGCCACCAAGCTGTTTACGGACGATACGCGCCCGGTAGTAGCTGATGTGGCAAATGAACTGGAAGGCCTTACATCCTGGAAATCCGAGGATATCAAGGCCTCCATTATGTCTCTCGCCGAAGCGAGGGATTTGAAACCGGGCAAAGTTATGCAGCCCTTGCGAGCGGCTCTGACTGGCGGCATGCCATCAGGTGACCTCGCAGAGACCCTGGAGATTTTAGGCCAGGTAGAATCGATTGCGCGTCTGCGCGATCAGGCTGCAGCTTAGCCCCAATCCGTACTGACAGCGGGTTGTAATTTTTTTGAAGGAGAACGGACCATGGCAAATGATACTCTAAAACTTACTGGAGAGGGCATTGACCTGGACCTGCCAACAATGCAGGGATCTGTTGGACCAGACGTAATTGATATTCGCAAACTATATGCTGCCACTGGAAAATTTACGTTTGATCCAGGGTTTACCTCTACAGCCAGCTGTGAGAGCAAGATAACCTATATTGACGGTGACAAGGGCGAACTACAGTACCGCGGCTACCCGATTGAGCAACTGGCTGAACAAAGCGACTATATGGAAGTTTGTTATCTGTTGTTGTTTGGCGAACTGCCAAGCAAAGCTGCAAAAGACAAATTTACCAACGACATTACGCACCACACAATGTTGCATGAACAGTTACATCGTTTCTTCAGCGGGTTTCGCCGCGACGCGCACCCTATGGCGATTATGGTTGGTGTTGTTGGCGCACTGGCGGCTTTCTACCATGACAGCACAGACATTAACGACCCACATCAGCGTATGGTGGCCAGCTACCGCCTGATTGCCAAAATCCCAACGATTGCGGCCATGGCGTACAAATATTCTGTTGGACAGCCGTTTGTCTTCCCTAAAAACGAACTGTCATACGCAGGTAATTTCCTGAACATGATGTTCTCTGTGCCTGCGCAGGACTATGAAGTAAGCCCAACGCTTGAGCGCGCAATGGATTTGATTTTCATTCTACATGCTGATCACGAGCAAAATGCCTCTACATCAACTGTACGTCTTGCAGGATCATCCGGTGCAAACCCGTTTGCCTGTATCGCTGCTGGCATTGCCTGCCTGTGGGGCCCGGCTCACGGCGGCGCGAACGAAGCCTGCCTTAATATGCTGGAAGAAATCGGTACCGTTGACCGCATTCCTGAATTTGTTGCACGTGCTAAAGACAAATCTGATTCTTTCCGCCTGATGGGCTTTGGTCACCGGGTTTATAAAAACTTTGATCCACGCGCCACGGTAATGCGCGATACAGCACACAAGGTTCTCGCTGAACTGGGCGTTGATGATCCTCTGTTTGATGTAGCTATGGAATTGGAAAAAATAGCACTTGAAGACGAATATTTCGTTTCCAAGAAGCTTTATCCAAATGTGGATTTCTATTCCGGCATTATCCTGCGTGCTATGGGTTTCCCAACCAGCATGTTCACAGTGCTGTTTGCGCTGGCGCGTACATCGGGCTGGATTTCACAGTGGAAAGAAATGATCGAAGACCCAACGCAGAAAATTGGCCGTCCTCGTCAGCTGTTCACAGGCACACCTCAACGCGATTATACGCCTTTAAGCGAACGCTAAACTTAAAACACTTTTAAAAACTGGCCTGCTTCCCATGGAAGCGGGCCTTTTTTATGTCTAATCAGGTTTCCAAAGTAAGCATCGCTCAGCTCAGCTGCCGCAGTTGATTTGATATTATTATAAAAAAGTGTCTGGGAATGATCCTGAGACCGCCTGCTTTTTTAACTGAGCATATTTTTCCGATACTCATTGGGGGAAACGCCAACGGATTGATGAAATTCTCTGTTGAAATTGGATTTTGTTTCAAACCCAACCTCAAACATAATGGATAAGATTGTGTCCTTGGATGTCGCCAGCTTGGTTTTTGCAGCTTCTATCCGTAAATCATTGATATGGCGTCTGAAAGTTTTACCATAAATCTGGTTTACTGCTTGAGAAAGAAGGCGGTCTGGAACACCCATTAGCGCGGCAAAAACTTGTACAGAAGCATTGGAGTTCAGGTGCGCCTGCTCGGTTTCAATTAGCGCATTCAGCTTAACCAAAGCTTCCTGTTTTTCTTCAAATGTAAAGGTGCCTTCCACCGGATGCACAGCATATTTGGCTGCAAACATCCAAGAAACTAGCGGGCTTCGACTGAGCCCAACATAGGTGGCCATAAGGCTTAATACTGCCAAAAAAAGTGTGGCAGCAACCAAGGCATATTGTGGATTTAGGTTCCCTAACCACACAAATTCGAAAAAAATCATATAATCAGCGACAGTTATGATTATGAGAAAACCGGCAAGCATTTTCAAAAACCTGAAAATTCGTTTTGCATTATCTGTTTGATTAGATTTGCTCAAACCTTCAGTTACCAAATTCCTCAACAGAGCAACTGAGTAAAAGGTGAGGCTACCGAGCACGATGAAGTCTTTCATCAAAGGGCTGCCAATCGCGCTCAATTGAAGCACAACCATTATTCCAATCAGACAGCTGTGGCGCAGAATATAGAGTGCGTCAAAATTCCAGTCTCGTAACACTGCGATAAAATAGCTATAGATGACAGGCCCGATGCACGTTGCGATAACGCTAGTCAGGCCAAAGGCTTCCAGCCGCCCTTCCCAAAAACGAAACGTCAACAATCCCATATGAACGGAGAACAAAGCGAATAACAGGGCCAAAATACGATTTGGTCGTGTTTGCGCTGATTGCACTAAAAACAGACACCCCGCTAGCAAGGCAAGCAATGTAGCGGCAGTGAATGTAACAAACATTGTCATGGGCACTTATCCGCCTAGTTTTGGTTGAACCCGCTTAGCCATTGCTCACACGTATTGTGCATAAAGCCGCGGCACAACAGGCAAAAAAGGTCCATGAACATGTTTCAGGTCGAAGACATCCTATTTTTTCCTAATTGTTGATAGAAATCAACCAACAAGAAAAAGAGACTAAACATGGATGGTAAAAAACAACGACACCACCCCCAAAAGCGTTTCAGCATTACCATAGTGCTTTCCCTTTTATTTTTCCCTTCAACTGTAGCGCTGGCCAAAGAAGAGAACACTATTTATGATTTAGCCATTGTAAATGCCACGGTTGTGTCCCCGGAACGGCAAAGCCCGCTCAAAAACGCAACTATCCTCATCCGTGATGGCTTGATAGTCGACATAGTGCATGACAATCATGTCTTTAAGGCTGAAGCAACGATCGACGGCGAAGGTGGTTTTCTGATCCCTGGGCTAATTGACAGTCATGTCCATCTGTATCATGCAACTGGCTTGAAACAACGATACACCGACCAGTTTGAAACGCTCTATGCAGCCTATATGACACAAATGCCCAGAAGCTTTTTATATCATGGCTTTACAACAGTCATTGAAACCAACGCTGACCGCGAGGCCAACCAGCAATTCACCAAATCGGCCCAGCACCCTGATCTGAAGCATTGCGGGGCTGGCTTGATCTTGAGCGATGGATATATGGCGTCAGAACTTCCCAAAGGGAAACTTATGACGTATGCGCCCAATTTCCTGCATGACCGATTTAACAACGGCTACCTCCCTGAAGCAGCCGTGGCTGCAGAACATACCTCTAAAGCCACCGTTGCAAAAATTGCAGAAAGCGGTGCGGTTTGCATAAAGTTATTTTACGAGGAAGCCCTCTGGATGCCGGGCGGCGCACCTAACCTTGCTTTACCTAGTGAAGAAATTATCCGTGAAGTTGTGAGTGAGGCCCGCAGCCTTGGCCTCAGCGTCGTCATGCACGCCACATCGCCCAAGGGACACAAATTTGCCCGTAATACTGGCGTTGACATTATCGCTCATGGCCCGTGGGACTGGAAAGGAAATGATTATTCCAACTCGGAAATTCCGAGCCAAATACAGCAAACGATTGTTGCGACAGGGCTTGATAAAATAGCAGTACAACCAACCATTAGCGCCCTGCAGCATACGGCCTCTCTCTTTAAGCCTGAATTTCTTGCAGATAGCGCGCTAGAAAAGGTATTACCCGCTGCTTTCATTGACTATTTGCGCACAGATGCACAAATTCAGATCGGGATTTTTATTGATATCTTCGGTGCAGCAATAACGACTGATCCAACACCGGAGAAAATCGCGCCTGCCATGTCAACCATGATTGGCCGTTACAAACGCATGACTGGTTTAATGGCAAAAAGCGGCACCAACCTTTTGCTTGGCAGCGATACGTCATCAGGTGGGTTCGGCTGGGGAAACCCTCCAGGTCTGAACGGCTTCTGGGAAATGAAAGACTGGGCTGAAAGCGGCGTTGCTCTGGACGTAATTTTTGCTGCTTCTACAATCAATAATGCGCGCGCTTTTGGCCTTGAGAATGAAATCGGTACTGTTGAAATTGGCAAGCGCGCTAATCTTTTGCTGCTTAAAACCAACCCTTTGCAGGAAATCGAGGCCTACAATAAAATTCAAACCGTTATCCTAAGAGGGAACCCCATAGGGCGCGATACATTATCTGCTGAAAACTTGCCCTCGCCTGCCATTTAATACAAATAGGCTCAATGGAGGTTACGGCATAAAAAAGGCCGGCACATTCGCCGGCCTTTTAAATTCTTTAGTATTAACAGTGCTTATTCAGCAGCAAGCATCGCCGTTAACTTCGCCTGCGCAACCATAGCACCGTCCACAGTAGCAACAGCGTCAAACTTCCACACAGCGCCCCCGCCCCGTGTTTTCGTTACCTTCAAATGAAGCTGATCGCCTGGCACAACAGGTTGACGGAACTTGGCGCCATCAATACCCATAAAATACACAACTTTGCCTTTGGCATCATCGCCCAGGAAATCAATCGCCAACACACCGGCTGTTTGCGCCATTGCTTCCAAAATCAAAACACCGGGCATCACCGGTTTTTGTGGAAAATGTCCAGGAAAAAACGGCTCGTTAATCGTGACATTTTTAATGCCAACGGCCGTTTCGCCTTTCTCCACATCAACAATTTTGTCGATGAGCAGGAAGGGATACCGGTGCGGTATCGCTTCCATAATTTGTGCTATGTCAAATGCCATAATCAGCGAACCTGAGTGCTTTAATTACCAACAGGCGCAGGTGCTGCAGCTGCTGCTGGTTGTGCAACAGGAAGCTTGGTAAGCGTTACTGCTGGCAATTCACCGTCCAGAAGTTCGATGAACTCTGTAGTGATATCAAGACCAGACGCAGAACCAAAAACCAACCGCTTTGGCAGTATTACCTGCGCATTACGGCTTTTCAATAGTGAACGGATCACTGGTTGACGTGCGCGCTCAACCTGAACCATTGCTTCTTGACGAACCTGATCAAACCGGTATTCAAGAATTTGAAGCTGCTGTTGGAACAGACCATAATTTTCCGAAAGCTTCTTCTTTTCAGCTTCATATTTGTCGTTGCCAATGATGGCTTTACGCTGTTCCAGATCTGCCAGTTGCTGCTCGGCAGCACCGCCCCGTGATACAAACTGACGCAATTGCACAATTTGCTTGCGCATTTCATCTGTTTGAAGGTTGAAGTCTTTATAAGCTGCAGCTTCACGCTCAACACGCTCGTTATCAACGATAAAAATCTGTGCGCTAGCAGCAGCAGTGATGCCAAGCGATGCAATGATCATCGCGGCAAGAACTTTGATAGTTTTAAAGATAGTCATCTTAATATCCCAATTTCCCATTAAGTAAATCTAGTGTTATTCGTCTAGAAGGTTGTACCTACGTTAAACTGTAGGGTTTGTGGCCGGTCGCCCAGCTGTTTCTTAATTGTCTTGGACAAATCAATCCGGAACGGCCCAAATGGCGACTGCCACGAGAAACCAACACCAACCGCAATACGCGGCAATATGGAGTTACCTGCCAAACAATTCGTATCATGGTCAAAGTCAATTGTATTATCTGCCTGAAAAGCATCAAATTCAGCAAGCGAGAATGTACAATCAGCAAGTTCCTCTTGTGCTCTGAACAGGGAACCAACATCAACAAACAACGATGCATTAATACCGCTTTCAAGTGCCATATCTCCCATAGGGAAGAATAATTCAGTGCGACCAATATAAAAGGCAGTTCCGCCGAGTGAACCTGTTTGGCTGTTAGCACCGCCACTGAAATCACGAGGCCCAATACCGGATGTATCAAACCCGCGCATCCGCGGTCCACCGATATAGAATTTATCGTTTAGCCGTACTTCCTGGCCCAAGCCAAGGATCATACCCGCCTCGCCGCCAAAGCGGAAAGTCCAGCCAGCCCACGGTGTCCAGTAATTATCAAAATTAATCCGGTTCCGCAAATAGCGAACATCGCCGCCAAGGCCCGCGAAATCCTGGTGGAAGAAGAAAGTGCTACCGCGCGTTGGACGAATAGGATGGTTCACCGTGTTAAAGCCAACCGAATAGCCAACGATTGACTGGTACCGCTTGCCAAGGCTTTCGCGGAATGCGCGTGAATAGGCCACTTCACCCATTTCATCAATAGAGGGGTCGCTCAACCCATCAGAAGAAAAGTCTGTCGCTTCAATTACACCATTTCCATTAAGGTCAAACTGACTAAGCAAACTTTGCTGCGTATCAGCGTCGCCATTAACAAAATTGGTTTGAATGGAACCCAGGAACGAGTTGAACTGACCAATTGTAAAACTGTCTGGCGTCGTAACATTATCTTGCCGCAGAGTATAACGGGTAGAGAGCGTCCAATACTCATTAAGAGCCATACCTGCCCTGAGTGAGAAACCCAACGACTTGGTATCAAACACCGACCCGAAATTAGAAGAATCTACCCTGCGTGCAAAAATATCGAAGCCGGCAGCCACACGGCGCCCAAGAAAATATGGCTCAGTAAAGCCCAAATCAATTTCTTGCCGCGTGCCAGAAAGCCGCAAACCCAAACGCAAGTCTTGTCCTTTACCCAGCAAGTTACGTTCACGTATGGAGAAATCAAAAATGAAGTTTTCCAGGCTGGAGAAACCAGCACCCAAATTAAGTTCACCTGTCGCCTGTTCTTCAACTTTAACATCCAGAATGATGCGATCAGGTTTGGAACCTTGCTGCTGGTCAACTTCTGCTTCGCGGAAGAAATTCAACCGCTGCAGGCGGTTTTCCGAGCGTGTTACCAATGCAGAATTAAAAGCATCACCTTCCTGCAACCGGAATTCACGGCGTACAATACGATCAAGCGTGCGTACATTACCGTTAATATTAATACGCTCCACGTACACACGCGGTGCATCAAGCACCTTGAAGTTTATATTAATTGTACGTGCTTCACGGTCGCGGTTAATTTGCGGCCGTACATCAACAAAGGCATATCCCAGCAAGCCAGCGGCATTGGTTAGCGTTTCAATAGTTTTCTCAATAGCCTCGGCATTATATGTCATACCTTCACGCATCAAAAGAAACGCACGAAACAGTGCCGCATCCACATCACGAATTTCGCTCTCAACCTCAATTTTACCAAACTTGTAGATTTCGCCTTCATCGATAACAAAGGTGATGAAAAAATCTTCCCGGTCGGGCGTTAATTCTGAAACCGCAGAAATAATCCGGAAATCAGCATAGCCTTCATTTAAATAATTTTGACGAAGAACCTGTTGGTCATAGGCAAGCCGGTCGGGGTCAAAAGTATCGTTGGATGTGAATATTTTCCACCAGCGACTTTCTTTTGTTGCCAGAATATCGCGCAGGTCACCGTCACTAAAATCTTTATTACCAAGGAAATTAACTCTGCTGACCTTGGTTTTTGGGCCTTCCTGAATTTCGAACACCACATCAACGCGGTTCTGTTCCAACTGAACCACTTTTGGTTCAATAATAGCCGCAAAACGGCCAGAACCACGGTATAGCTCAAGCATACGGCTAACGTCGGCCCGCACCTTGGCGCGTGTGAAAACTGTGCGAGGGCGAATACGCACCTCTTCAAACATGTCTTCACGGTCGAGTTTTTTGTTACCTTCAAAGATAATACGGTTAATGATCGGGTTTTCTACAACACGGATAATCAGGGTAAGGCCCTGCTCCGTAAATTCCACATCCGAAAACAAACCTGTACGGAACAGGTTTTTAAGACTTTCATCAAGAAGCTGCGGATCGAACGGGTCGCCTTGGCTAACAGCCAGATACGACGCAATTGTTTCTGGTTCAACGCGCTGGTTACCCACCACGCTAATTCCCCTGATCAAAGGTACTTGTTGAGCAGCAGGTTGCTGCTGGGCCCATGCTGGTCCCGCAAGCGTTGCTCCCCCGATTGTTAGCGCAAACACAGCGCGCAAAATCAAACGCATATTAATTAAACGCAACTTTTCAGCCTATTCTTTTTATTGGCACAATAACATTTGCCCAGTTGATTTCGACGCATTGGCGCATTGGCGGTGAAATTGGCCTAGGAAGCCAAAGATTGCAAGTCATTCAGTGTTACAAACACCATAAAAATGAGCATTAAGGCCGCTCCGGCAACAAATCCGGCTTCCTGAGCCTTTTTTGAGAGCGGTGAGCCTTTAATTGCTTCAATTCCGTAAAACATTAGATGCCCTCCATCCAGTACTGGAATCGGTAATAAGTTTATGATTCCCAAGTTCAACGACAACAATCCCAAAATCCAGACAAATTGTTCAAAACCAATACTCGCTGCTTCGCCGAATGTTTTAGCAATCCGAACCGGCCCACCAAGTTCCTTCACAGACCTAAGGCCAACAATGATTTCCCCAAGCGTCGTAAACATGGTTTTAGTGATATAGACCCCGCGATTAAACCCTTCAGGTAATGCACCTAACAAACTAATATCCTGATGCACCGGATCGGTTGGACGCACCCCTAAAACACCGAGGAAATATTGGTTTCCAAAACGGTCAGTTAATTCCCGCGTTCCCAAGTGCGGCTGCATCTGCACCAGCGCGCCATCTCTTTCAATTTCAAGAGTAATTATCTTGTCCGGATACATGCGAACAATATCTCGCACCTCGGAAAAGCGTTCCACATCGCGGCCATTCACATTGACAATAATATCGCCAGGCTGCAGACCTGCATCCGACGCAGCCGTTTCAGGCTCAACATATGAAATTTTGGGTTCCGTTAAATCAACACCAAAGGTGAAAGCAAGCCATGCCAAAACCAACACAGCAGCAATTAAATTTACTGCCGGGCCCGCAAAACTTACGAGAGCGCGTTGCCACAAAGGTTTAAAATGCAGACAGGCGTCTCTATCAGATTGGTTATACCCCTCCGGTAAATCACCTGGATTGCTGGCAATTGAAGCATCACCAAAGAATTTTACATAGCCACCTATTGGAATGGCACTGAAGCGCCAGCGTGTGCCGTGTTTATCCGTACGGCCCCAAAGTTCTTTGCCCATTCCAATAGAGAAGGTTTCAATACGCACCTTAAACAGGCGAGCCATGGCATAATGACCCCACTCATGGATGAAAACCAGAATACTGAATCCTCCAATAAAGGCGGCAATTGTAAATAAAATGCCCGGTCCAGACGTTTCCATGCTTTCAAATCCTCTTAACGTGTACCGA